>JACCDO012124586.1_pt1 | contig 16551 bp, 25 predicted proteins | sample 7446101 | NCBI WGS metagenome assembly JACCDO01 (sample SAMN15323440, study PRJNA562643) | freshwater metagenome | isolation source: river surface water | place: USA:Blue River Watershed | collected 2017-08-16 | reverse complement strand
CCAGATCCAGCTTTTATTTCCGTAAGCATATTTTTGCCCAATGCCAGGGGTTGATGGAAAGTTCATTGTCATTCTATATCTCTATCCAAGCGTCGTTATAGTATATGTACTCTTGGCCAGTTGTAAACTTGTACCATCTTGATCCAGGAACGCCTGTCAGTGGTGCGGTGTCGGATATTGCGGTATATCCTTCCAGAGTATCTGCATTGACTATGACAATCTCCCAGCGTGTGCCAGTCCACTTCCAGGTTCTTCCAGAAGAGAAGAACATCTGATTTAGCGTAGGGGAATTAGGAAAATCAATAGCCATAAAATCTATTATACCCTATATTAACTTTATTCAGGAGCTGGTGTTTCAATTACTGGTGCCACGAAGATATCCAACTCTTCGTCATAGGAATCACCAATACCTGCAAACTTTCCACGGATACTTCCATTATAGGATGTCTTTACCCATCTACCAGTTAGACCAAGAGAGTTTAAAAGCTCCTCCCCAGAGTCTTCAAACTCATCTGCTACTACAACTACCTGGGATACAATCCCATTGTCAATTTTTGCATAATGTGCCATATTAAATACCGTCCTAAAATCTCTTAGCCTAGGTTAGCCTCTATAGATGCTACTCTTGCAGATAGGTCATTTATTTGGGCTGCTTGCTCTCTAATTACCTGCTGCAATGCTGCAACATAAAACTCATAGTTAATTGATGCAGGAAGTCCTTCTGCGTCATATGAAACAAAGCCGTGTAGCCCTGCATCGTGAAGATCTTCTGCAATCATACCTGGATGCTTTGGTGCAGTATCTTCTTCTGAATTATAGTGATACTGAACTGGCTCTACAGATAGAATCTGCTCAGCTGTATACTCAAGCGGTTCGATATTTTTCTTCTCACGTCTAGATGATGCAACGTATCCAAGCTTATCGTATGTATCTGTTGACGATACGTACATTGATCGGTAGCTTGTAGTTAGAGCGTTTCCAAAAATGCCAGTAGCCCAAACCTGGCCAGCAGTCACACCTAGACCAACGGTAGAGTTACCAATAAACACATCGCCGCCGTTGCGGTTAATATATGTATTATCTGCTCCATCTGCAACGTATACCTGTCCACCATTACGATTAATAAACAGCTGTGCTCCTGCACCGCCATTACGAACCTGAATATCGTTAGGATCAATGCCCATGTTGGTTGTACCGTTGGCACCCACCTGAATATTTCCAGTACCATCTACTAAGGTTGCTGCTCCTGCAGGAGTGAGCGATAATGCTGGAGTTGTAATAGTTCCAGTAAAGGTTGGAGATGCGATTGGGGACTTTGCGTCAAGCTGTCCCTGAATTGCAGAAGATACCCCATCTAGATATCCAAGCTCAGTTGATGAAACATTTCCAATACTTGTTGTTGATGGAAGTGTGATAATATTTCCTGGAGATATGACTACTGGAGTACTATTGTAGGCTCCAGCAACAAATCTATTTATTGCAAGACTATCGTTTGTGTTGTCATATGTTAGGTCGAATCCATTTCCATCTGCTCTGCTATATGAAAGGATTCCGTAACCATTGGCTACCGTTGACTTTACTGAAAGCTTTGGATACTGTGATGTTGACTGAACAGCCACATCCCCAGTAAATGTTGCTCCAGATAGGTTAGCTTTTGAGGCTAGGTCTATTGCTGCAATCTCTGCATCTACCTCAGCTGAAGTATAATAGTTTGCTAAGCTGGCTGGATCAATAACAAAAATTTCCCATTCTGTGCCAGTCCACTTCCATGTCTTATCGTTTACAGAAAAGACATCATTTACTTGTGGGGTATCTGGAAAATTTATGGCCATAAGTTATATTATACCTTAAATAATTATTCTATAACTGGAGTTACCCATGACAAAGATGCTTCATCCCATAGGTAAATCCCTTCATCTGTTGGGTACGCTTCTGGAGCTTCCCATAGCCATGTTTCGGAATTGAATACCCAAGAATTCCATGGCTTTATCGGAACAAACTTACCATCTAAAAATTCTACTCCGATATTTGCTACACCAGTCTCTTCTGTTATTTCAATTACAGTGCTTTTTGGATAAGCTATTGCAAAAAAGTTTTCATCGTCAGCTACGACGATATTGCCTACAAGTCCATTCTCTAGAACTGCGTATACACTCATTAGATGACCACCTTAGTCTTTATATAAATAACTCCAGATCCACCGTTACCGCCTGTGCCACCGCTACCAGTTCCATTATTAGAGTTAGCACCACCGCCACCGCCGCCAGTATTTGCTGCAGCTGAACCGCCATTGTAGTTATTGTGAGAGCCAGCGTAGTAACCTCCGCCGCCACCTGCATAGATACCTCCTGCTTGACCAGCTGGGCTAGTATTTACGCCAGTCCAGTATCCACCGAGGCCACCAGCTGTAGCAAATTGTACACCGATAATTGCAGTAGGGGATGGCGATGCAACGCCACTTCCAGTGCCTCCTGGATTTCCAGGATTCGGAACACTGAGTATTCCAGATGATCCACTGAATCCACCGTTGCCTCCTGGGCCTCCGCCACCATTGATTTGGTAGGTTCCTCCTCCACCGCCAGAGCCGCCTTCGCCTCCGCCGTTGCCTCTTATCTTTCCTCCAGCACCACCTGCTGCTGACAATGCTCCGATGCTTGTTGTTCCACCAGACCCTGCGTTAGCATCAGTATTTGCTGGTCCACCAGCACCACCTGCACCGATAGTAGCTGTATAGGTTCCTGCTGCTAGGCTTCCAGTTGTTAAGTATCCACTTCCACCACCGTTACCTGCTGCGGCAGCGTTTGCATAGCCACCAGTTCCTCCGCCGCCACCGCCGAGTAACCAGGCTGTATTTTCTGCCTGAGTTAGGTTAACGCTTCCAGAGGTTGTTATAGTTGTAACAGAAAAATATCCAGTATTTGAAACTACTGCATCGCTAGATCTTTGAAGCATCATGGTTATCTGATTTCCAAAACCATTATATTCTATGGTAGTGGCTGTCTGTGTCAGAACTATGACTGTAAATAGTGAGTTTGATGTTGATCCAGTATCTAAGTCAACCCAAGTGTTTGTTGGTCCAGATATTCCAGTACCAACAGATGCTAGGGTGGTTCCACCTGCATTCTTAAATTCTACTGATGGCTGAACGAATCCACCGCTTCCTCCAGTATTAATAGAGCTTAGATTTGGGTACATATATAACATATACACGCCTGCAGGATAGCTTCCATTGGCATAGTATAGGTTTGAGTTTGCAGCAGGCTTTAGCCAGTAGACTGGTTGGGTGCTTGCTGTAACAGATTTAAAACTAATAGGCATTACCCCATCCTCCATCCATAAGTTGATCCAGTATATACAAATACTGTTGCGACTCCATTTACATCTAGTATGGCTGAGTCTAAAATACCATTGATTTTATTGCTATTGTTTGCAATAGTTATGTTGTTTGTTCCAGCTGTACCACTTGCATCAAAGATTTGAATCTCTTCACCTAGCGATGGTGTTGCTGGCAATGTTAGTGTTCTTGCTGCTGATGTATCTACAAAGTATTTTCCAGCTGATAACGTTATGTCTGAAGATACAGAGCTAATGGCGATAGCGTCAGCTTTTCCTGCTATAGCCGAAGTTATTGTAGTAGCAAAATTTGAATCATCTGCTAAGGCTGCTGCTAATTCATTTAGGGTATCTAGTGTGCTTGGTGCTGAATCCACTAGTGCTGCAACTGCATTAGATACCGACTGATTTGTGGCATATGCTGATAAATCTATAGATATGTTCTGTGTTCCAGAGTCATATTGCAATGGAGATGTTGCTGTTACAATTCCAGGATCACCTTTTTGGCTTGTGCCAAATTCAATCCAGAAAGAATCGTAGTAAATAAAGAATTTGCTAGTATTTGTATTAAACCATGCATCGCCCTCAAGTGGATTTGGTGGCTGTGTTGCTGATGCATTAAATCTACCAATTGGGCCTGGGTCACCTTTTTGACTTGTTCCAAACTCCACCCAGAATGAATCGTAATAAATAAAGAATTGTGATACTGTTGTATCAAACCAAGCATCGCCTGGGCTAGGGCTTACTGGTGCAGTATCTGATAGAAAGAATCTTCCTGGTAGTCCATCTTCACCCTGAATACCCTGCAAGCCTTGCTCGCCTTGAATACCTTGGATTCCCTGATCCCCTTTAGAAACAAGAAGTACCCAATAGGCTGGATCTGTTGGAAGATGTCCTACACCTGTAACACCAATTCTAATATATAGAGATCCATTATAAGTTACAGCATCATCAATTTGATAATCGTAACCATTGTCGTATTCTCCAACTACATTGATATAAGCTGCGTCGCCTTTTTCTCCTTGGATGCCTTGGATTCCAGGTAGACCTTGCTCTCCTTGTGGTCCAGGTTCTCCTTGGATACCTTGGATACCTTGTGGACCAACTTGCCCTCCTAGGATTTCAACCCAGTTTGAATCATAGTTCACATATAGCTTTGCAGAAGAAGAGCTAAACCACATATCTCCAGATGCTGGCGTAGCAGGTGGTGTCTCTGACACCTCAATGCTTGCACCGCTAGCAGATACTGGAATCCAGCTTGGATCTACATATACTGAAAGAACCGATGTTGTAGGATTTAGCCATAGGTCTCCTTCTGCAGGTAGAAGTGGAGCAGTCTCCGAGACAACTACAGTTGCTGGGTTGCTTGGAGTAAAGCTTGCAAATAGATCATCTATATACTTTTTAGTTGCAGCGTGATCATCTGCGGTAGGAGTGGCTACAGTTACTGTATCGCCAAAAATACCAGAACCACCTACGATGATTCCATTTTTGACTTTAAAATCTTTGTTATCTGTAGCCACTGCCTATCCTAAGTTATACCAATAGAGTTCCAACGACAGTTGCAATAGCGTCAACGTTTGGTGTGACAGAAACTACAACGTTTCCAGCAGAAATATCTGCAGAGATTGCCGATAGAGAGCCGTTTGTTCCAACTACTGCATACTCTGTGATTGCGATATTATCTGATGTGTCTAGTGTAAGAACTACCTTAGATAGTTCTGTGTGGGTTCCATAAGCGACCTTAACAAGAAGTTCAGCAGATCTATACTCTGACTTGTTCCATGCAATGACTGCTGTTGGAAGAGTTGCAAACACTCCAGCTGTTGTGGCTACCTGCTTTGCTACTGAGTTTAGCTCTACAGCAACGAAGTTTGGAACTACCGCCTCAAGTGCTGTTACTGCACGTGAATCAGTGAAGTATAGGTTTGTACCTTCTGCAATCTCAGTTGTTGTAAGATTATCGATTGTAGAATTTACAGCTGTAATTTCATCATCAACGTACTTCTTTGTAGCTGCGTCTTGAGCAGATGCTGGGTCTACAAGGTTAACAATCTTTGCAGTGTTTGCTGCATCTAGATTTGCAGATAATGATGTTCCAGAGCCTAGAGTCTTGTTAGTGAGTGTCTGTGTGTCAGATGTTCCAACAAGAGTTCCAGTAACTCCGTGAGTTCCAGAAGTTAGTGCTGAGTGATCGTCTACAGCATCTGTTACAAAAGTATTTGTTGCTGTAATAGTTGTATCAATTGCAAACTCTGTACCAGTTAGTGTTAGACCGTTACCAGCAGAATATGTTCCAGATCCTGAGAACTGGATCCATACCATATCGTCAACACCTACGTTGTTTACAGTGCTTGACTGGACCCAACCAGTTGAACCGTTTACAGTACCTTCAACAACGAACACAAAGTCTCCACCCTCGATCTCTTCATCTGAGTCGAATAGTGGGTCACGTGTGAATACTGTAGATGATGTTCTAACATAGATACCGTTGTATGCTGGCTCTACTTCGTTCTTAACAAGAACTCTGTCGCCATCTGCAAGTGTGCGTCCATCTAGAGATGTAAGAGCTACTGAAAGTGTGAGTGTTGCACCAACTCCAGCGGTTCCGTTGTCATATGTTACTGTACCGCCAGAAAGTGTTGCTAGGGTGTCGGTTGTAGCTGCATCCACACCTTCCTTTACGTGAAGGCCTTGTGCAACAGAGTCAACGTATGTCTTTGTAGCTGCATCTGATGCGTTTACTGGTGCTGCAAGATCTGTAATGGTAAACCCATTAGCGTCAATGGTTGCAGAAAGAGTTGTTCCTGATCCAATAGTCTTGTTTGTTAGCTCTTGGATATCTGATGTTCCAACTACGTTTCCAGATACTCCGTGAACGCCAGTTGTTAGGTCTGAGTGGTCTGATACTGCAGTTGCCACGTTTGCATCGGTTGCAACGATTGTGTCGTCAATTTCAATTTGACCATTTACGTCGAACTGTAGCCCGTTGCCGAGGTCTGCTGAGAATACTCCAGTAGTAGAGTTATAATCTAGTCCATCTCCAGCAGAAACTGCAGCTCTTGCTCTTGCGTTTGTGTAGTATAGGTTTGTAGTACCTTCTACAAGATCATCAGTATCTGAATCTGCAACTCCATTCTCTGCGGTAATGGTTAGTCCAGCACCAGTTCCAGTGATAGAGATGTTTGTAAGTGTTGCACCTGTTAGAAGGTTAGCTGCAGAGTCCTTAGCACGAGCATCGGTAAAGTATTGGTTAGTAGAACCTTCTACCAGATCGTCTGTAGTAGAGTCTGCTACTCCGTTTTCTGCAACGAAGTCCAGGGTCTTTGTTCCTGGATTGTATGTTACTGCAATGTTTGTCTGAGTACCACCAGTGATGATGTCCTCTGTAATGATGTCTGACCCATTGATGGTACCGTTGGTTCCTTCAACAATCAGACCAGCTTTGACTTTAAAGTCCTTGGTTACTGTTGCCATGTTTTTATCTCCTAGTTTGGGGTCTATGCCTTAAGTCCCATGCGAGCATATTTCGCTGTGACTGGCCTAACTGCAGGATTGGGAGTGATAGACAAGCTAAGCGTGTTCCCAGTCCTTGAGACATCAACGGTTCCAATATCCCCATCACTGTCTATAAGTCCATACTCGCTGACATTGATATTCTCTCCGTCAATTAGTACAGATAATTCTGTTGCAAAAAATTTGTTATCTCCGTCTGATGTTTTTGAAATTGAGACTATGTATTTTATTAGTCTCCACTGAGATGCATCAATAGTTTCTAGGATTGTTGTGTTTTCAATACCGTAGACAATGTGCTCATTATTTCCATCAGTGCCGAGGTCGGTAGCTTGAGCAGACAGGGTATCGATCAGGTCTACATAGTCTTGACCAGTAGGGCGATCGCCTGTTTCAAAGCGTGTTTTTATGTTCGACAGAGATACTTTTGCCATAATAGAATTATAGCATTGTTTGACATTAAAGAATCCAGTTGCTAAAGCCGATAACTTGAATTCCAATTGGAGGCACGTTAGCTGGATATCCATATCCAGGAACTGTGATATTTGTTATTCTAACTCTAAACGGCATATCGTATTTTATCTTTACAGTTGGCTCTGCCTTGTATACTTTAGCGATTGAATGATTTACAGCTTTAATCTTTTTAGCAGAACCATTGTTTGCTTTTACAATAGTTGCTGTAGCCATTATGCGGTTACGTCTTCTACTACAACAACCTTACCCTGGCAAACTGTCCAAACCAGTGCGTCATTAAGTGTTGATAGCTCGATATCGAAGACATCTCCTGTTTCAAGAATTTGTGATTGAGCAGCAGTTAGGAATACAGTAAACTCTCCAACTAAGTCGTCTGGGTCGTGAGTTGGTAGCAATGACATTATCAGAGTTGAGTCGTCTGTAATTACCCCAGAATTTTGAAGAAGGTTTGGTCTGCGAATATCCATATTGATTGACCAGTCTTCTAGAGCAAGTGGCACCTTGATATCATCAGTTACATAAACCTTGAATGACGCTGTGTCACCACGAACAATAGTCCAAACGACTTGTGGTGGTACGTTTCCTACAGCGTAAGCACTGCCTGATCCTCTTGTGGTTGCCATAGATAAATTATAACATATATAATCAATCTTGATCTCTGGTCTAAATTCTGATATAATTGTAGGACAACTTCCAGCAATGGAAGTTTTTGTTCTAGGAGGACAAACGATGAAACAGCGTGACAACAAAGTGACATTGAGTACTAACTCTAAAAAACAGACAATTTTATTGCTATCGCACTAATAAAAATATTGTCGCCAAGGCTGTGTAAGAGCCGTAACAACGAAAAGAATAAAAAGGAGGTAGCAATGAACTTTTTTGCTGCATTATCAGGATCTACCAACACCCCAAGTAAGGGTAGGTTCTAAGAAATGAAAGAAATTTTAATTATTGGCACGACTGTACTTTCACTAGTTACTGGTGGAACAGCTGCACTTACAAACGGTAATGAACCTACTATGCCAGAGCGTGGAAACCACGTATCTGTTGCACTTATCAACAAGGCTGAGCTTAAGGCTGCCGCTACTGCTGAGTTCTTGGAAGAACAAAGACTGCAAGTTAATGCAGATAGAATAAAATCTGCAATTAAAAAGCTAAATAGCCATGTTGGAAAAACTTGGTATGTTTTTTCTGGTGCCACGCCATCTGGGTGGGATTGTTCTGGACTAACTATGTGGTTCTATGAGCAACTAGACATTCAGCTAGAGCACAGAGCATCTAAGCAGGATACAAGCGGTACCGCAACAAAGAACCCAAAGCCTGGAGATTTAGTAGTATTTCACTATAAAGGCAATAGAGATGCCTACCATGTTGGTATCTATATTGGTAATGGAAAAATGATCCATGCTCCAAAAAAGGGTCATCTAACAAGAGTCGAAACAATAAAGACTTTTGGTGGTAACTATTCAGACATTACCTATAGAAACTTTATTGAATCTAATTTGACAGATTAACCCAGCTAGATCCATTCCAACGTTTCATTGACGTTAGTGCTACCCATTGAGATCCATCCCATCTCTTTGCGGTTTCTACCCTAGATTGGGTTAGTGTCGAGTTTGTCCTCTTTCCAGGATAAACAACGGTTATGGTTATAGTGTTTGAATATGCCGTTGTTGATATACCTGTTGCAGCGACTCTAAATGTATATGTTCCTGTGACATTTGTACTGCCAGATAGCTGACCAGTAGAAGCATTTATGGATAGCCAGCTTGTAGGATTTGCACCAGATCCAAAATATTGGATTGAGTACGATGAAGTATTCGTTGCTGATACTTGGCTATCTGCTGTGGATTGTATAGTCTGGTTTATGAATAGTTGGCTGGTAACAGTTTCGTCGGTGAATCCTGGTGCTAGGACTGTCCAAGCATTATCTGCTGAATAAGAAGTATTTGATGTAATTGCTGGGGTTGTAGCTCCAGCATAATAGTTTGCGTTATTGTTCCATCCATTAAATGTATACCCTGCCCTTGTTCCAGGACTTGGAAATGTTGTTGTTTGTCCAGATTTAACAGTTGCTGAAGCTGGGGTTCCATTAGAACCGTATGAGTTTGTATAGCTAACAGTATAGCTTGGTACAAACGGATAAGATAATACTTGAGATGAATAGAAATAGTATGGACCACCAGTTCCCTGTACGGTATCCATAGTAGCAAAGTAAAAAGCTGGGTCTGCTGCGTCTCCATCTGTTATGGTATATGGACTTGAAGTACTTTTAACACTTCCTCCACCGCCTGCAAGTGCACCCGATACTGTTGATGCGACTAGAGATGTGGTGACAGATGTTGCATTCGTATATGTTCCAGAAGTAAAGCTAAGTGTCGATCTTGCCTCGCCTGCTGGGCTACTGCTTCCAGATATAGTTGGTGCAGAATTTTGAGTAGGTGCTGGGGTAACGCTAATTGATGGTAATGTAATTGTTCTAGATGCAGTAGTATTTACAGGAACATATGTTGCGTTTGTATTTGCATCTACGTATCCTGTTAGGGTAATTGTCTGAGTACCGTCCGAATTGTGCGGAATAGTTACGGTTCCAGAACCGAGAGACAGGGTAGTGCTAGACATAGTTTGTTGGTTTGATGTCGAAGCAATAAGATATTTAGTCTGAGTCGCACCACCATCTACAGTATATTGAACACGTAGCCATCTTGTTAGCGTCCATTGAGAGAACATTCCAGATGATGCGTGTCTAAGGTTTAAACCGTCCGAGAATGAAGAGGAATTTGTGCTAGCATTTTGGGTAGAAGAATATCCAGTGTCTACTAGCCAGAAGCCATTGGCATCCGTATTAGTATTATTATAATCACCAGAGGTAAATGCCACCTAGATCACCAGAACCAGAGATCGCCAACTGCAGGGGAACTTGGAGCTGTGCTACTTACAGTAACCTTTGCAGTTTCTGTTTTCAATAGGTATGTCGGGTGAGTGTGATCTACAGCTGCCTTTAGAGATAGTTGATTCTGGATTGCTCCAGTAACTCCAGATAGATATCCTAGCTCTGTTGCTGATACTGTATCTAGAGACACAAGCTTTCCAGTAGAATCGGTAGCTACCGCCTTAGATGCTGTAATAGATGGGTTTATCTTTGCATTGATCTGTGACTGAGTGAAGTATCTTGCATCGTGAGTGTGACCATCCTTAGATACCTGCTGCCAGGCACCCCAGGTAATTGTTGCTTGAACCTTTAATCCAGTTCTCCAATAGAATGAGCTACCTTCTGCAGATGCATTCGTAACATAGGTCTGATAGTAAGTATTGTTCGAAGAACTTAGCCAGAAATTAAGAAGTCCGATAGTTGTTGCTGGATAGTTTAATGCAGTAGTCGGAGAGGTTGTACTGTGATAAACACCAGTCTGAGCTAAATCGTTTAGATTCTCTAAAGCTCCGAGATTAGTGATTGCTGCGGCACCGACAACAACAGCATCGATGGCTTCAAGGGTGTCACGAATATAACCTGCCATAGAGTCTGCAAGAATTTCAGCCTCGCTTGTTGGAACCTCTTCTGTTCCATAGTGATAAAGGTTAAAGGCTTTTCTAATATCTGCTGCCTCAGTATATGAAGGTACTCTTGTTGGGAAAAAATTTCCAATTATCTCTGACATTTTAGATTGCCACCTCTGGGTTAATTCCTGATGTTGACGTAATAAATACGTGAGCAGTTCTTTGTCCAGAAGCTGGTAGCCATGACAAAGTTGAGACGTTATACTCTACTGCAGACATAGCCACAACTAGATATTTCTTTCCTCCATTTGTTATAACTGAAAGAGAAACTCCAGATGATACTGGCTTTAGCAAGGAAGTGGTTGTTGCTGCAGCTGGATTTTCGATTGTAACCTGAACCATAAAGTTTGCTGCAACATACTGGTCTGGATCTAGAGTAAATAGATCTGATACTGGAACATATCCAGTTGCAAGACCGTCTGTAAATGTTACTGTAGACTTTGTACTGAAAACATTCGGTACTAATGAAGCAAATGGCATCCACTCATCTGTAGTGGTTCCAATCTTCTGATATACAGTCAGATAGTCTGATTCCGATGGAGAGATTACCATAGCGATATCGTAGTTCTGAATATCTACAGGCTTTTCAGTAGTCGCCAGTCTTGGGTCTGCCTCTACACCATAGATTCTGCTTCCACGTGTTCCAGTGGGACCAAAGTCGATATCTAGATTAATAGAGGCTGGGCCACCGAATACTGCTAACTCGTCTGTAGATAGAATTACGTCTGCCATACTATACCGCCAAAGTTATTGATGTTTCTGCACCTACGGTGTCTTCTCCAGCAGTGTTTTCAGATGTAATCTTGATAAACAGCTCTGCCCCACCTGGGATTGGGTTACCCATTATTGAGCTTACCGAATATGACGTTGTTGGAGCATCTACAGTGTTAATTGCAATGTATGATGAAATTCCAAGTGCTGGAGCCTTTCCATATATGTTGTATAGTGTAGGTTCAGATCCAGTAGCAGGAGCTGTCCAAGAAATGTTAACTGTTCCAGCTGGGCTTTCTGTAGCAGATAGTCCAGTTACTGGCTCTGGAATTGTTATAGCACTTTCAACAACGTGAGTGACCTGCTCGGTAACAGTGATGTTTCCGTTAAGAAGTGTGTGAACTAATGGGTACGGAGTTGCTGCCATATTCCTAACCTCAATATCATATACATATTGAGTTCCTGCCAGCATCTGATTTCCTTCAGCTGGAGTGATTGCACAAGTAATGTAGGTTTTATCTGCAGAAATATTTGCATATGCAGGAATCTGTAGCTCTGCAGCTAGACCTCTTGCAGTAGCTAGATTAAACTGTGCATCGTAACCCTCAAGGCTAAATGACGCTCCAGCGGTAGTTTTTGGGTAGATCTTAAATTCAAAGGTATCCCCCTTGTAATAATTAAAATCATACTTTCCTGGAAAAGCCATTCTTACTCCTTGTTAAAATTATAACAGATGCTACTCTGTTGTCTCGTAAATAAAGTTCATATGGAATTCGTCTGCTGTTGTCAGAAGAATTGGTGAGTTGTTATCAAACTCTGCGTCCTTACTAACAATAGAGATATACCATAGGCTCATATCAGTGCTGCCAGCATTATAATGACCCTTGATTGAAAAATAGCCATCATCAGCATCGTGAAGAGTTCCAGAAGAAGCATCTCCGTGATGAGCTGGAGGGAATGGAAGATTGATGTGATATTGACCAGTGCCAAAGTTAGTTACATTCGTAAAAGGTACATTTAGACGACATACAACCATCTTTCCATACTTAAAGTATTCTCCAGTTGCTGGGTTTGATGTTTGTGAAAAGTTAGTTGCTGATAATACTGGTGTCCAAGATACTGGATCAGGGAATGGTGCTACTGGGCCTTCTGGTCCTTGAACTCCTTGAATTCCTTGTGGTCCTGGAATACCCTGGTCTCCCTGGTATCCTCTTGGTCCTTGTGGTCCAGGTACTGAAACTCCTGGCATAGGCACAATCTTAATAGTTGGCATTATAAACCTCCTGTAACGTCTCCAAGGACTTTGACAGTTCCAATAACTGGTGTCCAGACTGTACCATCAGTCTTAGTTCCTTGTAGATCAAAAGCCAATTCAGCTACCTGTCTGGTATAACCAGTTCCCCAGTATGCTGTTATATCTGCTGGTGCTGTTACCAAAACGTAACCTTCTCCAGTTGTTGTTGTAAGTTCGTCGATAACATCACCTTTAAAATCATAGGTGCTTGCTGTCCATGACCATCCACTCATATCAAATGGGGTTACCTCGTCATTTTCATAGAATTCTATACGTAGAGGTGAAGTGTCTCCACGGACAACTGTCCATTTAAGATTATATGGATCAGCTCCGAATTGGGTGTCTGGGCAGCAAGATGTCATAGTAAGTTAATTATAGCATTAAATAGTATAAAAAAAGACTAGCACTCAGGGTAGTGGGTATGAGAGACGAACCTGAGCACTAGTCTATATAAATTATAGCATAGTAGGGGTGCAATATAATTGTTACAAAGAATTTACATAAATGTAACATAAAAAGGGCTTGACAAGATTGAGTTCTGTATATAATATATATCTATATATAAGAGATAGAGTATAAGAGATATTAAATATATAGTATATATATTAATAATTAATAATAATAATCGCTTTACGAATTCTTAGACCTTGACTTCTTTGTCTCTGGTGCCTGATTGTTTCTAGAAATATAATCTAACAAAATATCATACATATGATCAAGTTTTTCTGACATCTGATTTCTTTTTAATTCAGCTTCTGATATTTCTCTTTCTAGTCTAGTGACCTGATCTTTTAGGCTTGATCCACTATTAGGTTTTAGCTCGTGCTTGATCTCATCAAAGTAATGTTTTACGAGCCATCTGACACCAAGACCTGCTGATGAAATAATTGCGGAGATACCGACTATAGTTCCAACCCATGCTTCAATTGTCATAATAATATAATTATAAATGCTTTTGTGGATAACTCTGTGGAGAAAAAGTTCGGGCGATGGGGGCGGCGGCTAATAGGATAATTAGTTATAAAGTTCTCGGCTACAAGGCGGCGGTATATAGAGTTCCCAAACCACCATATACAAAACATGGATAAACAAACATTAAAAATGCATAAATCCACTATGTATCTTATCGGTTAGTACCAGGCTATGGTAAAATATATATATGACGGACGAAGTAAAACCATGGGACTTATTAAATCCAAATAACTACGATAAAGATCAAGACGAAGTTGATCGTAGATTCGATATTTGCAAAAGTTGTGAGTGGTTGACTAAGCAACAATTGTGTTATCACTGTGGATGTATTATGAAGCTAAAAACTAAACTTGAGAAAGCTAAGTGTCCTATTGGTAAGTGGTGAGCTTCAACATCACATCAAGGTGAACTGCGTTCACTATGTACCGTTGAAATTTAAGGAGAGACAAAATGGAAAACAAAGAAATTAACGAATTTCGTAACACAAAGCCACATCAGAATGAAGATTGGCTAAGAAATGCATATCTTGTACAAGGAAAAGAAGTTGGCGAGATCGCAAAAGAGCTAGCTATTTCTGTAAAGCTTGTACACATCAAGCTCAAAGAGTTCAACATAGTCTAAACAGCCCTCAGATGGACCATAGAGACGTTTTTATGCTCATTATGATGTGGACAGTCATAATCCTTCTTATAAGGTCTTAGAGAGCCTCACAGAGCTTTTAGTCAAAAAATTAATTGTTCTTGCAGTTGCAGTTTTCACACTTGCATTCTGCTTTGATTTGATCAGGAACGTTGTTCATATTTAAATTATAGGAGTCATTATGAAGAAATTGTTGTATGTTGTAGGTGGATTAGCTTTATGTATAGCCTGGATGGGTGTTTTTATGGCTACCGTGCAATTTTTCTTAGGATTTTAGTATGTCAAGACTAAGAACAGTCGTATATAGCTGTAAATGTTGTAAGGAAAGCTTCTATGCTCGTAGATTATCAAAGAATGAAGCAAAATCAGAGATAGAGGCTGAGCTTGAGTATACTCCTGCAGAGATGTTGTTACTTTTTAGACAAGATTTATATGATGATTATGTGATTGAAGAAGAATATCAGAACAAAATTAGCTATACCCCCGATTATTTGAAGAATCTTTGTGGTGTTTGTGGAAAAGATGATGATCCTAAGTGTAGGAAAAATTGCTAAATCTGAAAATCTGAAAAAATTTTCAAATTGGGAAAAATCTGAATATTTTGTAATTGTGTATGATGCACGTTTTGAAACAAAAAACAACCAAAAATTAGTGAGCACACCCCTGCCACCCTGTTATAAAAATGTAATAAAAACTTTTTCAAAACACGGCGTGTCGATTTGACTTTGGGCATAATGTATGTTTAGATATATATAGATAAAGAAAGAAAGGTGTTCAAGATGAACTCACTAGTAAAAGAAATCAAAGACATTGGTCGTGGTATTCAGGTTGGTGTTTGCTCAACCTGTTCAGAGCGTGTTGTAATGGGACGTTTCTCAAACGTGTTCCAGCACGAAATCATTCTTAGCCAGAAGTTCCACGACAATGGTTCACTTCTATCACAGTCAAGCAAGCGTGTGGACTACTGCCCACAGGCATAAATGTCTGACCCCTGTAATAAAGTATAAGTATCAAACAAAGGATAAGAAATGCGTAAGGTTCTAGACTTCTTCATCGATAACTCATATGTAATCGCAGGTGCTCTATTCGTAGGTGCTATTGGTGCGTTTCAGGTGTTTATGATTGTTACCCATATGTAAATGTCTGTAGTGTGTGTTAGTATCTAAGTAATCAAGAAAGGACAACTAATGTCAAATGGAATTGAGTGGGTAGTTACCCTAGTAATGGAAGACAAGACTACCCTGCGAGGTGTACAGGTTGCTTGGTATGGTCACCCTGCAATGGACTTCTTTGCTAAGCGTATGGGTGTAAAGGCAATTGCGTCTACCGCTGAAAAGAAGAGCCACTTTGATAACTTCCTAGCACAGGGGTTGCGTAAGCCACTAACCGAAAAAGAGCTTTCATAATCTACGGCGTGTCTACTTGACACTGTCAGTGGATCGTGGTCGGCCCACGCTGTCGGGCGTGTCGTTATAAGAATGTAATAAAAAATCCCCCAAAGATCGGCGTGTCGCCTTGACAAATGACCTACCCCTATGCTAGGTTAGTAGTAGATAAAGAAAGGTAAAACAAATGCTAGTTACTCTAACTAATGGTAAGTATGTTCCACTTCACTGGAATGACCGCTTCTATGAGGCTACCTGCCCAGAATGCGGTGAGGAAGTTTCAGCGATGACCAAAGATGACATTGCGGAAATTCTAGAAATACACTGCTAAATGTCTGACCCCTGTGTTAGACTAATCACATAAAGAAAGGAAGTCAAAATGACTGAAACTAACAAAGTAGACAAAGACCTACGCATTTGCGTATTCTGCTACACAACTACCTACGCTTACATTTGCCCAGAGTGTTCAGACTACAAGGGGCTAATGCCTATTCTTGACGCTGAGGAATACCTTGGCGAAGACTTGACAGACTACCTGCCATAGTCTAGACTTAGAACATAAAGAAAGGTAAAACTAATGACTATCGAAATCATCACCCTAGACGGTAAGCAAATTGACTACTCGTTTGACCCAGAACACAAAGACGCTGTTCGCAATTTCTACAAAGACCT
>JACCDO010834917.1_pt1 | contig 16551 bp, 22 predicted proteins | sample 7446101 | NCBI WGS metagenome assembly JACCDO01 (sample SAMN15323440, study PRJNA562643) | freshwater metagenome | isolation source: river surface water | place: USA:Blue River Watershed | collected 2017-08-16 | reverse complement strand
GTCGAGGACGTCGAGGAATGGTGTTCACGTGTAATGACCGAGCAGGAAGCGGCGTACTTTCGAGTCGACTCGGTTTAGAAGTCCCCTCGACTGAGGTAACTACAGAAACCAATTTTTTCGAGATTGCTCTGGCTCTTCATAAAACAGACGATCAACTTGATTATTTAATTTGTGATGAAGCACAGTTTTATAGTCGGTCGCAAATAGATCAACTTGCCCATGTTGTCGATGACTTAGATATCGATGTTTTTGCCTTTGGTTTGTCTGCAGACTTTAGAACCGAACTTTTTCCAGGATCTGCCAGACTTTTTGAATTAGCAGACCGGATACAAGTACTTCAAGTTGAAGCGTTGTGTTGGTGTGGCCGAAAAGCTACGCATAATGCGCGAACGATTAATGGTGTCATGGTAACCGAAGGTGAACAAGTTGTAGTTGGAGATACTGCTACAAAAGATGTTGTTGGATACGAAGTCTTATGCCGACGTCACCACATGGCTGCTATGCCGTTAGGTTCAAGTCTTGACGAGAGTTCGCTGTAATTAGTCTCGATCGCGAGTTAGTAAACCAATAAGTCCAAGAAGGGCTGCACCCGCTATCGCCAAACGTTCAGGTTTAACTTGTCCGGTTTCATCTACGAAGAAATCAGTGACTTTTTGCATTGAGCGTGACGCAACTTTATTTGGCTTTAAGTAGTCCTCGAGCTGCTCTACCGAGTCGGTTAAAGCACTTCTTGCATCAGCAAGTTCTTGTGAAATGCGCTCAACTGGATCTTTGGGCTTTTTTTGCTCTGACATATCCCCAGCCTACAAAGGATTAATCATGCGAAAAACCGCACTTTATTGGAGTAAAAGTTTGAAAAAGTGAGTTATCCTTATTGCAAAACCTTTGCAATAACAGAATGAGGAAATAAGTGCACATTCCAGATGGTTTCTTTGATGCCCCGACCTCGATCGGTGCTGCCGTAATAGCGGCCGGCGCTGTAGGTACCTCGCTAAAGCTAAGTAAAGGCAAGATGGAAAGTGAAGTTGCCCCAGTTGCTGGCTTAACTGCAGTCTTTATTTTTGCCGCCCAAATGATCAACTTTCCCGTTGCACTTGGAACCAGCGGACACTTAATCGGTGGTGCGCTCGCTGCGATTCTTATTGGGCCTTGGGCAGCAATGCTGGCCATGACTGTTGTCTTGGCGGTTCAGGCATTAGTTTTTGCCGACGGTGGTCTAACTGCTTTGGGTTTAAATATCGTCAACATGGGAGTTATCACAGTCTTAGTTGGATACTCAATCTTCAACGTCGCAATGCGGATACTGCCAAAGAAAAAAATTGGAATTCTTATCGCTGCAGGTTTAGCAGCTTTTATTTCTGTTCCGGCATCCTCAACAGGATTTGTCATTCAATATGCAATTGGTGGAACGGCGACTTTCGAACTTCGTGATGTATTTTTTGCAGTCACCGGTGTGCACTTGCTAATTGGTTTGGGAGAGGCTTTGATCACCGTGTTGGTAGTAAGTTCGGTGCTTGCCGCTCGAGCAGATTTAGTCACTAGTGCCCGTAAGTACTTACCAAAATCTCAATTAGTCATCAGAGATCAAGGGGTAAACGCATGAGCATTAAACGATTTGTCTCTATTGCCTTGTTGATTTCAGTAATCATTGCTGGTTTTTTGAGTTACTTTGCTAGTTCTCATCCAGATGGGCTTGAGAAAGTATCGTCCGATAAAGGTCTAGATGCTCAGATCACAGATTCTGCTGCTTCAGATTCATTTTTTGCTGATTATGGAATTTCTGGACTAGAAAATAGCACTGGTTTGGCAGGACTGGTCGGCGTTGTAATAACTGGTGTTATTGGCTATCTGTTGATCAAATGGGTTTCAAAAAGTTCAAGTAAAAATTGATTCAAGAACGCATAACTCTTTCACAATCAGGCCACGAACATGGTCATGATCTGATCGATCATTTATACATCCATGAACATACTCGGATTCATAATTTGCCAGGGCACTTAAAAGTTATCGGTGCGCTAGCTTTTATTTTTGTTGTAGTTGCTACGCCATCACGTGACTACTTAGCTTTTCTGTTCTACTTCGCCGGGCTACTTGCCTTGGCCAGACTTGCAAAACTTCCCTACCGCAAATTAGCCAAGCGAATGTTGATTGAAATACCTTTTGTTTTTTTCGCAGTTTTGATTCCATTTGCCACTCCGGGCGAAAAAATCGTTGTCCTGGGCCTTTCAGTTTCGCCCGAAGGACTCTGGGTTGCATTTGGAATTTTAGCTAAAAGCACATTGGGCGTAATGACCTCAATTATTCTGTCGGCAACGACGCAAAGCAGAGAACTACTAACAAGTTTTAAAAAACTAAAAGTTCCCGATACCTTGATTCAAATCGCATCGTTTATGTTTAGGTATACAGCTGTTGTTATTGATGAGTTAAATCGAATGAAAGTTGCAAGACAATCCCGCGGTTTTGAGGCACGTGGAGTAAAAGATTGGCGAATCCTTGGCCAATCGATTGGAGCTTTATTCGTGCGCGCTTATGAACGTGGTGAACGAGTGCACCTTGCCATGCTCTCTCGAGGTTACGAGGGTAATTTACTCGGTGAAAAACTCCCGAGTGCAAATTTAAGTGAAAAATTACTCGCCTTATCACCTGCTTTTTTTGCGTTAATCATTCAGTTACTAGTCAGGAATTAAGTTGAACCAAGTTGTCAGCCTTGAGGTAAGTAGATTGGCCTTTGCGTATGCAGACGGTCACCAGGCACTTTTTGGTGTCGATTTCCAAATACTCCGAGGTGAACGCGTTGCCTTACTTGGACCTAATGGTGCTGGTAAAACAACTTTGGTAATGCACTTAAACGGGATTTTAAGTCCAGGTCATGGCTACGTAAAAGTCAATAATCAGCTAGTTGATACCGAAGATAAAACAGGCCTAAAACTAATCCGAACTAAGGTTGGCATCGTATTTCAAGATCCAGATGATCAACTATTCATGCCGACAGTTCGTGAAGATGTTGCCTTTGGTCCAAAAAACATGGGAGTTCAAGGAGATCAATTAGAGCAAGCCGTCACTGCCGCACTTGAAAAAGTTGGCATGCTTGAATTTGCCGATCGGCCACCGCACCACTTATCTTTTGGGCAACGTAGAAGAGTTGCATTGGCAACCGTACTTGTGATGAATCCAGAAATTCTGGTTCTCGACGAACCAAGCTCCAACCTTGACCCGACAAGTCGGCGAGAGCTTGCAGATATTTTGCGTAGTTTAGACATCACTTTGTTGATGGTCACTCATGATTTGCCCTATGCCTATGAACTTTGTGAACGATCGCTGATTCTGTCCAAAGGGCAAATTGTTGCTGATAAATCAACTTATGAAATCTTGACCGATCAGGATTTGATGGCGGCAAATCGTCTTGAGCTACCTTTCGGATTTGACCCCCGAAATACGCCTAAGCCGCAGTAAATCTGTCGATTTTCAATTACCCAGGGTTTACTGGCAGAATAAGAGCGCACGTGAGCGGGACTGGCGGAATTGGCAGACGCACCAGATTTAGGTTCTGGCGCCTTCGGGTGTGGGGGTTCAACTCCCCCGTCCCGCACGTTTTGAGTTTAGGTTTCTAGATGGCCAAAAATACCAACAACAAGTCCAATTGCCCGGTTACTCGAGGCGAAGTCGACTTGGCTAAATACGAAAAATTAGATGGAACTTGGCGCGAACTAAAAATTGCAGCGCCAGCGCGACGAGCATTGATAGATGCAAAGTTGTTTAAATTATCAGATCTAAAAAGCATTAGCTTAGCCGAGCTAAAAGAATTGCACGGGATGGGGCCAGGAACAATTAAAGTTTTGCTTGGTGCTGGAGCTAAATTTAAGAAATAACTTTCGCTAATTGATTGGCTAAATCTCGAAGCGCCTTACCCCGATGACTGATTTCGTCTTTTTGTTCAGCTGACATCTGAGCTGTCGTTAGTTCTGAATTGAATGGTCTAAAAATTGGGTCGTAGCCAAATCCATTAGTTCCTTTCGGCTGGCGAATAATTTCTCCCTCAACACTGCCACTTGCAATTAATTCAGTTCCATCTGGGAATACCGCAACCGCTTTACAAACAAATTGCGCTCCTCTGCGCACATCGGGTACGTCGGAAATTTGCTTTAGCACTAAATTTAAATTTTCTTCATCAATGTTTTTATCTGCCCCAGACCAACGAGCTGACAAAACACCAGGCATACCATTGAGCGAGTTAACACAAAGCCCTGAGTCATCAGCGATTGCTGGTAACCCAGTGTGGGTGCAAATTGCCCTGGCTTTCAAGAGTGCATTGCCTTCGAAAGTACTTTCAGTCTCGACAACTTCTGGAGCATCCGGATAAGCAGTTAAATTCAAGATTTCTACGTCTAGATTTTGAGCTACCAAAATTCGTTGTAATTCTTCGGCTTTGTGGTTATTTCGAGTTGCCAAAACAATTTTTAAAGTCACTTAGCTAAAGCTGCTTTCTGAAGTGCGGAAAGTTCAATACAGCCAATCGTTGCCAGATCTAGAAGTTGATTCAATAAATTTCGATCGAATGGTTCACGTTCGGCTGTACCTTGAACTTCAACGAAGTTGCCGCTACCGGTCATAACTACATTCATATCTGTTTCTGCTCGAACATCGTCGTCGTAGTGCAAATCTAAGCAAGGGAGTCCATCAACAATTCCAACTGAGACAGCAGCTACTGAGTCACGTAAAACTACTGCGGACGGCGCAACTAATCCGGCAGATCGAGCCCATTCAACTGCATCCGCAACGGCAACATAGGCTCCGGTAATTGCAGCTGTTCTAGTGCCACCATCTGCCTGGAGTACATCGCAGTCAATCATGATTGTGTTTTCGCCAAGCGACTTTAAATCAATAACTGAACGAAGACTGCGTCCAATTAGTCGAGAAATTTCGTGTGTGCGACCACCTAGTTTGCCCTTAACACTCTCACGATCACTGCGCGTATGTGTTGCTCGCGGCAACATTGAATACTCAGCAGTTAACCAGCCCTCTTCGCTGCCTTTTTTCCAGCGTGGCACACCCTCAACAAGTGAAACCGCGCAAAGTACTCGAGTGGCGCCGAATTCGACTAATACGCTGCCTTCAGCGTGATCTAGCCACTTTCGAGTGAACTTAACTTCTCTTAATTCATCGGCACTGCGGCCATCAGATCTAATAGTCACGTAGCGACTCTAGCAATTAAATAGTCTCTACTGCGTTTACCTCTGGACCCAAAAAGCGTCGGGCCAGGCTGGTGAACGATTTACCAGTTGCTAAAAATTGATGCTCTGGTGCACCCAAATTTGGATCACGAAGCAGATTATTCTCTACTAAAGTTCGATAAACATCTTTGGCCGTTTCTTCAGCACTCGAAACTAATGTGACTCGATCGCCAGTTATCAAACTTATTGCACCCGTTAATAATGGATAGTGCGTGCAACCAAGTACAAGTGTGTCAATTTCATCCTTCAATAACGGCGCCAAATACTCTCGGGCGACGTCGATTACTTCTGGTCCACTAGTGATTCCAGCCTCGACAAGTTCAACAAATTTAGGACACGCCACAGTTGTTAATGAGATGTGAGTTGCTGCTGCAAATGCATCTGGATAGGCCCCACTGTTAATCGTTGCCGTGGTTCCGATTACGCCGACATGTCCGGTTCTTGTCGCACTTACCGCACGACGCACTGCCGGCTGAATTACTTCAATTACTGGAATTGAATAACGTTCTCTTGCGTCCCTAAGCATTGCTGCACTTGCTGAGTTACAGGCAATGACCAGTGCCTTGACATCGCGCTCAACAAGTGAATCCAAAACGTCGAGCGCTAGTTGACGAACCTGCGCAATTGGCCGCGGGCCATAAGGTCCATTTGCGGTATCGCCAACGTAAATAATTGGTTCGTTTGGCAGCTGATCCAAAATAGCTCGAACAACTGTTAAACCTCCGACACCGGAGTCCATAATTCCAATCGGGCGATTGTCCACTCAATAAGCATAGGCACCGCTAACCCAGACCCAATGGATTAGGGGAAATTGCTCACTCTGGAGTTATTGCAAATCTCTGGCGAGCGTAACAACGCATTTTCCTGCAGAATCGAACTGTTAGTAAGTAGTAGAAGTTTCAATCAACTTAGTTCAAAGGTAGTTTTATGCCAGTCGCGGTCAGCATTCCAACTATTTTGCGCACCTACACCGGAAATGCTCGAAAAGTCGAGGTCTCTGGGGATTCATTGAAATCGTTAATTACCAACCTTGATGCTCAGTATCCAGGTATTGGTGATCGCCTACTAGAAAACGGCCAGCTTCGTCGATTCGTAAACATTTACATAAACGATGAAGATGTGCGCTTCATGGGAAGTTTAGATGCGCAATTAAGTGATGGCGATTCAGTCACCATTTTGCCCGCTGTCGCTGGTGGCTAATTAATGCGCTTTAACTCACTCTTAGATTCTGTAGGCAACACCCCTCTCGTGGGTTTGCCAAATCTTTCACCGAGTAAAGATGTGCGACTTTGGGCAAAACTCGAAGACCGTAATCCGACAGGGTCGGTAAAAGATCGCGCCGCTTTGGCAATGATTGAAGCAGCTGAACGCGAAGGTAAATTAACACCTGGTTGTACGATTCTTGAACCGACAAGCGGAAACACAGGCATCTCACTTGCGATGGCGGCTAAATTAAAAGGCTACAAAATAATTTGTGTAATGCCAGAGAACACCTCGATTGAGCGCAAGCAGTTACTCGACATGTGGGGTGCGCAAATTCACTACTCGCCAGCAGCTGGTGGATCTAATGAAGCTGTTCGTGTTGCAAAAGAATTGAGTGCGCAAAATCCAGATTGGGTGATGCTTTATCAGTATGGAAATCCAGCAAACATCGATGCGCATTACCGAGGAACTGGACCAGAAATTTTTCGAGACCTTCCAACAGTTACGCATTTTGTTGCCGGGCTTGGTACTACAGGTACGCTCATGGGCACTGGCAGATACTTAAGAGAGCAAAATCCAGATATTCAGATAGTTGCTGCCGAACCTCGGTATGGCGAATTAGTTTATGGTTTGCGCAATTTAGATGAAGGCTTTGTGCCCGAACTTTACGACGCATCTGTATTGACCACGAGATTTTCAGTTGGTCCGCGTGAGGCAGTAGCTCGCACCAGAGAATTACTTGAGAAAGAAGGCATCTTTGCGGGCATTTCAACTGGTGCAATTTTGCATGCTGCACTTGGGGTAGCGAATAAAGCATTACGGGCAGGCCAATCAGCTGACGTTGCATTCATAGTTTGCGATGGTGGCTGGAAGTACCTATCGACCGGCGCATATGCTGGAACACTTGACGATGCTGAAGATGCTCTAGACGGTCAACTCTGGGCCTAAAGGATCTGGATTTCTTCTTCCTCTACTACCCCATCAACAATTCGAAAAGACCTTAATTCGTATGGTCCTTCGGCGCCACCAGTTTCGCGAGTGCTAATTAACACATAGTGAGCAAATGGTTCGGATGCGTAAGCGATATCAGTCCTAGACGGATAAGCCTCGGTAGCTGTATGTGAATGATATATAACTACTGGATCTTCTTCACGAGCGTCTAAATCTTTATAGAGAGCCAACAGGTCCGCTGAATCAAATTCATAAAAAGTAGGTGAACGAGCAGCATTGATCATCGGAATAAATCGCTCTGGCCGATCCGAATTTGCCGGACCTGCGATTACGCCACATGCTTCATCCGGGTGATCAGCACGAGCGTGAGCGACCATTTGATCAATTAAAACTTGGCTAATCTTGAGCATCGTCTCTCCCTAGTAAATCTTAGAGGGCGTCAATTAACGATCCTTGAAGATAGGTCAGATAGTCATACAAGTGATAACCGGGGTCATCTGTTAGATCCTCTTTATATTCATCTGAAATTCCAATGCGAGTACCTAACACCAGCCGTAAATCGTTTAATGATTTAAGCCAAGCACTCGCTTCTAATTCAGTTAACACATAAGTTTCGAAATCTTGGCCCAATGTATCCGCAACTAAATCCAAATTATTTATCTTTTCTACGCGCAAACCTGGTTCTGTGTATCGACGAAAATCTTGTGCTGCTTGGTTGTCATCCAGATATGCAGTTGGAAACAACCTGGCGATCGCAGGGTCACTAGGTTCTTGAGTCGGACCCTCGAGTCCAACTAAGGCAGCCAGTGGATCAGGGTTTTCTGGTACCTCAGGAGTTTCTAATAAATTTTGCATTTGACTAAATAAATCAATGAGCAAATTTCGCTCATCAGCTGAAAGGTTTAAGGTAACTTTTCCATCGACAGTTTGGCTAAACATTTAAACATCTCGCTGGGTAGTGGCCCATAAGCCATATGAATGCATCGCGGCAACATCGCGCTCCATCTCTTCGCGCGACCCGCTACTTACTACCGCTTTACCTTTGTGGTGAACATCTAACATCAATTTTTCAGCTTTTGGTTTGTCGTAGCCAAAGTAGTCTTGAAAAACAAAAGTTACATAAGTCATTAAGTTAATTGGATCATTCCAAACAATAGTTACCCATGGCCGAGCTGTTGCTAAATCAACATCAGCTACTTCAATCGGGGCAACACTCACACTTGTAGTTTGCCACGCAACTTAAGTATCTGAAAGCCTAAGAATCAGAGCCTTGATTGTTCTTACCTTCTGGTAGTCCTTCAAAAATTTCTTTACATTCAGGACAAACAGGAAACTTCTTTGGATCTCTGCTTGGCACCCAAACTTTGCCACAGAGAGCGACAACTGCACCACCCAACACTGCGCTTTCTACAATTTTGTCTTTTTTAACATAGTGCGCAAAGCGTTCATGATCACCGGCTTGTACTTGCTGTTCGGTTTTTTCATCAACCAGCAAGCCACCCTCGGTACGAAACTCTTCAGAGGTCATACCGATAGTTTAGCCAAAGTAATTAGACGTTACTTAACCGCTTTTTAAGCTCAGATAACTCAGTTTCAAGTTCAGCTGGAATTCGATCGCCAAACATGTCGAAGTATTCATCAGTTAATGAACACTCTTCAAGCCAAGACTCTCGATCGATACGGAAAAGTTCTGATAAGTCTTCTGCTGATAATTGCAATCCAGAAAGATTTAAATCTTCAGATTTTGGCAAAATACCAAGCGGTGATTCGACACCTTCAACTTGTCCCTCAAGGCGATCAACAATCCAGGCTAGGACTCGAGAGTTTTCGCCAAAACCTGGCCAGATAAATTTTCCATCTTTATCTTTTCTAAACCAGTTGACTTGGAATATTTTCGGTAAGTTTGAAAAATTCTCGCCCATTTCAACCCAGTGATTCCAATAGTCAGCCATGTTGTAACCACAGAATGGAAGCATCGCAAAAGGATCTCTTCGTAGTTGGCCAACTCCACCGACTGCTGCAGCGGTCATTTCTGAAGAAACTGTTGCACCCATAAAGACGCCGTGGTTCCAGCTAAATGATTGAGCTACTAATGGCACATTTGTCGCCCGGCGACCACCAAACAAAATTGCAGAGATCGGAACGCCCGCTGGATCTTCCCAGTTATCTGCGATAGTTGGACATTGCGTTGCCGGCGCGGTGAAGCGAGAATTTCCATGGCTAGAAGGTTCCCCAGACTCGGGTGTCCAATCGTTTCCTTTCCAATCGATTAAATGAGCAGGTGTTTCTTCAGTGAGCCCTTCCCACCAAATATCGCCGTCGTCAGTTAAGGCAACGTTAGTGAACACAGAGTTGGCATAAAGAGACTTAATTGCATTTGCATTCGTTTTCATGCCAGTCCCTGGCGCAACTCCAAAAAATCCATACTCTGGATTAATTGCGTACAGGCGACCATCTTTACCTGGACGCATCCAACAGATGTCATCTCCAATTGTTTCTACTTTCCAACCAGGAATAGTTGGATCAAGCATGGCTAAATTTGTTTTTCCGCAACCAGAAGGAAAAGCAGCAGCAATATAGTGAACTTTGTTTTGCGGAGAAGTTAATTTCAAAATCAACATGTGCTCAGCAAGCCACATTTCATCGCGAGCCATAACTGATGCAATGCGCAGAGCAAATGCTTTTTTACCCAACAATGCATTTCCACCGTAGCCAGATCCGTAAGACCAAATCTCGCGTTCTTCTGGAAACTGCACGATGTACTTTGTGTCATTACATGGCCAAGCAACATCTTTTTGCCCTGGTGCCAATGGTGCACCTACCGAGTGCAGTGCTGGGACAAAGTCTCCATCTGGTCCAATTAAGTCAAGAGCTTTTTGACCCATTCGAGTCATCATCTTCATACTGACAACTACATACGGAGAGTCCGTTAACTCAACACCCAGTGCTGAAATTGCAGATCCCAGTGGACCCATTGAAAATGGCACAACATACATGGTCCGACCACGCATACAGCCTTTAAAAATATTGCGCAGAGTCTGTTTCATTTCAGATGGCTCAACCCAATTGTTTGTTGGGCCGGCATCTTCTTCTTTAATTGAACAAATGAATGTCCGGTCTTCAACGCGTGCCACATCATTTGGATTTGAGCGAGCTAAAAAGGAATTTGGACGAATTTCTGGATTGAGTCGAATAAAAGTTCCGTTGTCAACGAGTAACTGGGTTAAGCGATTCCACTCTTCTTCTGAGCCATCGCACCATTCAATCCGATCGGGTTCAGTTAATTGTGCAACTTCTGCAACCCAAGAAATTAATTTTTTGTTTTCGGTTGGCGCGGGTAATAAACCTGGAACTGCCGAAGTCATGAAAACCCCTTGTCTTTCGCATTAGTTTCATTATTGGGGATTAGATAAAGAATGCACCCAAAATCAAAAAACTCGAAAAGCGGCATTCCGAAGTTTCCCTTTAAACATAGCGGGTGTGACCAAGCACACATCCAAATATCACATTAACTAGCCCGACCGATAACCTTTAATTCAAATTAGATTCAGGAGATTCGGTGCAATTTGAACCTCAATTAGTAGAACCAATTGCACTACCGTTATGGATTGACTTAGGCGCGGTAGCACTTGGTGCAATTTACGGGGCTGCACTGGCTACATCACGAAAAGCGCCGCTAGTTGGTGTTCTATTGATGGGGATGCTTCTAGGTTTTGGCGGCAGTATTATTCGCGACATTTTATTGAATGCACCAATTAATCCACTTGTAAAACCTGATTACGTACCGACTGCAGCCATATTTTCTCTAGTTGGCGCCGTATTTGGTAATCAAATTCTGAAACCAAAAAGACTTTTTTACACACTCGATGCACTTGTGATTGGAATGTTTGTGGTTATCGGTGTTGAAAAAGCTTTAATTTATAACATGCCAATCGGTTCAGTAATTTTTATCGGTACTCTCACTGCAATTGGTGGCGGAATTCTTGGCGATATTTTGACTGGAAACAAACCAGACATAATGACCAGAGGTCCTTGGCTTGCCTCAAGTGCATTTTTGGGAGCAATTTGGTTTGTAATTTGGTACCAGCAAAACATGATTCAGTTTGCCGAATTAAGCACCATTGCAGTTGTCACTGTCATGCGCGGGCTTTCATTATGGCGTGGGTGGGAGGCTCCAACTCCTGAAGACTTAAAACCAAAAGCCTGGGTTGAGCGAACAAAGCGGTTCGGTAATAAATAACATTGGCACATGGCGTTCAATGTTGATCAAATTCGTGACCAGTTTCCAAGTCTCAAATCAGGCGTAGCTCATTTTGATGGGCCTGGTGGTACCCAAACTCCAGAATCGGTCGGCACTGCAATCTACCAAGCAATTACCGGACCACTTGCTAATCGAGGCACCACTACTGAAGCTGAACGTGCGGCTGAATCAACAGTAATCGAAGCCCGAAGTGCAATGGCAGATCTGTTAAATGTTGATGCTCGAGGTATCGTTTTCGGCCGAAGTATGACGCAATTAACTTTTGATTTTGCTAGAACACTTGCTCAAGATTGGAAGCCTGGTGATGAGGTTGTTGTTTCCAAACTTGATCATGACGCAAACGTTAGACCATGGGTTCGGTATGCCGAAAAAACTGGCGCCACTTTGCGCTGGATTGAATTTGATCCAGCTACCGGGCATCTAGATGTAAGTGATGTTGAAGCCGTTGTAAATGAAAGAACTAAAGTGGTAGCAGTCACTGCTGCTGGAAACATTCTTGGAACTAAACCAGATATTCCAGCGATTGCAAAGGTAGTTCATGCTGTTGGTGCGCTGCTTTATGTTGACGGAGTACACAACACAGCTCACTCTGTTGTTGATGTTGCTGCAATGGGTGCAGATTTTTATGGCTGCTCTCCATACAAGTTTTTTGGTCCACACATCGGTGTTATGTCAGCAAAACCTGAACTACTTGAATCACTGCACCCCGATAAATTATTGCCATCAACTGAAGTAGTTCCCGAACGTTTTGAACTTGGCACACTTCCATATGAATTACTGGCTGGCATCACTGCAGCAGTTGATTTCATTGCAGGAATGGATCCAAGTGCGTCAGGCAGCCGTCGTGAGCGAATAGTCGCCTCAATGGAAGAAGCAGAAGTGCATGAACATTCATTGAGTCATCGCCTACGAAGCGGTTTGGATGCAATGCCAAATGTGACTGTTTACAGTAATGCTCGGAGTAAAACACCTACAGAGCTATTTAGTTTGGCTGGAATTGATTCTCAGCGAATTTACCAAGAATTAGCAAGCAAGAAAGTAAATGCCCCAGCCGGAAACTTCTATGCAATTGAATGCTCACGCCATTTAGGCCTTGGCGATGGTGGCGCTGTCAGAGCTGGTTTAGCTCCCTACAACACAACCGAGGAAATAGATCGTTTACTTAATGCTTTGAGCGAGATTAAAGCTTAGTTAGTTCCAAGGCAAGCAATTTGCACTTGTGCTGAAATGTTTTTGGCAAATTTTGCTGAACCACTTGGGGAAAAATGACCTTCGTCAACAAAATCAGCAGCCACAAAACTATTTTGGTTTGCATCGATGTAAGTAGCACCTGACTTTAGTGCTTCTTCCTTCATAATCGAATTCAATTCAGAGATAAATTTAATAACCTCACCTTTTGGCACATTTGGAATTAGTCCAGGTGTGTCACCAACAAGAGCAGTGCTATTTAAGATTTGACCAATGAAAACCGACTTAACATTTTTACTGTTGTTTACTGCGATTATGCTTTGAATATTTTTCCGAAATCGCTCTTCGAGTATTGGATCCTGATTTCCACTAACTTCAATATTTGGGTAATTAGTTGGTAGCGGAACTGTATCTTGACCGATTACTGGCGCCTGACTCAGCAAAGTCATGATTGGTGTAATCCCAGCACCTTTTCGAACTTGTAACTCATTGACCAGGCTCAAAACGTGGGTATCCGCATATGCGCCATCTGGTGTTGGGATATGTGCATTACGGGCGTCATTCCAGCCTTCGTAATAAAGCGAGCAAGTTGGCGTTCGATTGTTTACTTGATCGTAAAACATTGTTTGGATCAAATTATCTGCAGATGTGTAAGCAGGAACACCTCGATTTATTACTGCTACATTCGAGCCAAGCAAGCTGGAAAGTTGGCTTGGCCACGATTGCTCGTCACTTACCGCAACGTCATAAGTTGTCGACCCGCCAAAAGCATTTATCAAAATTCCGTTATTTAAGAGTTCAACGCTTGGCTCAGGACCCCGTGTTCCAAATGATGTATGGGTAAGGATGCCGCCATCAGGAAGCGTGCTCGTATAACCGGCTTTTGGAACGCCTTGCAAAAGTGGATGGTACTCAAATCGTGAATTCGTTGCTGCTGGCAATAAATTGGCGTTTAAATTTAGCCCTAAACGATTCAGAAAATACGGGACAAAGGCCAAAAAGAATTCAATAAAAACTATGCCCAGGATTGTCCAAGTAATTTTAGTTTTTTTAACTAGGACTAGTGCCAGCGTTAATAATGTGAACAAATAAATAAAAAAATAACTTCGTGGTGCACCAAACGTTAATCGATCGGTCAGTGCCATACCGATCGCCAATATTGAGACACAACCCAGCAAGAAAAAGCCGAAAAGTGCTGGCAACGCTATCGAAAAATTATATGGAGCTGCCATACCGAAATAGTTTGCAAATTTATTGGATTTGCTACTTGAAGGAACTACATCTTTATTATCAGTAGTCAATTTATTATCTTTCGACAGATCAAATTACGGCTCTTTGAGTATACCTTTTAGTTATCTGGTATCACTTGAGTGAAATTAATAAATAAAGGGATTTTTCAAAAACTAATACTGGCTATTTCCCTTCGTAGGCAATTCGTAATTCTTCTATATCAATTTTTTGCATTTCCAGCATGGCAGTCGTGGCTCTAATGCGACCTGATTCATCCGATCCGCCCAAATACTTAAACATTTCGTTTGGGATCACTTGCCAAGATATTCCAAATTTATCCTTTAACCAACCGCACTGACTTGGTTGCCCACCATCGCTAATCAACTTATTCCAGTAGTGGTCAACTTCTGCTTGATCTGCACAAGGAATTACAAATGAGACTGCTTCTGAGTGCTTAAATTGTGGACCACCATTTAACGCGATGAAATTTTGCCCAAAAATTTCAAATTCAATAGTGACTTCTGTTTCTGGTTCATTGCCTGGAGTCTCAACTGGGGTTACCCAATCGGATTTCAATTTACTATTTGGAAAAATGCTGACGTAATACTGCGCGGCTTCTCGTCCGTTGTAATTGAACCAAAGACATGTTGTCAGCGACATTTTTCTCCTTTAATTGCACGTAAGTTATTCACGTGAAAATCTATTTTTAACCAGGGTGGTGTAAAAATTAACTCCAACTTCAAGAACTTCATCATTAAAGTCATAGTGTTTGTTATGGAGTGGGGTGTGGTCTTCGCCGACCCCAAGAAAAACAAAGCAGCCAGGAATTGCATCTGAAAAAACACCAAAATCTTCACTGGCTGTGATCGGTGCACATTCATCGGAACTTTTACTTTCACCAACTACTGCTTTTGCAGTCTCGAAAGCAAATTTTGCACACTTTGAATCATTTACAGTTGGTTCGAATTCGTGTGTGTATTCAACAGTTCCTTGTGCGCCATTTGCACTACAAATTCCTTCAACAATCTGAATCATTCGTTGCTCTACGAGCTTTTGAATTTCCTTATCGAAAGTCCGGGTATCGCCCTTAATTATCACTTCACCTGGAATTGCATTCCGAGCACCATCAGTAAGTATTTCGGTACAAGAAACGACTGCTGATTTAAGTGGATCTACACTTCTGCTCACAATAGTTTGAAGTGCAACGATTATTTGCGCACCGATTACTAACGGATCTACAACTCGTTGTGGCGCTGATGCGTGACCACCTAACCCGTTGATTCGAATCACAAAGTTATCTTCACTGGCCATAATTGGTCCACTTCTAGTGACCAAATGACCAGCTGGTAATCCAGGTATGTTGTGAATCCCATAAATTTCATCGGTTGGGAACCGATCAAAAACACGATCCTTAATCATGGCTTTTGCACCGTAACCAGGCTCTTCGGCTGGCTGAAAAATAAATCTAACTATTCCGTCAAAATCTTCATTCACTAACGCAGCAGCTGCACCGAGTGCCATGGTCATATGTCCGTCGTGACCACAAGCATGCATAGCGGATCTATTGACTGCTGCGTAACTTAAATCGGATTGTTCCTGAATTGGTAAACCGTCAATATCGGCACGAATTCCAATACTTCGGTTACTGCTGCCCTTTTTTAAACTAGCAACTAATCCGGTTTGGCCAATATTTGTTTCAACGGATAAACCCAACTTTTTTAGTTCTGCGGCTAAATAATCTGCAGTTTGAACTTCTTGAAAGGCTGGCTCAGCAATACTGTGTAAATGTTGCCGCCAATTAATAAGTTGGCTTTTGGAAGTCATAGATTGACTTTAATCCTGCCAATCCTGTGAACTAATTGGGGTGTGGTTTCGTCTTACCGAGTTTGGTGGGAATAAATGAGCATTTCTGCACGTTTTAACTATCGAACACTTCGTTTAGACTTGTTTTAATAATTAAATAGTGGAGTTAACTCACTCGTTAACCCCCAAAAACTTGGGGATGAACGGTTTCGACTTTGGTAGTCGAAATGGGAGAAGCGAGCCGAGAATGTTGGTCATCTCGTAAACGTCCAGCAAAAACAATAAGTGCCAAACAAAACCGCACTGATTTCGCCCTAGCTGCATAAGCTAGCCCCGAAATCCGATAGCCCAGGGGCGTTTCCGCTCTGGAACCTATCGTCATTAGGAAACTTACTGCGATTACCGGTTACGGGTGATCAAAGGAAATTAAACAGTAACTGTGCCTGTCGACATCTCGTTTGGGTGAACGTCGGGGCAGAGAAAAGCTAATCCAAACTGCGCTCGGAGAATAACCAAATCTTCACCTAAGGACCCGGGTTCGATTCCCGGCATCTCCACTGCCCGAGACAAAGGTCTCGAAAAAAGAATGTGCAATGCACATTCAAACGCAATTTGCGACGATCGCGAATGTTTACATTCAGCGAATCGTCGCTTTTTGCGTTTAATGCCAAAAGTAAAACTTTT
>JACCDO011702478.1_pt1 | contig 16555 bp, 15 predicted proteins | sample 7446101 | NCBI WGS metagenome assembly JACCDO01 (sample SAMN15323440, study PRJNA562643) | freshwater metagenome | isolation source: river surface water | place: USA:Blue River Watershed | collected 2017-08-16 | reverse complement strand
TAAGTGGGTGAGTGAGTGAGTGAGTGAGTGAGTGAGTGAGTGAGTGAGTGAGTGAGTTAACAACATTATTAAGAATATGAAAAGATATGTACCTAGTGGGAAGCCTTGGGGTGCCCATACACGATCATCGTTCAATTTACCAATAATCACAATCGACCATTTATTGTTACCATTTACAATATTGGTCCAAAAGGAACCTTGATTGATGCTACCATTCAATGTAGTATTGGCGTTGATGTTCACTGGTAATGCTTGATTCATGGCAACCGAAAACGGTACAGTGGTTACATTATCACATATCTTATGAAATGCATTATGATCTAAGAATGCCGTTTCAGGCCACGTATCGCCAAAGATAGCATGTGAGTATAGTTGTAAGTGCATATTATCCCCAATAGCACCTACATAATTGACTGGTGACGGTTGAAACTGCAGTCCATTTATACTGTACAACGTAACGGCAAATTGACAATCACATTCAATTTCTTGTATGGAATGCTTCCCAGTGCTTTCAGTAGCCGTTTGAGATACAATAGTATGACGATGCACGACTCCCTTTGAAATCGCATTCACTGGTGCATATGCGACGATCATTCCATCGCATAATAAATAGGAATCAAATGCTAACTCATTCATCATATCTTCAATATGATCGTATTGATTCAGTAGTGAAACCCCAACGGATATATTCAATTTTATTCTATCTTTACTCATCAGCGAGTCATCACTCGTGGAAGTGATACGATTGGCTCGTGATGCCTGATTATTCTGTCGACCGTTACGTGATCTATTAAAAAAATTGAGAACATAGTTATCACTTAACATAGCTTCTTCTTCATCAATATCTAATGAAAATGAAGAATTACGTGATGCGCGGGTGGTTCTACTATTGAATACCGTATCCACGACAGGCTCATTAACCACGCATACATCTGTCACCATGCATTCAAAGTATTTCATACACTGTTTTGCTTCTAACAGTGTTGGTTTAGATGTTGCATACTCCACATTAAATTCGTGTGATTGAGCCAGTGATGTATCCGCCCCAGCATTATGGATGGTCATACCTAGATCGACATGAACCATTTCGTGTAACAAATCGGATGGTATTTTACTGGCTAAACCATATATATGATTACCGAGTACCAGTTTAGACTGTAAATCATCGCTTTGTGCAGCTATGATTCCATTATATTTAGTAAACATATTTTCTGTGACACCACTATTGAAATGGTACTGGGCTAGGATAGGTCCAAGGCCACGATCAGGCCAATTCAAACCATTTAAACAAAAGTTTGAATCATGATAAATTTCACCAAAATCACCACCATATGCCCATTTAGAACCCCCTAATATGGTGTTTACGTGCAATCCTTGGTCTACCCAATCCCATATAAACCCTCCTTGTAAACGAGGGAAACGATGATAAGACTGCCAGTAATCGACTAAGTTACCTCCAGAATTACCCATCATATGCGAGTATTCACACTGTATTACGGGCATGTCAGGATACATATTAGCCAGAGTAATACAGTCATTAATACGAGCATACATTGGGCACAAGATATCCGTTGCCATTTCATGAACTGAAATAAATAAAAATGAGTGAGTTAGTCACTTGAGTGATAAATATAATAGAGATAATTACCTAATTTATTGTAGTTCAACAATGTTGAGTAGTAAGAATTATTTGAGTGATCTGATCTCGGTCCGTAGCTAGCCGGCTCGTACATCAGTATACGTGTTGGATCCTTAGTACGTATCCACTTCGCCATTTTATCATGTACTTCACCATAACCAGATTCATTGCCAAGTGACCACATGATGATACAAGGATGGTTTTTATCCCTTTCATACATGCGCTTTAGTCTAGATAAATATGCATGGTACCAAGATGGCTCGTCTGCTAGTCTGCCCACCTAGAAGTGTAGAATAAGTATATAAAAAAATCATGCAATCATGGATATTACCTCGGGTTTCATGCCATGAGTTTCAATATTTGCCTCATCAACCACATAGATACCGTACATATCGCAGAGGTTATACAGTGTGTTTGAATGGGGATAGTGACTAGTTCGCAGTGAATTGAAATTATTCCTTTTCATTAATTTAATATCAGCTTCAATCAATTGCGATGATACAACGTGACCCATTACTGGATCATGTTCATGAATATTAGTCCCACGTACTAGAATAGGAGAATTATTTACTCGCAATAAACCATTACGGATATCAATTGTCCGCAAACCAAGTCTACAAGATTCCGCTTGTACAACCTGACCGTCATTGGTCGACGATAAACATATCACAATCGTATATAAATAAGGTCGCTCCGATGACCATAAGATAGGATTCTTAATGCGCAAAACCTGTGATATATTAACCATACCGTTGATAGGACTCATTGACAGATTTGGAGTTGGGGTTATAGTATCCTTCAATGCAATGGGTCGGTTAGATGGTGCATCAAATATATATGATTGTTGTGATGTAGATAATGGTGTCGATGATATCAATATTCCTTCCTCATAGATAGCAGTAGTCAGTGTCCAGTCATTCCCCAATTGGTACCTATAGGAAGCCTCGTGTTCGCTTCTATTGTTCATTAAATTCACTAATGTGGCAACATCCCACTGTATTTTTACATTTATAGAGATATCAGCATACTCTCTATCCTTGTTTATCACACTATCCCAGGCATAATCCCAGATATGAACAATTTTTGGTAATGAATATAAATACACATCACGGAATATACCACTTAGTTGAAACATATCTTGATCCTCTAGATAATACCCATCTGAATACCTGATAACAATAACCTCGAGGGAATTAGTCGTACCGTATCGTAATGAATCAGTTATATCAAATTCAGCAGGTAAACGTGAATCTTTTGAAAATCCAATAAATTTGGAATTACACCAAACATAAAATACTGAATCAACACCATTAAAACAGAGTATATTTCGTCGATCTTTCCATGATTTAGATATGTTGAAATGATGCATATAGTAACCAGTTGGATTATTTACCGGCACAAACGGTGGATTAACTGGAATTATATACTTATAATTAGTGTAAATGGGTATATCACCTGGTATATGAAGCTGCCAATTACCAGGAACTGGGATATTAGTCATATCCCTATCCGTGGCGCCATGACTTCCAATAGAATTTAACGCATCCTGTACATTATTGTACAATTTAAATTTCCATCCTAAACAAGTGAATGATACAATAACAAAAACAGATAGATCAAAAAATGATTCGGAAATAATTACCATTATTATTATATTTCCCTGATAGATATTTCACATTATTAGATAACTTTTCCTGACCAACACCTTTTCTTGCACCATCAATATCATTTTGAACGATTAATGGGGTATGTGCAACCAATCTATCAATTGATTGCACTGTTTCACAAATATACTATCGATGGGCAAGTAAATGAATAAGAAATGAAATAACTAGTGAATAAAAAATACCTCATTTGAAATATTTTTTTTTCGTCTATTACGCACGATCAACACCGCCAGCATAGCCGTTATGCCAAACACCAATGAGGCATTCAAGTGGTGTGGATCCGTAGGAATCGATGTCATTTGGTATTTTGATCAATACCTCACGGTATGGGACAAAGAGTAATGTCGCAAATTCCTGTTGAGTTTCTGCAATTTCAATCAAAGAAAAAAATCTTACACCGGTACCTTAATATTACCGGTAATTAAATAATTGGTAGTATTTTTATTCTTTATACTACAATCACTAGTTTATAGAAGAAGGATCGTGTGGTAAAAATATGAAGTAATACGAGGAAATGTTTTATTGGTTCTATCTTTAATGCACTCGCATTTGATTCGTTTAACAAATTACTAAGAATTCAAGATATTATTGTTAGCATACAAAGAGCCACTTAGCTTTGTAAGTAATTGGCAGAATTTCTTTTTTTGGTGACTTTAATTTCCACATTGAGTAATATTTCATGATATAAATATATTAACTTGTTTGAAATACCTGTAGAGATTTGTTTCTATGGGTTATTACCACAGTTTAGAATAGGTATAATGGAATAATGTGATGATAACTTACTCTTTTCATCAATCGACAGAATACCAAATTAACAATACCATTGCAGATGGTCTTAATCCCTATTTGGTCCGAAAATTTCTAGGTTTTAAGTACCTACCATATAATGAGGTAGGTCATCATTGCAATGAATTTAACTTTTGTGTGTTTTTTGCTGCTTGCGGTTACATCATTTGCAGCATCAAAATTGAATATTGCAAAGCGTGCAATTATTTCTAGTTTTATCCCAATATTTCTTGTTGGGCACAATGACATAAATTCTGTGGCATATGGCAGAAATCTGCCAGAGTCTACCGGGGCTTCTGGAGATAAGATTGGAACAATTGAGGCTTTAATACCAATCGTTAGTATTCAAAAGAAGGTAAATAGCATTAGTGAAGTATTGAAGAGCATTAATGGGAACAGTAACAATCAAAACATTGCAACAACTTGCAATAAAATATTGAATGAAATCCCATTTATCGATAATGAGAATAAATTCAAAAGGATTTTTGACGAATATTCTCAAGGAATCAGCTACAAACAAGTGTATAAGAATAATAATGCCTTTTTAGTGTATTACACAAACGGATTTGATGGTATTGATCGTCCATCTATTGAAATTCAAGATCAAATGGAAGTACTACAAGGCAAGCAATATGGATACCGCAATGAAGTATGGATTGGTATTGATGAGGCCAGATCAGAGCTCTCATATTTACTAGCACAATCAGATATAGCGACAAGTGATTTAAATGATTTAGTCGATTACATCTCTCAAAGCAAGACAGCACTAGATAATTATTTACAATTAGTCCCGCCACAACAACTTGAAGTCATTCGCGAAGACAAATAATATTAACTAAAATGATAGTGACGATTCCGATTCAGTTGGGGAACTTTGATAATTTTGATTGACAACTGTGAACATATTATGTGGTGACGAATTGTTACTATCTTCATTTTCAATTTTCGTTTCAGTATTAATTCTTGGTACATCATAATTAGCATAAGTACAACGATCACAACCAGTACAGTTATTTACGTGACAATTCCCGCGATCTAAGAATCGAGGTCTGGAAACGACTCCTCCAGAAATCTGTTGACCAGGATTTGTATTTATTTGACGTAGGTAATTTATCAAATCAGCATCATTATGAGGACTTCCACACAACGAATCAGTGCTATGCACGCGCCTTAATGGACTTTCTAAATAAAGCGTCATCGGCAAGGCGATACAATTCAACTCATAGTTCGCTAATTGAGGTAATTCAGTGAGAAATGCTGGAGGTAGCTTCGATGCATGTTTATGTGCCGATATACTGTAGGTCGCTTCATCACAACCACGTATATCTGCTATAATATTATCGATAGTACTATGTGTTAAGGCATTAGGGTTGTCCACTAACACCTGGGTGTTGATATTATTATTCGTCCAATTGTTTTCTTTATTAATGATCTCGTCGAGTACATTATTATAGGAATCACCACGAATACTTTGATGGCCACACTCCTTATACATATCAGAAGGTACATCGCCAGTATTTTCAGTAGTATTTATAATATTTGCAAGCTCTTCCACCTCGAAGCGATACGAATCTTTATATATTGAATTCAATAATTTTTGTGTTCGTTGCCTGATTCTCTCCGCTACCGTCATGGTGATACCCGTCTCAGGTATATCCGACGCTATAGTATCTGCATTAGAGATAATATCCGCCTCGTTCATTACCGCTACCCCTGTTGCTTTCAGCTTGTCTAGGATGTGTATCAAATATATAAGTTTGGATTTATTCTTTACCGTTGATACTATTTCTTGAAATTTTGGTTGATTATTACGAGCGAGTGAGTATAATGGTTGTAAGAAATGGAGTAGATTTTTGCTTTTTAATTCAAATATTGAGTGCATTCGAAGCGAATTACAGCCTAATTCGATCGCTAAATCGGCAATATGGGCCTCGGGTATGTGTCCAATCGTGTTGATATTCAACATATCCATGTTTTCAAGCTGCCACTCCAGTACTAAATCGACCATATCGATGATTTCTACATCACAAATAGTAAGGGTGTACGCCTTTGATAGCTGTGGCTGTTCCATTTTATTGCCAATTACTTGAAATAAATGATGTTGTAGCAACTCATCAACGGGTGCTCGATCTGAGGGATTCGTCTTGGTACACAAAAGGATGAAATCCATTATTGCCTCTGGTACGTTTAAATCGGCTAACAATGAAATACTAGGTTCAGACAAACCTCCGCTTATTGTCTCTACTAAATCCCAGTAGGAACTGGAGTACCTGAATGGGATTTTGCCGGTGGCGTACACGTATAAACACACACCAAGTGCCCATATGTCAGCACAAGCACCATATGGCAATCCTTTGATTCGCTCTGGACTCATGTATAAAAGTGTTCCAATAAACGTTTCGTTTTGTTTTTTATCATTTTTTTGGTCACTACTTACACCAAAATCAGCTAGTTTCACTGCACCATTTGATGATACAAGAATATTTCCTGGTTTGATATCTCTATGAATGATGCCAATAGAATGTAATAATTGTAATGCGTGCAATATTGACCAGGCAACAACCGCTACATCTCTTTCCGAACCAAGATACTTCAGATCAATCATGCGTTGAAGTGAACCGCCACCCATGTACTCAAGAACAAGAGTCACTATGTTAGATTCATGATCATGAAAGTAATCAAATAAACGCAATATATAACCGCTATTTTTATCTGGACAATCTTTAGATAGCTTTTGAATGACTTGAAGCTCTTTTACTAATTGCTTGCATTTGTTGGGGTCTGAAAGTTCGATAAATTTCAATGCAAAAGGCTTAAGATTTGGCATAAATAATGCCAAATGAATGACACCACAGCTACCTATAAATAAAATATATGATGTATTTAATGATAATTACGCGGTCATGTGATAATACCTCTTCCTATTTCCTTGAGTAGGACATAACCCGATTTATTTTGATGCAATGATAAGTTCTTCAAGGTTATCAATGGTAAAATAGGAAGAACTGAAGTCAATTTTAATTTACCATCACAAACTTTTTCGCTATCCTCAATTTTTTCTTCTTTTGCTAATGAATTGAGTGACATAGCAGGATTATAATCATATGGAAACCCAAGCGGCAACTCCAACTCTGATCCTTGTTTAAATTGATTAAATGTTTCGGACAATAGTGGCTTGACACTAGGTGAATAAGACCTCTCGATGTGTATGGGATCTACTGGAGAAAATGGCTCGTTCGTTCCAAATCGTAAAACAATTTCATTAATTAAAGTATTCATATGATGTAATTGAAATCTGCGCGACAATTCGACCAAATGCATGGTACCAATATTGTCATGAGCCAATCTAGTAAGCACATTTACGTCGTTTAATACTTTTCCTGTAATATTATTATCTATTGCTAAAAATTTATATATTTTTTTGTTAATCTCTTCCTCAAATATATTTTCTCGCGAGAACCAAAAAGCCACCTTTTCTGCTGTAACGATATCCACAATATTATCTATAATCTCAAATCTTTTATTCTTACTGATTATTATAGCTGTCCCCGTATCATGGGTATTATTATCCTGATGAGTATCCAAACCCACTAATGCCACTAAAAACCTCTTTAAGTGACCAATTTTCATGTGAATGTTGAGTAACTCGTGCAGGGACATGAACTCCTTAATGCATCTTATATCTTCATAACCCGCGAATACAAATCTATCGCAATAGACACTGCAATCCGTTGATGGAATCCCCAGGGAACACATGAAACCGTGCAAATCGTCCAGGTTCACACTTTTCTCCATTTGCCCCGAGAAGGTATCAGTTGTGAATGCAAAACTGTTTGTTTACCAATTTCAATTTCCGAAGGTGTAAACTATTTTTTAAAAAAATTCAAAAATTGATGAAGTGAACCGGTACCATTTAAATTGGAATAAATAGGAACAAAAAAGCTAATCAAAAGGTGAATCTGGGTTATAAACTGTCGAAATAATAATGATTCGGATTGATATTTCTTATTTGAGGCATCACTAATTATGTTACTTTCCATTTCTCAGCTGGTTAAGCAGTAGCGGAATATACTAATACATCGTAGCATATCAAACATCGCTTGGTACGCTTGGTATTTGTATCACAAGATTTTTACTCAAGGACTAATGCGGTTCCGGCCCACGCGGCTGCTGCTCACGGAACCAAAAGTGAATTCACCCTGTGAACATAGGAATAGAGTAACTTACAAGGGATTAAATTTGGGTGTGTAAGTAAGTGAGTAAGTAAGTGATAGGGTAAGCAAGTGCGAACAAGTACGCAAATAACCAGGCGAGTTAGTAAATATAAACCCGCGCACTTCAGGAATAATGATGGATGATGATGATGATCTAGACCTTGATGTTGAAGGATTAGACGCTACACAATACCGAGAAATTGAAATACGTGAACAAGATAGGTTTTTACCAGTTGCTAACATTGCTAGAATAATGAAGAAAGTATTACCCGCAAATGCAAAAATAACCAAAGACTCCAAAGAAGCAATACAAGAATGTGTTAGTGAATTTATTTCTTTTATAACATCAGAAGCATCTGATAAATGTCAACAAGAAAAAAGAAAAACTATTAATGGTGACGATTTATTATGGGCTATGAGTACATTGGGGTTTGAAAAATATGTGGAACCATTAAAAATGTATTTAAGCAAGTATAGAGATGCTGTCAAAGGTGATAAACCAGAAAAGAAAACTGTAACAACACCTAACGCATATTCATCTAGTTCAATTCGTCAAAATAGTCATAGTACAATTAGTAGTAGTAGTAGTAGTATTGGTAAGCATCAGCGCGATGACGATAGTGACCATCATCATCGTGCTATCCGACAAATTAAAGAAGGACCATTAGAGGGACCACATAAATTAGCATCATATATTTTTCAAGGAGTAACATATAAATTTCCTACCCCAAATGAAGTTATTCCATATCAATATGCAACCGGTACTGATGGAATTGATTATAAATTTGGTACCTCAACAAAATCGGTAACATTTTCTTATGCAACACAACCTGGTAATACGAGTGGTTTGGCATTATTATTTGTAACGGAAAAGAAAAAAGAAACATTACAATATGCCATACCAGTAGAATGTATTCCTAGTGATGGTATTGATTATATGGTTTATGCAAGTGTTATGTCGGAACCTGAATTCATGGAGTTACATAAAAATAAAGAATCACTTGATGCAGCAGTTGCCATAGCATTACAAAATTGTGTGCCGTTATCCGCATCTGTTGCTACTATACCTGCCATTCCTAAAGCAATTAAAATTGAGCTTACTGACAAATAGATAATCAACCGTTTCTGCCTTTAGAGCAATCCCTGTAGTGATTATAATTGAGATCATGAGCAAATACCTATCTCTGTGCACATTTAAATAGATAAATTATTGCGTATACATAAAAATTTCGTAGTTTAAAAAAATATTTTTTTGTTTCAACGAATTCCTGGAACTGGAAAATCAATTGACCGGCCCAATATTCAACTAGGTATCAGATATATTTTGATTGCTCGGTTAAAATGTGCCTCGTTTGTATCATAAACGCCGAGGAACAGCGAGAGCAGAATGCATCAGCGAGTCAAACAATAAGCGCGACAGTTAGCACTAGTGTTGATGGTGCATATGATTGTGACGTATATTGCAGTGAAACAAATTACTCACCTCCTCCACAATCCGCTGTGTATTATTTTGCGATTGGCAGCATGACGAATCATATTGCATTGCAGCTACGAGAGCTTAAACCTATTTCATCGCAACCTGCAGTATTAAATGGTAATATTTAATCAGTTTAAGTTCTTTTACTCAATTAATTCATTTAATAACTCTTTCAGGTTATCGCTTGTTATTCCGAGGAAGTGGCGGAATGGCATCAGCAGAGGAAGTAAGTAATGTTGAATTGATTGAAGATTTGGATGATAATAGTAGTAAATTTGAAACACAAATACATGGTGTATTACATTTATTAACGCATGAACAATTAAAGTTATTAGACACATTTGAAGGTGGTTATATTAAAAAGCCTTGTAAAGTTACGTTGTACGATAATTGCACCCAAGTTAATGCTTATGTGTACTCAATGGATAGAAAGAAATGGAAGCTGCCGCATCAATTACCTACTGAAAGGTATTTAGACATTATAACCAAAGGGTGCACGTTTCACGGAGTGAATAAAGAATGGATAGAATACATAAAGTCGCTGAGAACTATTCGTAGGAAAGAACCAGTCGATTTCACATCATTTATAATGCAAACTACTGTAGTTCCCATACTCTCTTGGGATGAAATAAAAATAAATAATGGTGATAACGAACAGAAAAGATTATGGATTGTCATAAATAACAAGGTTCTTGAGTTCTGTGGTGATGTTAATTCATTTTTTCCATTCGGTTATTTTGTAAAACATCAAATCGGCGGAACAGATTATACATTACGCTTTGCGAAGGCATTTTATGAACCAAAGTATCACATGACAGTTGATATGAGTTGTAGCGCCGAATTGGAAGTGGAACACAGAGCATGGATAGAAGATCAATTTTGCTGCCCCCCTCCTGCATTGGCATCATCTAAGTGGACTATAGTAGGTGTTGTGAATAATGATTTCATTAGAAATTTTGGTATACGCAAAGTAATGCATATACCATCAAGTACCACACCAATTAATTTTTGTCGGGATATACATAATGGATACAATCAGTTCTTTATAACTGGTGAAACGGCGTCTAATTGGCTTATTAGTGATGGGATTTACATAGGACAAACGTTGTATATCCGTAAAACTGCAACTCGAAACTATGCTCAAGATGTGAAGATCACCATTAAGCACCAAGACCTGGCGAACAGAGTGTCCAACACGTACGTGTTTACCACAGATAGGTACTCCCTGAGCTTCGTGTGGGATGGAAACCTTTGGTTCCTCGAGTTTTTGCAATGAACTGATTAGTATTTAGTGATTAATGGACCATGACCTGCTTAATGAATAATGAATCACGAATAATCACTATAAACTGGACGACGAGATATATAATGTGTAATGAGTAATGTTGAATTAACTTTTTGTATTGACTAGTGAGTAATAGTGCAATCTATATGTTGTAAGTAATGTATTTTCATCTACAAATACGCTTTTTGATTCTTGTTGTAATCCCTAAATCGGTCCTAAATTTGGAAGTTACATTGGTAAGTTTTTTGATGAAAAAGTAGAGGTGAGAGTTAGAAAGTTTTTGCGTCTGGAATTGTGCAATAATATTCTTCCAAAATGGCGTCACCTGAAGAGATGCTGCAAGCCTTGTCACTTGAGGAAAGTCAATCATCAAACAATATAGCTCATCAGGTTTCCGTGTATAAATATCGCAAGAAGCAGGCGGCAAATGATGCTCAATTACTTATGAATCGTATTGCATTATTGCAAAAGGAAGAAGAGAGAGCGAGAAAGAAAATTGAAATGACAAAAGATAGAGCTGATGAGATTATAGCTATGCGTAATGAACATGGTAATGCAGTCAGTCACTCCATTACAAACTAACTTGTGTATTTATTTACTCACTCATTCGTATAGGTAAGAGAATAGAATCAAGTGTAAAATCAGCTTTGGAAGAACAAAATTTGCAAGCTGAATTACAGAAAAAGAATAAAGAAATGGAAAAACAGGGAATAAAAAATCGCGAGCAATTACGTAATCAAATATTAACAAAACGTCGTGAAGATGCAATGAAAGTACAACATGACAAAAAGGAATTAACCAAGCAATTACTAAAAGAACAAGAAAAAGACTTGCGTCTGAAACAATTAAAGAAAGAAAAAATACGTAAAATGGAAGAAGAAGCAAAGGCGAAAAGGGATGCTGAAATGAAAGCAAAAGAAGAGGAAATCAAACGATACTACCGCGAGAAAGCATTGAAAGAAGCAGAGGAAGCTAAAAAGGCTGAAAAATTAGTGAAAGCGTTAGAAAAGAAGGTATTTAATCACATGTCTATGCATATACTCATACATTTTCACTTACAAACTCACCCAACAGGAACGTGAATGGATGGAGAAACTGCAACAAGCACAGTTTGTACAAGAGAAAGCATTTGAAGAGTTAGAAACAGCGTTATTAAAAGAGTCGTTACTGAATCAGAGTCTAGGTAGTGGGGAAGGAAGTCGTAGAGGTGGTAACAGTAGCAGCAGTGGTAATGCTAGAGAGGGTTTTAGTAAAGATGACAATATTCCTAGTTCGGGGATCAAGAAAAAACCTGTTAGTGCCAGAAAACCTGGTAAACATTAAACCACGATGCATGTCCTATATATTCTGTATTTTAACCAACGCTTACTATCAATTTCATTCATAAGATATAATTATTTACATTAAACAAAATAGCTATATATGAGGCATTCATTCCCTCAATTTACGATCGATTTTCATTTCTAACCGACAGTAAAACTACTTTATGTATACGTTCTAAATGCTCATTTAATGCCAGTCTAAAATCGCTAAGATCTTTATAATCAATTTCAATAACGTTGGAATCAAAGCTTTCATCATAATAACGGAAATCATATTCTCTGCTTTTACATACTTGTTTAAAAATACGTTTAAAATTTTTGGTTTCTTGTAAAAATCTTTCCATTACTAGCGCCCCTAACTCATATACGGCGGCAATCTTATTGTATATTTCCTCTCTATAACCGTCATAATCAAGGGGGGATATACCGATAACCATAACACGATCACGTTTATATGAGAATATAAAGAATGGTTTAATGCGCATTATCCATTTATCCATTTTGTCTCTCGATGACTTCACGCCTAACATCCATCCTCCTTCGGACACCTTTAAATTAAACTTCATGCTCATGACGTATTGCCCTAAACGATACAGTACTAACGGTCGCTCGTAGATACCATCAATGGTGTCCTTATGATCCTTTTCAACTGTTTTAATCATGGTACTAGTTCCAGTTGCATTGATATTCAATGATTTGGCTGTGGAAATGTCTGCGAAATAATACTTGTAACCGTAATGACTTATCATACCTTCTAAATCAGGATCTAACAATAGTCCCGCTTTCAATACAATATATTTTTGTACAATAACGGCATTATCAATACCCTTTTTTAAAATATCTTCATTGCGCATACCGAGACAATCGTATGCGTGATTAAATGACTCCATTTGGGAGATAAGAGCATTATGTTGATCCATTGGATCATTCATTGTAACCTCATTATTTGCATGATCACCAACCGTTGATTCACTACGACACATTTCTTCCAACAATGCGGTTGTCCCGAGAACAATATCGTCGGCAGTTATTTCGTTCTTGAATGAATTATAACGTAAAAATGTTGATCCAATTAACATTTTACATAATTTTTTACATAATTGTACTAATTCAGGTAACGGTTTCTCCGGATCATCCTCTGTTTTAGTCATTTCTAATACCTATGAAGTGATGAGTGAGTAAATACGTCAGAGAGTTAATACGTTAGTGACCATTACCTCGTTCTTGAATTGCTGCCTATGTACGGGTGACATAAAGGAGTAAAGCTGTTTACATTGTTGTAACGGTATGCCTAATTGAGCCAATACCGGCAATAATAATTCATCATTTTTCCATGTTTTTAACATCATTGCAACCGCAGGAGAGTGACGCATGGCGTCGTATAATGACCAATGGCGGTATAAATATAGTTCAAAATCAGATTTATATTTAATATTACCGGTTTGACTACCAGTTACCCAAACAGTTTCAATGCTTTCTTGATTTTCATCATTTCTATTAATTTCTGATTTATATCTATTCTTACTGCCATCACGCAACAGTGATATTTGTTGTTTCAATGAATCTACTTCGTCGAGATATTTCTCCTTGGAGTATCGGGACTTACGGTATTGATCAGTGAGTCCTACTATGGCATTCCATATTTGATCAAAATCACCTATTTTATGATGACTTGTGAAGTGATCTAACATGACTACAGCAGTAGGTCTAGTGTATCCAGTATTCCTATAGTACTGATGCAACTCTGTTTTTCTTTTCTTCACCGGATCGTACATCATATCTAATGCTTTTCTTTTGCGTCCAACCACACGAATATCGTCATCATCTTCGTCATCTTCTTTGGAAGTGTTCACTTCTTCTTCAACATCACCGTGAAGGGATCTACTGTGACTTTTATCTTCCTCTTCCATAGCTTGTAAATCATTAGGGATGTCTTCAAATTTGTTTTGTCTTACAACATTTTCGGAGGTATCATCCATCGGAAGATCGGTAGTAGCTGTCGTCGTCAATTTATCAACATTATCATCATTGCTCGCGCGCGTCTCATCATTATCATCCTCTATATCTACTCCATCTGTATCTATCGCCTTTGACGATTCTATTTCATCTACATTGGTATCATCAACATCATCAACGTTATCGGCATCGTCAACTTCAGCATCATCTATATCCTCTGTCTGTATGATAGACCTTAACTCTTCATCACTATCCTCATCAATGTCTTCGTCGTCACTAAACCCATCATCTTCGTCATCTTCTACGCTATCGTCATCACTGAAATCAGGTTCACTGTATACAGAACAATCATCATCATTTCTATCTGCCGATTCACCATCATAATCAACATCAGGATCGAATATAACAACGTTGAAATTATTTACGCATTTATGAATATTTCCTTTATGAATCGGACGGTGATTATCAAGAATATACACTGTTTTATCACCACCGTGCTCTAAATCAAATAACTTTGGAATGTCATGAGTAGCGCCACAGTTTAACATAATTATAACCTTTATATCTGATGTTAATGATTGATATATATGTTCCACTTGTGTTATATTCAATACGGGGCGTATTGTATATGCAATATTATCATCTCTCAACACAGCAGTTAACATTCTACATGATGCTATTGCATCTACATCATTTCCAACCAATATCATAACAGAACACGCTGTATTATGGCAAACACTTACTTTTATACGATCATATTGCTCCAGGATCTGGTAGCAACTCAGCCGCACCATCGATCTCCTCTACTTGCTTGCTACTTGCTCGTTGTACTAACGGGGCACCACAGTAGACAAGTATTCTATCGATACTTTGTATTAATTTTTTGAACGATTTTTGAATTTTTATTCCAATGGATGAGATCGGCCCAGCTTGAAGAGGCCCGGCCAGGATGACAATATTGAACGACGGCAACATTTTATATTCATTTAAATACAATTACCATGATGGTAGTATATGCAACTACGTACGTGTTTTATGTGCCCATTTCAGTGTTATATTCCCGTCTACTTCGGAGCTGGTAGTACACTTGTATGCTGATTGTCACTGATATTTTTATTATGATTTCTACGACGTGTAGCATTTGGACAGCATGAACACTCCTGACCAGCACCTGGTAGTGGTGTTAGCCAATGAATTATTGCTCGAACTGCAGCTGAACAAACACAGAAACTATAGCAATACATTCCCGGACCAGTCCAGACTTGAAAATCTTTATTATCTATTGCATTGTGCAAATTTTTGAAGCATTCAGTTTCAAATTGTAAAAGTGTAATGGATAAAGTTATTACTCCTTCAAGCAAGTGAGTAAGTGATTGATTGGGCATATGAGTCATAACAAAAAAACAGTTAAGTGAGAGAGGACGAGTGCTAGTGAGTGAGAAAGTTAGTGATATTACCCCATGTATCAGCCCACATCCCAAGCATTTTTTGAACAGGAACGTCAGCAACTCTCCTCATCCGTGTTTGTGCACCTAGCAATGCTAATATTAATCCTACGCAATTTGTGAATGCGGCAAACCAAATTCCAATGGCTACATTTTGACATGATGAGCATATGTCTGCTGTAGCACCTTCAGAACATTCTGATGATGTAAATAATATAGAGTGAATATTACAATCATCATTATTTCCAAAGTCATATGTTTTTTCAAAAGAACAATTACTGTACACAAATGATGACAAACCAACATACATAGAAAATTCAGAATTTGATTCCTCGTAATATTTGCCACTTCCACCAGCCCAATAAGTTTTCATTACAATTTCTTTACTAGGAGTTAGCGCTAAACATCCATATAAAGTTAAAACAAAGGCAAGTATTGTAACATATGAGGCGATGCCAAAATACCATTTTCTCCAAACATCAAAATATATTAAACCAAAATCGCCAACATAACGTCTAGTATAGTAATTATTTAGCCATTTGTTGCTGTGAGACAATGGACAACAACTATGCGAGCAACCAGGAGGAACTCCTAAATCATCATCTGGAAAGCAACATAATTGAAATTTTTTACCTACTGCATCTTCTGGTATAATATTATCAAAAGTGGAGTTAAGCCCAGTTTCTATCCGGGATATATCACTTGAAGCAGTGGGATCGTCGCATTTTTCTGTCATATTTTCTGTACTCTCCTCGTTGTTT
>JACCDO010470694.1_pt1 | contig 16556 bp, 15 predicted proteins | sample 7446101 | NCBI WGS metagenome assembly JACCDO01 (sample SAMN15323440, study PRJNA562643) | freshwater metagenome | isolation source: river surface water | place: USA:Blue River Watershed | collected 2017-08-16 | reverse complement strand
TGCGCTTCAGGCTAAGAACGGCAACACCATCTGCGAGCTTCTCGGCGGCAGCAGCAGCGGCGGCCTCATCTGCCTGGCGCTTCTGCTCGTGCTCGTCATTTGCGAGCTTGATATGGGAGGACCATGACTTCTTGGGTTGAGGAACATGGTTTGTAGTAGAGCGCTTTGGAGCTCCTAGGCTCGGGAAATTCTCCTCCGTATCAGCGATCTGCTTTGCCTGCTCGGCCTCTTGGCGGGCCTTCTCGGCCGCCTGCTTCATCATATAGTCGCGGCGGGCCTCCTCCTCTGTCACGCGACGTGGACGATCATCATCACGTGTCTTCTTAGAGAAAGCACTGGGCATATCACCGCGAGGCGCACCACCTCCCCATGTTCTGCTACCAGAAGCAGGCGCTTGGCGCCCGCCACCCCATGTGCGCGTTGCTCCAACTGTGGTCCAACCATCATTTGAAGCCTCGGGCGCTGCTGTGGCAGAAGACTTGTAGCTTGAACGAGACCAGGTAGACATCTTGAAAGACTTGAAATACTCTTGTAGTGCTTGAAGGGGTACTTGCTTGCTTCAGGCCAAAAAAAATCAAATTTTTAGTTTTCACCTGCGGGAAAACTAAAAATATTCTGATTAATCTGCCACGCTTAGCAGATAATCTCAAATTTTTTTGAGCCCTCTAAATCGCAACCACGCCCTTCTCAACGGAATAACTAAAGCGCTGACCAGTAGGTGTTTGGAAATGATCACCTTCACGTTCAAGTTTGACATATTCATAATCGTCAAACTCAAGTGGTTCACCGTCCTCTTCAAAGGCGGTCGGTTCAAAGACATGTAGAAGAGATCGCAGCAGCTCCGCACTTTGTTTGGTTCTCTCAAAATCAGTACCAATGCCAACGGCGTTGGCGACACAACCACTCTTATCCGCAATCCGCGCGGTTGGACTGCGTTTGCGACTCGGCGTCGCGGTCTTCGCGGCGGCAGTGGCCTTTTTCCTCTTCGGCGCGGCAACTTTGGCTGCAGCCGCTGATGGTGCCGGCGGCGCCGGCAGAGATCCGTGCGTCGGTGAACTCGGAGGTGGTGGCGGATGTGCAGTGTTCCTCTTCGGTGGCATTAATTTAATCAGCGTCACTGGAGGTTTAGCCTCCTTAGGCCGCAGCTGAATTATAACACGCCGCTTGGGTACCTCTGCCTCACCTCGCAGAATGGCCAGATGAGCATTAGCAATCGTCGCACCAGCAGCGAGTCGCTCTTTGAACCAAACTGACTCGTAGCAGTGTGTAGTTGCCGGCGGCTCTTCGTCGACGAATCCATGAATCGGCTCGCCCCAAAGTCCAAAGCATGCTGCGCATAGTGGCGCCTCCGGCGCCTGGGTCGTCTCATCGAGCGCCGCAGCGCAGGGGCGTGTCATAAAGACCTGTGCGCCATCTGATAAGAAGATCCTTGGCCAGGTAAGTAAAACACGGGCTTGACATTTCATTTTGTTGCTTGTGGCGTTTGTTGGCCTTGGGCTGGGCAAATTTTGGCTAAAAGCTCTTAAGCAGAAGTCTTCAGGATAGTCGTTAGACACGACTAGATCTTAGTCTCAACCAAGTTAAGACACCTAATCTTGCGCTTAGGTGTCTTAAATATGATACTAAGCGGTAGTAGAAGAGATGGCATTACGAGAGGGTGCCCTTACTGGCTTTGGTGACAGAGCCTTTCAGAATGCGGGCTTTATTGGTTTCGGTCGCCCAAATGGAGATATTACAACTGTGCTAGATCTGACAGATAGAGATGATCAAGATGACACGCTCTTTCCGTTAGATGCTGGCGTGACACGCTGGACGCGGACGGGGCTTACGCGTTATGTGCCTTTCACGCAAACGAATCTGGAATACAATCACACTGGTCCAGCAGAGTTTGGGCAGAGGTTTACATTTGAACTTTCAAAAAATATGGGGGATTTTCTGAATGGTCTTTCGCTTCAGATTCGCCTTGGTCATTGGTTTCCTGAGTCTGTTCTTCAAGGACTAGCTGCGGGGCAAACAACGTATGTGGATACCTCGGGTGCGTGGTTTTACGCAAACTCGCTCGGTACTTGCTTGGTTCGGCGGGCAGAACTAGAGGTTGACGGACAAGTAGTGGAGACTATTGACGGTGATTTCCTAAATATATGGTCGCTGCTGAACTCTTCATCAAATGCGAACTTCGGGCTATCATCGGATGCTCTTGGGCGTGTACCAGTGAGCACATTGCGTCGCTGGCGCTCCTACTTGTCATTCCCGACGGATAATCGCACAATTATCTGTCCTTTGTTATTCCATTTTGATCGGTTGCCTGCGGATGAAGCATTTCCGCTAGTGGCGGCTCGGGCGGGATCTGTACGTGTGAATATTGAACTGCGACCTTTTGCGGAGGTTGTGAGAATTGCTTCTGGTGTGCGTGAGAGCTGCTTAGATACACCTCTTCAAAAGAGTTTTTATATGCTGGTTGACAATACGGGTGGGGTTTCACCAACTTCGGCGACTGTGGTTTCGACGGGTGTGAGCGAGCCTGCTTTTGAGGATGTCCGACTTGTAGTGAGTTCAACATTCATTGATGGTCCTCTTCGTGATTTATATATGAAGAAACCATTTGAATATCTATATCGTCAAGTTCAGACATTTGTCTTTGACGAACCTCTCAAGTACGTGACTGCGAAGTCTGCGGGGCTGACAGATTCTGTTGAGATTCAGTTGCCACTGGAACTCAATCACCCTGTTGAAGAGCTGATTTGGGTTGTGCGCCGCAAGGGTGTCGTGTTGAACAACGAGTGGACGAATTACACCACTCTCTTGGAGAGTCAGAGGGCTTTTATTGATCCTGTCGGCTCAGCGGCGGATCCTTCGTTGACTCCGCCTGCTTTTGTCTTGCGTGGGAAAATTCAGATTAACGGCTTGGATCTGGCTGAGGCCGACGGCGACTATTTCCGTCGTGAGATTTGTCGTGTTCACCGTGGTGGGTTAACACCATATCTGGCCGGCATCTATGGCTACTCTTTTGCCCGCGCGCCAGGAAAGCATCAGCCAAGCGGCTGGATGAATGCTTCACGCACATGGACAACACGCATCACCCTACAAGTCGTTTCTCCTCCGGCGGTGACTGTGCCTGCTGGGTTTGATCAGACAATCTCAAATACATGGGAGGTTCGTGTATATGCTGTAGCGATGAATTGGATGCGATTTGAGAATGGTATTGCGAACCGTGTTTTCACGGACTAAAGCCGCTTTATAAGGGACATGTAGAGGAATGTCTATTGCTGGTCTTTTGAAGCAAGTGACAAATGGTCTGCAAGACGAACGGTTGGAGCCGCCGCGGGGGCAGCCGAGGTTGGCTGATGTGCGGAGCGTGTTCCGTCCTGCTGGTCGGTTTACAACAAAGATTCATCGGCTTGATTTTGAGAGAACGCCCGCATTCGGCCAGAGGGCAACTGTGGAGATCCCACGCAAAGGGCACCTGGTCACTCGTTTGTGGCTTGTGGCAACGCTGCCTGATATTCGTGGTCCACAGATTGCTGCTAGGGCCGCGGCTGGTGCTGGATTCCGTGGACCTTCTTTTAATTGGACGAATTCGGTGGGGCATGCGCTCATTGAAGATCTGACGATGGATATTGGAGGTGCGCGTGTAGAGCAGATGGATGGGCGTTTACTGGAAGTTCTAGATGAATTCAATACACCGCTTGAGAAGCTGACTGTTAAGAACCGACTCATTGGTCGGAATATGACGAACTATTCGGAGACTGGACTTGTAGAAGATACGGCGGCTGCTGGTGGTTTGCGGGTTGTGGTCGAGTTGCCGTTCTGGTTTTCGCGTGGAGACTGTGCGGCCGCTCTGCCAGTGGATGCGATCAATGCTGATTTGATACGTGTTGGCGTTGGATTCCGTGGGTTGGCGAGCACATACTACACAGATTCACGTTTAGTGGGGGCGGCTGATACAGATCCGTGTTTGGTCGGTGGAGGAACTATGTGGCCTCTTGTGGAGAGTAGTTTCTATGTTGCTGATGCGAGCGGGTCAGTTGTTGCGGGGCTCTGGAACAACGGTTCTGCTGTCACGACGGCGGTTTCTGAAGTTCCTGGATTAAAGATGCCTGCTGTGGCGTTGGGTGACACGTATATGTTGGCAGAGTATGTATATTTAGATAAGCCAGAAGCAAATCGTTTCCGCTTGGCCGATATTCAGATACCGATTGTTCAGCATTATCCGTTGCCACCGGTTGCTACTCTTGGAGCGCCACGTGTTGCTGTTCCACTGACAGTGCCGAATCCAGTGAGGGCTTTATATTTTATGGGACAGCGAGTGGAGGCACCCGCACTGAATGCGTGGTTCTTGGCAACACGTGATCTGAAAGATCCACGATCGGCAACCGCAACGGCGCCGTGGTGGCCTGATGCAGCTGCTCTGCCACAGACAAGTTTCTCATTTCCTGTTGGTGCGTTTCGGTTTCGCGACTCTGAGCCATTTCGTGCGGCGGCAATTGTATATGAGGGTGGACTTGTACGTGAGAGAACGGAGGCGATGCAGCTCTGGCGATCGGTGTGGCCGTCGCTGGAATGTGTCAAGAGCCCTTATGTGAATCGTTACATGTATATGGTACCTTTTTCTGTGCTCGCGGAGGGAAAACAGCCGTTATCGGCACCAATTGGCGAGGCGAATTATGATAGGATTCTGAAGCGGTGGCTTCACTTGGACTTGGCACCTTTTGCGGGCTCTGTAGATCCGAATCAGGTACCGAACTTGAATGTTTATGTTTGGGCAGAAACATTCAATATCTTGAGAGTGTATGGTGGAAGGGCGGGGTGTATGTTCGGTTTCTAACATAGTTAGAACACCTTACATAGAGCGCAGCGGTATGTTCACTTTCTAAAGTGTTTTCCTAACAGTTGGCTTCTTGATAGTCTTTTTCTTGAAGAAATTGCCAAGAGAACGCTGCTTGAGTGAACGATTCGGCCTTGGAGGTATGACAGGTAGAATTGGAGTGCGGCGTGGCATGAACCACATCATCTCTGCTTGTCGGATATCATAGAACGATCGGCACGTGTGAAACGCCGTTGCGAGGAAATGAAGATACTTTTCGACGGAGTCTTCGCAGAAGAGAAGGCCAGCAATTGTGAGTCCATCTTCTTGGAGTTGTTCATCTGTGAGAACAAGAAAGCCAGTTTTATTGAAGAAATAATATTTGCTTTCTTGACAGACAATTAAAACGGGCTTGAAAGAGGCAAAGATTTTGACAATCTGTGAGTCTGCGTAGTGCGCTTTGATAAATTCAAGAAGATCTTCGCGAATCTTTGATGCGGATTTTGTGATATCAATTGAAATGACATCAAAGAATGATTTCTTATCCTCTGCGCGCGTAGTGAGATCATCCGAGTCCAAGAAATTGGCCAGATATGTCATTGGTGTTTTAAGGAGAGGATCTTCTTCTTGTCTTGCGAGTTTATGATAATTCTCACGCATCTTCTCGGTAGTACGTGAACCGGCACTGACGAATGCTTGGGCGCTAAAAAGCATCAAGAAGATGCGTTGAACTACACGCACATCAAGCTCTTCGTCAGGTTTCCATCGCAAATAGAAGCTCTTCGAACCTGGCTCCATGACCTTCGACCACTTTACTTGTTGAAGAACATGCGCATTATCATCATAAATGTACTCATCTCTTGTATCTGTCTGACAAGTAAGGAAATGGAGTTGGTGACCAATGGGATGATTGATACCTTTAAGAATATTGTAGGCGCCGGCAAAGACATTTATAGAATGGCTGCGCTTCATTACTTGGTATATAGAGGCCATATCTTGAATTCCGAGGCTGAAATCACTTACGAAGAATGTTTTCTTTGTGAGGGCATCGACAGGTACAGATGATAGTTCTGCCAGTGACATATAGCGGTCTTTTTTGGTGAAATACAACAAGAGAACACGTATCAAGCGAGCGGCAGACCAAATAGAGTAACCTTTTTGGACGCGTTCTGCTTCTCTATTGAGCTGGGCATTCTTTGCGGGATCAATAGCACCTGAACGGAGACCTTCGAGAAGTTCAGGTGTAAGAAGGCTGGGTCTGCCGAGGGCAGCGGATTCTTCGTGTGTCCACAAAAGTTCTGATGCGTAGAGTGCGGAGGCCGCTGAACATTGACTGAAGACACACGAAGCGCGTCTACGGCTGAGTACTTTTTGCTTGGCTTGGTGTTGGATATTCCAATTGTCAATGCGTTCTTTGAAGCATTTGATGTAGGCGGTTGCTAGCTTTTGGAAGACAGGTAGGAGTGTTGGGTCTTCGGCAAGTGAGGGGAACGATTTTGTCAGCCATGCTTCCGTTTTGGCCAATGTCAACCAGTGGTGGAATGATTCTGTGGCTGCGGCGTGACTCAGAGTTTCTCGGACTTTGGCACCAATCCCCGCTGCGAACATGAAAAAAATCTGTATTGAGTCATTCCAACATTCTCCGGAATGCTGACGAAAGACTTCGAGGTCATCTTCACAAGACGACGCCATCTCTTACTTGTCAGAGTGATTATTTCTTTGGTTAAATAGAATGGCAAGAACACGGCGAAGACAGCATGGCGCGGGTTTGTTTAGTAAGAAGCCGACTGCGCCTGCGGCTCCTGTGGTGCCAGCGCCTGGATCAACTTCTGTTATGAATCCGATACCTCCTACTCCACCCGCACCAGTCTCTGATTCTGATTTAATATTTAACGAGTTATATACTTCATTATCACTAAAGTTTACTTCTCCGCGCGATTATTCTTATAATCCAAAGGCTAAAAAGGCTGCTGCACCATTACCTTCTGAAGCATTTTTACAATGGGAACTTGAGCTGCAGCAATGCGCTATATTATCTCGTTTGGCATATTCAGCATCCGCTGTTTTATTAAATTGCTTGAGAGATGCTATCCTCAAGAGGCCTTACAAAGAAGCCGATAAAATGATTACATTTACAGAGTTGGGTTATTACACTAAAAATGGATCAGGAGTAGTTCCTTTTGAAGATGCTTTTGTAAATACTGGTCTTGGTGCGGGTGTAGTTCCGCCTGAAGCAACATTTAAATGTGGTCAGTTCTTTCCTAAGACGGGATGCACAATGGTACTCTATCAAGACAATGATACAGTAAAAGCACCAATTAATCCAAAACCAACATTATATGTCATCTTTAAAGGCTCTTCATCATTTAAAGACTTTGTTTCAGATGCGAAATTTGCGCCAATGCCTCTTGCTAATATTCCTGGTGTGCCTCAAAATGTAAACGGGCAAGTTCATATTGGCTTCTATAGACACATGGAAGCAGAACTTGAAGAAATGGTTGTTGCTGTTCAGACTCTTTCTGCTAAGATTCCTCAAGGTAGAATTGTCGTCTGTGGTCATAGTCTTGGTGGTGCTATGGCAACTCTCTTTTCATTTATTCTATGTAAGAGAAATGTAGGGGTTGCTGGAGCTCCCATTGAATGCTTTACATACGGAGCACCAACATTATTTACAGATGAAGGCAGAAATTCTTTTAATGAATGCTTATTATCAAGGCAGCTTCTACTAAATCGTGTTTGGGCAACAAAAGATGGCATTACAGTGATCCCTCCTGGACTTTCTCATCCAGGATTCAAGCCATTGAAAACAGAAGGTACTTTTGGTCTTCTATCAAGTTCCTCTTCGGTGACCGATAAAACTGGTCGTTCTGTTGATATTGGTGATATGCGAAGAATTTTTGCTTCTGATCAGATCTTTACTAATAAAAATTCAACATATGCCAACGCAACAGTTGGATTTACTGAACAGAATAAAATAGACGCAGAGTCAAAGCAAATTGAGAAGTTTTTATACACAGAACCACTTCCCATGGGTACCTATACTGCTGAACAGCAGGCGATTCTTGCTCAAGCAAATGCGCAAGTTGCTAAGAACTCGCCACCAGAAGGAACCGCAATGGAAGGCGGTGCTTTAGGTTTTACAAAAGCAGGCAGAGATTATAAGACACAAACACTAAAAATATATCCCACATCAATTCATTACAAGTGTTTCAGACCTGGGTGCCACGGTGGTTATGGTGGAATTGGGTTTATGGGTGCTCTTCGTTTGCCAAATCCACTAAATCCTAAGAAAGAACCTAAGTTCTATACAGATTTCTATACAATCAAATCTCCTATCCTTCCTGCCAAGGGTCAGCAGGTTTACATCAAGATAATTAAACATGTAAAGGGCGAACCAATTCCAGCCCCTGCTCCTTCTACTGCTCCTACTATTGGTCTTCCTGGTGCTCCATTTGCCCCAGGTTTTATAAGAGATATTGTTTATCAAACAGCACCCGCTACAGGAGCTGGTCGCAGAAGAAGTCGACGAAGGAAAGTAGCAAAGAAGCATTCTCATAAGAAACGCAGAGCATAAAAAAAATGTTTCAGAAGTTTTTTTTGTTCTTTTTTATTCATTTTAGTGATGTGGTAGCAACCTGACAAGTAGAGATTAGTCATCTACTTGCCAGAAAGTCCCTTACTGCCGCGTAGACGTGCGTCTACTTGCCAGACTTCTTGGCAGGGGCGGCCTCGTCGCCTGCCTCGCGGCGGCGCTTGGCCTCCTTGAGGGCGTCAATGTAGCTGCCGCCGATCTCCTCGCGCACGGCCGCGACGTAGAGGAGCCAGTCAGAGGGCTCGCGGGGCTCCTTGGCCTCCTCCTTGGCCTTCTCCAGCTGGTCGAGGGCGGCGGCGTGGGCGGGATGATCAAGAGTGTAGGCGTTGCGGATGGCGGTCTTCACGCGCGCGGATCCCCAGGCGGGCTGGGCGGCGTGGATCTGCGCCTTCTTGGCGGCCTTGAAGGCCTTCCAGTGCTTCCAGACGGCGTCATCACTTGGCGCAGCGGCGGGGGCTCCACCAGACGAGGTGGAAGATGCTGTCGACGCACTGGAAGTGCTCTTGCGGCGGATGGTGATCTTGGAGATCGTTGAAGTTGCCTTCTTGGGCGCGGCAGGGGCCTCACGCACGGCGGCTGCTGCCTTCACCTTCGTCGGCGTCAGCAGGGTAGGAGAAGGCTTTGCCAGAGTTGCGAGGAGAGCCGCCTTTTGAGTGCGGATCTCATCCAGCTCGGCCTGGAGAGCAAGCTCGCGACGGTTCAGGGCAATGAGGGCGTCCATTTGAGGCTTGAAGACTTGAAAGAGGCGTGAAGACTTGAATGCTGTGGCTTGCGCGCTTTGTATGACGGCAGTTTTGGCTTTCAATTTTTTTTTGATGCGTTTGTGGTTTGATTCTGTTGTTTCTTTGATTGTTCTTTTTAAAGATAAATCAAAAAAAAATATAAATTATGTCTTTTATTTATTACAGTAAGACTAGTTTATGTATGTCTTTTACCTCTAAGGACACGCAAGATGTTCCGCAAGCAATTTCTTACAAGTCGCTGAATAACCCATCCGAGCCCCACAGACTTATTAACTCCAGTGGCCGTCTGTGTAGGCGCCATCAACGACGTCGTGCGTCCAGACCCACATGGAAGACTTGGCGCCATTGGGGTACTCGCAGTTGAACTCATAGACGGTCTCCTCGGGGCCGCGGCTTAACCCGTACTGTGATTCCTGGAAAGTTTGGCGCTCTCGGCGCGTGCCCGTGAATGTGGCCTTGTAGGAGAAGCCGTTGATGGCGCGCGTGAAAGTGTAAGTCTTACCGACCTGTAGGAGAGATGGGTTACTGATCATGTTGATAGGCTTGAGATTGGCGGGGGCAACTTGCTTATTGCGAGTTGAGCGCTTCAATTTTTGCTGCCAACAAAAGGAGAAAGAACGGCTTTTGACATTTCAATTTTTACGACTTCTCTTGCTTTTCCTTTTTTTAGAATGACGGCGGCGAAATGATTTTCTTCTCGCGCCGATCTTTGGCGTTATGAATGGCTTTTGTTTGGTTGGAGGTCTTGGACGTTGTGGAGGTTCTTCACCTGGTGGTGGTTCTTGTTGTGCCCAAGCTTCAACTACTTGAGGTGGCTCTTGTCCACCTGGAAATTGTAATTCTGGAATTGGTTCAATAGGCATCTGTACTTGAGCCACAAAAAAAATATGTTTCAGATGATCTTTTTTGTCGTTTGTTTTTCTATTTTGTTAATCTGTACAAGTAGAGTGGTGTGAGGCTGCCTGTTTATGCTGTAGGCTCCTCGGGGCAGCAGAGCTGCGAAAGTGGAGCTACAGAATTTATGCTGTAGGCTCCTCGACGGACTCGTCAATGCGATCCTCGTCGGGCAGGTAGACGCCGGCCCAGACCTGCTCGCCGGCCTCATTGATGAACCAGCAGAGGTTATCGCTGTTCTTGAGGTAGGTCTTGCCGTCGTGCTCAAACTCCTCAACCTCGACGGAAGCCTCCTCCTCGGGCTGCTCTGCGGCAGCCGCGGCCGCCTCCTCTGCTGCCTTCTTAGCGGCCAGCTCCTCGCGGATCTGCTGAGGGCTCTTCTTAGCCGGCGCAGCCACGGGCGAAGGCTTCTGGGCTCGCGAAAGCGGGCTCTGTGCGAGCAACGCATCGCTCTTTGCTGCGATAACCTTCTTGGGAGCGGGAGCGGGTGCCTCATCCTCCTCCTGCTCCTCCTCGCCCGCCTCCTCGCCAGCCTCTGCGCGCATCTCCTTGGCGAGCTTCATGGCATCCTTGTGGCTGATGAGGAACTTGCCGTTCTCGTCGACGCCCTGAGACTCGCGAACCTCCTTGACGAACGCCATCCATGCGGCCTGCTTCTCAGAGTTCTCACGAGGGCCGCGAGGCTGGCGCACAGAACCATCCTTGTTGAACTTGATGGCCTTGCTGCCGCGACCGGCCTTCATGCCCATCGCCTGCGAGAGGAGTGCGAGAGCCTGGACGAGCATCTCATCGCGAGTCATGGGCTGCTCCTCCTCGACCTCCTCAACCTCCTCCTCCTGGACGTAGACAACCTTCTGGATAGATGCCTTCTTGGGTGCCACGACGCGCTGAGGCGCTGCTACCATCTTAGCAGGGGCAACTACCTTCTTCGCAGGAGCTGCCACGACGCGCTGAGGAGCGACGACGACCTTCTTTGCTGGGACGACAATAGAAGATGCCTTAGGCACAACCACAGAGGCCTTGACGGGCGCAGCAGCGGCAACGGGCTTCTTGATGACAATCTTGGAAGACATTCTAGGCGTGAATTGCTTGTGAAAGCGAGACTTGAAAGACTTGATAACTGCGGGAAACCCACTTGCCTATGATTGGCGGAACAGCGATCAATTTTTTTGCACGAAGTGCAAAAAACTTCTGATGGAATCTGAGGACAGATGAAATCTGGCCTCAAGACATCTCAATTTTTTTTCGCGGCATCAAGTTTCACTCTGCTTGTCACTGTACGAGGTCTGGTAGCAGATAAAAAATATTCTAAGTGATCTTTTTGTATATGTGTGTTTCCTGACAAGTATGTTCTTAGACATCGGTGGATTGTTTTGTTTCGCGCACAAAGAAATCTGTGCGGTCGGTGAACTGCGGCGTCATTGGAGGCGAACGGATGCGCAGATTTCCAGCACTGAGGCTGCGTGGCAGACGGATGGCAGTTGTCGTCACTGCGCCTTTTGCGAGCTCGTTGTATCGCGAAGCGATACTGCCAGCGCATCCTACGGAAAGCTCTGCAAGATGAGGGACAAGTAGGATTGTGACGGACTCTGTGTCAGATTTGGTAGTGGCCGGTGCCTGCGTAGGCAGGAGCTCTGGGTTCATCCACGCATCGTAGCGTTCGCAGATGCGGTCGAGGAGGCCGAGGAGGTTCTTGGCGTTAACGGCGGCGCCGCGGAGGGCGACGCAGACGAGCGCGAGAAAGAGGCCGACGGAGATCATGGCGCCGGCACAGAACATGCGAGTTTCCTCGGCAAGATGATCACCACCACGGATATTTGGGCTTGACATTCTGGGGCTTGAGGCTTGAAGATGGGGTGGCGGTAATGCTGACAAGTAGGTGGTTTGATATCAAATTTGGGATCGGATAAAAAAATGTTCGCAGTGTTCTTTGTGGTTTGTTTTTTTTTGTTTGAGCGGGCGGATGCTTACTTCTCCCACTCGGGCTCAGGTGCGGTTGTGTCAATGCGATCCTCATCGGGAAGATACATACCTACCCACATAATTTCACCATCTTTGTCGTAACCAAAGACCTCATTTAGATAGCTCCTGTAGTACATCTTGCCGTTAAGGAAGACAGGGGCAAGAATTTCCTCTTCACACTCCACCTTCTGCTCTCGCGTTATGATTGTTGGGGGCTTTGGCTCAACCAAACTCTGGACTAGCTTCTCAAGTGCTTCCAAGCGTTCTTTGAGAGCCTTGTTCTCGGCCTCAACCTCCTTGAGACGGATTGTGGTGTGCGCAGCGACCGCGCCGACGGCCAGCAGACGATCGCGGTTGTACTGGCTCTCGTCCGCGTGCGCCTGTAGCTTCTGGTCAAGGTCTGCCACGCGGTCTTCGAGGACGAGGGTTTTGGCCATCGCAATCTCAGTGATGGCATGTGGAGATATCTGTTGAACAACAGGGCCTCCCATTTGAAATGTAAGAGAGCGCACATAGTCTTTCCAGAGGCTCCAGGGCTGACTCATCTTGAAAAGGCTTGAAATCTGACAAGTAGGAAATAGGGCTTGGCTTGAAATAAGATGGAGGCGTGAATCCCTACTTGTCATCCGCTTGGCAAATTTACGCCGCCCTTAGTCCGACCAAAAAATAAGTTGGTGGCTGTTTTTCTGGCATTCAGATTAGTTTGCTTTTTTTTATTTGGGCGCAGAGCGCTTAGTAGTCATCGCGGTCGCGGCAGGAGCAGAAGACAGGCCCGCGTCCACGGATGGGAGGCTCGCTGGCGTCGCACGTGCAGCCAGGCGGACCATACCTCTCATCGTCAGAGTAGCCGCCTCGCCAGCCGTCGTCCGAGTCGTAGCCGCGGTCATCGTCGCCATAAGAATCGTCATCCTCCTCGGGCTCAGGCGCCCAGAGGCGCTTCACGTTGGCCCACATGAAGGAGTTCTGCGGGATGAGGTAGAAGGTGCGGTGGAGCTTGCCCTTCTTGTAGGCGCCGACGTTGAAGTGTTCCTCGACGGGGCGCTCGGCAGAGGGGAAGGCCGTGTTGAGATCTGCGGGGTGAACAGCGCGGATTGATTCAGCGCGCCACGCAGAGTTCTCCGCTGCGGTGAACTCAACATCCTTTTCCGCGCGCAGCGCGGTCAGGACAGCGGCGCGAGCCTCTTCGAAGGTGGTTGGCGCGTGGATGAGCGTGGCCGGCTGTCCGTAGCACTTCACCTCTGTGAAGACGGCGATCCAGCAGGAGGCTGGGGCTGCGGCAGACCCACCGCCGCCTCCGCCAGCTGCTTGCCGCGGTCTGCGAGAGGTAAAGCCACGAGATCCATCCAGAGCCGGTCCCTTGGCGAAGCGTGTTGTGCTCATCTTAGGCTTGAAAGAGCTCTCAAGGGCTAACCCAGGAGGCTTGAGGAGGGGGGGGGCTCGGTCCGCTGGGGCTTCTGTACGCCAGAAGCTTATCCAGTTTCCCTGAGTTTGACACGTAGCAGAAAGGTGCTTCAACTTTTTTATCGCATGGGAAAAGGGCTCTGCTGAAGAGGTATCACCATAAAAATAAAGAGGGAGGTGTTTTTCTGTTTTTCTTTATTTTTTGGGTCCGCAAGACTCTTGCGGTTTTTAGAGCGCTTATGCGCCCGTGGCCAAGAAGAAGACGCCGGCGATAGCATAGGCGACGAAGGCCGCCATCATCTTGCTGCCCATGCGCGCGACAGCGGCGGCGCCCTCAGCAGACTTCTTGTTCCAGGCTGCGATCTCGCTCTCATTCCAGCCATGTGCGCGCCAGATGTTGTCTTGGTAGTTCTCGCGCGTCCAGCCAGGCGGCGCGACCTTCATCAAGAAGGGCGTTGGCCGCCAGCTGCCCTCTACGTGGTCGCGCGCCGCCCAGCGCAGAACGACCCAGATTGCGAAGAAGGCTGCGAGCAGAGTGAGGATGAGAGTGCTGCGGTCTTCCTTTGCCCTCGGGCTCGTGCGGAGCGCGTAGACGCCGTAGCAGAGGCCCGCGAGGCACATCACGAGGAAGATGACCTCGTTGCTGGCCGCGTCGAAGGGGGTCTGGTAGTCGTAGCAGTCTGGCACCATGAGCTTGATAACCTTGCCATCGCCAGGATCTGTCCACGTGTCTGAGCAACCGACGCGGCTCAGATCAGGCACGAACTTCTGGTAACCGAGCAGGAAGGCAGCGAGAGCACCGATCATCTTTCTGGCTTGAAGAAGGCTTGAAGGCTTGAAGAGGGCTTGAGAGGCTGGGGCGCGTACCGTCACTCAACTTCAACTTTGGTTTCAATTTTTTCCGTTAGATCTCCAAAAAAAAGTTTTCAGAGTGATGTGTTCTTTATATATCTGTGTGTGTGTTGTTGACATGTAGAGGTTGTTTGTTTTTTATCTGTGGGCGTCTTATGTGCCCGTGTAGCAGCCGCCACCGCGCGTGGAGCAGGCGTAGAGGATCTTGATGGGGTTGCCCAGAGGATCGACGCAGTCCTCGTAGTACATGGTATGCTCTGAGCAGCTGTAGTGCTGGTTCTTGTGCGAGATGATCTTGGCCTTCTCGCAGCAGACCCAGTGGGGCATCGGCTTGGCCGCGGGGGAGAGGATGAAGCGGACGTCTGCTGTCGGTGGGAGCTGCCAGGCCTGCTCTGCGTCGACCCAGACACCGCCGTTGTGCCTGATCCGCTCGGCGTACCTCTGGGTTGTGTAGATGCCCTCTGAGATAAGGATCTTGTCGGGCCAGGTTGTCACCGTTACGCCGCGGACCTCCTCGACAGAGGTTGGCTTGGGCTTGGCAGCGGCGGCTGCGGCGACCTCTGCGGCGGCTGCCGCACGAGCAGAGCGGCGCATGGCTGGCACAGCCTCTGCCGCGGGCGCAGCAGCGGGAGCGGCCATCTTGAAACGGAGAGGCTTGAGGATCTTGAAAGGCATGAGAGGGCGGCACACTCGCCCAGACTCCAAAAAGGTTGGTCAAATTTGCCTTGGCAGAGTCATTAAAAATGTTTCAGATGTTTTTTGTCTTTTTTTATTCTGTGATGGGAGAGCCACGTTGTAAGTTTTCCCAGATGTAGCTCTTGGTAGAGAAGAGGAAGACGTTGCGGTAGAGACGACCAACGTCCTCGTACCAGTTTGTTCTGAGAACCACCTTGATGTGGTCTGTGGGCGGCTCTGCTGGGAAGGCATCAGCGGCTTCTGTGACGACAGTGCCGTGGCTCTCGTAGCCCATGTGAACTGTCGTCTGGAGCTGGTAGAGGGGCTGGTTGGATAGGAACTGGATTGCTCTTTCCCGTGCCTCTGCGTAAGAGGTGGGGAAGACGAGGATAAAGGCGGGCTCTTTGGAAACCTGAACGCAGATTCCGTACTGCATCTTGGGCTGAAGCAAAGTGCTTTGGCTTGAAAGAAGAGAGGCGTGAAGGGGTGGCAGAGGCAAGGGGCACTAGGCACTTCATATGACTCGGGCGGATTCAGATCAAATTTAGCCGAAAAAAATGTTTCAGATATCTTTTTTTTTCTGTTTTTGTGTTCTGGCTTCTTCTTATACGAAGCTCGTTGCCTCGCTTGGCGAGGCTGCCAGCGCACGCGGCGAGACCACGAAGCTCACGAGGCGGAGCCACTGGCGGGCGAATCTGTTCAAAGAGGCCGGCGGCATCTTGCGCATTTCTTGGAGGCTGACAAGTATAGTGTCTGCGATCTCCTCATTCTGGAGCGTGAGCTCTTCCACGGGCTTCTTGAGCACTGCGTAGCGGAACTCCACTTCGTAGTGCCAAGAGCGGAGGGTGAACGGGTCTGAGGCGATAGTGTAGTCGTCTGCTGTGAGACCGAGCTCCTCTTTCGCCTCTCTGCGGGCGGTGTCGAGAAGGGTGGCGTCGGTGGGTTCTGCGTGTCCCTTGCAGAAGCCGAACTTGCCAGAGGTGGCGTCTTTGACCAGCAGAATGTGTCCAGACTCTGTGGCGAAGACCCAGCCCGCGCCTTGGCGGTGGTTGTCTTCGGTCGGCTCTTCATCTTGGACGAATCCGTCTGAGGTCCAGTATCCGTTGACTGACATCTTTTGAGACTTGAGACTGTGGCGGAGGCTTGAGAGGCGGGGCGCACAAGATCAGCAGCGAAGCGCGGATCAAACTTAAATCTGGCTTCTGAGCGCAGAGCAAAAAAAAATGTTTCAGATCTCTTTTTGTCTTGTGTTTTTGCTCTTTTATGTCTTTGTGTGTTTTATCTGTACAATAGTGTTGATGGGCTTGTCTGCTAACGCAGACTCACCGTTCTGCGGGAGCGCAAGAAGGGCTTGTCTGCTTACGCAGACTCACCGTAGGTGGGCTCCTCGGCCTTCTCGTCCATCTTCTCGCCATCCCAGCGGCCCACGAAGATCTGCTCGCCGTCGTCGGCCATGCGCCAGCAGAAGCCGTCGGCGTTCTTGAGGAGGGTCTCGCCCTCGTGCTCGAACTCCTCGCACTCTGTGCTGGGCGCCTCTGCCTCCGCCTTCTGCGCCTTGGCCAGAGCCTCTGCCTCTGCCTCCGCCTTCTGTGCCTCCAGAGCCGCTGCCGCGAGAGCCGCGGCTGCGACAGAT
>JACCDO010309385.1_pt1 | contig 16557 bp, 5 predicted proteins | sample 7446101 | NCBI WGS metagenome assembly JACCDO01 (sample SAMN15323440, study PRJNA562643) | freshwater metagenome | isolation source: river surface water | place: USA:Blue River Watershed | collected 2017-08-16 | reverse complement strand
TTTGGACTGTATCTCTAATTTTTATTTCATCGATGTATAGTTTTTCATTACCATTTTCATTAACTATTTCAAGTTCTGTTGTGCTCTCAGAAGCAGGCAATCCAACTAAATACCCCATAAAACTTTTGACGCCATTCAGAGTATTCTGAAGCTTTTTTCTCCATGATTTTCTATTTGATTGACTATTCACACCTATACTATTATTATTGATATTGAGTCCATGCGCAATATTTTCCAATAAACTAAATTGTTTTTCAATTAATCTCCGTTGTTCACGCAAATCACCAGCGATAAGATAATCGTAAACAGCCTCTCTATTCAATAACACGGTGTTATCTGTTTTCTCGCTTAGTTTTGTGGGCAAAATTTGGTCATATATCGATTTTTCTGATTTGTTTAACATATCTTTCAGTGAGGAAATTTCTGAATCCCTTGAGATTAATAAGGATTTCAAATCACCTAATTCTTTTTGGGCATTTTCGACCAAAGACTGTTGTTGAGTTCTATTAATTCTTTCAATTTCTCTAGAATCGTCAATAAACTTTTCTAATTTCCTAATTTCTTCTAAATATCCTTTTTCCATTATTACTAGCATGTTATTAGCTTCGTTCAATTCTTCTTGTAGTGATTGAATACGTTTCTCCAAGGTATTAACAACATTTTCGTCGATAGTAATACTGTTCGTAGTAGTTTCTTTAATATTGTTACTTCGAGTTTTTTTTAAAGTATCTTGCAACAAAATAACACGATTTTGATATATTTGAATTTCCTTGTCTCGTTCAATAAGTTCGAAACTTAATTTCTTGACTTTGGCTCTAAAGGTTTGCTCTTCAGCTTCATATTTTGATCTTTTACTTAATTCCTTGTCTAATTGCTGCTGCAAATAAATTATTTGATTTTTATTTTTATTCAACTTTAGGACAGCATCTGTGTATAAGTCATTAACTTTATCATTCTCCGTTTTTATGCTTTCTAAATTGCTCGTTATGCTATCAAAATTTTGCTTATATAATAAAACTTTGTCATTTAAATTTTTGACAGCAAATTCGAGTAATTCATTCCGTGTTTTATACTTCTTAATTTCACCTTCATTATATTGTGTTTCAGTTGGAATAACATCAAATTGGCCGGATATATTGCTGGCGGAATATTCTGTATCAACGTTAATCATTTTGTTCTCATTTGATAATGAGCCCATCTTAACAACATACTTACGAATAGTTTTCAATCTATAACCGTAGAACCCAAACAGAAAATGCAATAAAATAGTTAAAAATGCAAGAAATCTCATTATTCGTGTCTTGCCTCCCTATTTACCAAGCTTGGCGCGCTTTCTATACTGCAAAGTCACGTCAGAATCGTGCTTCTTCAAATAATAAATCGGAAATTCGCAATTTGGAATATGGTTTATGGAATTATGATGGTCATTGTTCCGCCGGTACAAGCACTTCACGAGAATTTACATTGAAAACGATTTAAAGTCGAGCATAAAGAACAGATCGCAATCGGGATTCTGACATAGGTGGATAAAATGAATCGTTGCGAACAATTTTCAGATTGTTGAGGATGTAATCAGACTCTGTCTCATAGATATCTCTTAAGGATAATGGTAGAAAATACATCGATTTTAAGTCGAATGAAGTATCTCGCGATTTAATAACATCGGTGAATATTATAATTGATCGGTAGTATCTAAACCCGATTATTTTACTTTAAAAGTGAAATATGAAACTTTTGAAATACCGGTGCCAATAGTACCGACAGAGTTGTTGACCCTGTCGTGAGACGATCATTTGACATTGACTAATTTGTCTTTTACTGGACACGAGGCTGGTGAGAAATGCGTCCCGCCTTGCTTAGACGCTTAAAATCATTGCCTTGCAATTATGGAGGTGCTACTGCACGGTTTCGTTTGCTACCAAGAACTGCTGGCCAAGTTGGGAATATTCGCTATTTTAGTGATGATACAGGTAATGGTGGGAAAATTAAAGCTGCAAGTGGCGGAAATGGTGATTTAATAGACGTCGGTAGTGCTAATGTAGCAGATATTGGAAGTAGTATTGAAACTGTTGCTACAGCAAGTGGTTTTTCAATGTACCCCCCTGACTTTTTACAATATTCAATCGATACTTTCAGTACTTATACAGGATTGCCGTATTGGGAGTCGATTATCGGTGTAACGGTTATATTTAGACTTTTGATTTTGCCAATTGGAATTAAAACAGCCAAAGCATCTGCAAAAATGGCAATCGTGAAGCCTGATATGGAAAAAATAAGTAACGCAATGAAAAATGATCCAAATAAAAATGATCCTGCTACTGTTAATAGATATCACCAAGAAATGAGGGCATTATTGAAGATGCATGATGGTAATCCTTTCTCTCGCATTTATTTCGACTAATCTAAATTATTTTATTATTAGTGAGTCCATTAACCACATTGTCATTACCATTTATTCAATTACCTATGTTTTTATCATTTTTTGTTGGTTTAAAAGAAATGGGATCTAAATATCCAGAGTATTCATCTGGTGGTGATTTTTGGTTCCCAGATTTATCTGCACCTGATAGTTTATTAATACTTCCTGTTGTAAATTCTGCAACTTTTTTGCTTATGTTAGAATTAGGTAGTGCTGAAGTTCAAACCAACGATTCTGGACAGATGAAAAATATACTTAGAATTTTAGGAGTAGCGATGGTTCCATTAACTATGTCTATTTGCAATGGTGTTCAAGTATATTGGGTAACTTCAAATATAATTTCTATAATACAAGCATTGGTCTTAAAAAACAAGAGTGTTAAAAAAATATTGGGTATTCCTGAAATACCAGCGCACCATCCATCAGTCAAATTAAAGAATCCCGTAGTTAAAGTTATGGAAGTTATCGCTCGTGAAAGAGCCCGTAGTGATAGTGCACAAGCGGAAATTGTGGATGGATTTAAACCACCACCACCACCACCTTCAGTATCATCTTCGCCCACGGTTAAACTGCACGACTTACCTCCTAAGTTTAAAAAATAGAATATTTAATTAATGGAAGCACAAAAATAGTATTATTTATACATAAACTTAAAATTTAGTCTCTATTTTCTTGTAACATAGAATAAAACAAGGAGTTTTTATTAGCAATTAAATTGTTTGGTGTATCAAACTCTACTACAGTACCGTCTCTCAATACTAATACCCTGTCGTAATTTACGATTGTTGAAAGTCTGTGAGCAACTGTGAGAATTGTTGCTTTGTTCTTGTCGGTATTACTTTTTAATACTTCTTGAATTATACTATCTGTATGAGGGTCTACAGCTGAGGTTCCTTCATCAATTACAATTATTTTTGATTTGCGAAGCAGGGCTCTAGCAATACAAAGTAATTGTCGTTGTCCTTGAGATAAGTTTTCGCCCCTCTCGTATAAAATTTCATCTAGTTTATGAGGTAACGACTCGACATAATCTTTCATAGAAACCTCGGAAAGCGCACCCCAAATTTTTTCGTCGGTAAATTCATTGAATGGATCGAGTTGAAATCTTATTGTGCCGGAAAATAGTACTGGATCTTGTGGAATAATTGCAATTCGTCGACGTAAAATTTGTAACGGCACCATTGTTATATCATTATTATCGATTAAAATATTACCTTTCAGTAATGGCACAATGCGAAATAATGTCATTAATATGCTACTTTTACCTGATCCTGTGCGGCCGCATATACCCACCCTTTCCCCCTCCCTCACGGCGAATGTGATACCTTTGAGCACAGGAGGATTATCTCTATATTGCATGTGTACATCCCTAAATTCTATTTTTCCACCAGAGGGCCAATTTTGTAGTTTAGCATTTTGAACCCATGTATCAGCACATGATATATCAGTGGAAACTAAAGATGAGTCGACTTCTTTAACTACTTGACTATTCATTTCAATTCCTTCAATTTCAACATCGTTTACATCTGCAGACGTTGTTTTGGCATTTTCACTATCACTAATACTTCCTAAAGTACTTTTTTCTCCATCGATTGTGTAATATTCAAATATTCTCTCTGTAGAAGTCATATATGTTGCAACATCTATAGTAACTTGTACACATCTTTGAAATAAAGCGGTCAATTGTAAACCGTATGATAGTGCTAATCCTAAAGAAATAGGAGATACCGTTCCTCGTAAACCTACTGCTAATAATGATATGACAACTAAAATCATAGATGTGGTGATCTCTAATCTTGCAGTAACCCAACTCATACACATCCACAAGTGAAAATAAAATTTCATGTTATATTCCATTCGTTTTCTGTGAGCTAATAAAAATCTGGGGGTATCATCGTATGCTCTGATCGTATCCAAGCCACTCAATACTTCTGAAAGTGAAGCATAAATAGGAGAACGTGAAACACTTTCAAGTCGTTTCAGATCTGATGACACGGCAGCAAAATGATAATACATATGCATAAATCCATAGAAAATAGGAAACATTACTAATAAAAACCATGGGGATGTCCAGATGCAGAGAGCAAATACGGATAAAACTTGAAACCAATTGATTAAAACCTGAAGCATAAACTCTGGAACTGAGGAATCGACTATTTCGGTGTCTTTAGCAAATCTATTTAAAACTTCGCCGATGGTGTGGGTGTCAAAAAAAGTGGTTATAGGAGCTGATAACACTACTCTGAGAGCTATTCGATGAATAGTAGAGGCTGCTGCTATTGCACCTCTATTCAAATAAGAAGATCTCATCCACAATGTCCCAATTAGAACACCTTGAGATATATAAAATGCATGGCTCCAGATGGAACTTCTTGAACCAAAGTCACGACTCCAAGATGCTAAATAATAATCACAGGCAATTCTGGCAACTTGCGAAATACCGAATACTATAATTAAACCAAGACCGTATAGGAAACCAACAAAATATTTCTTAATACTTGCAGCAAATGAAGTATCATTATTCGTCTTTACTGTCGTATTCGATGCCGATTCATAAAATGGGGTTAATGATATATTTTTAAAATCAAATGCAGATGCAAAATATCTGGCATAAGTCGTTATTGGCACAGCTCCAACTCCTCGTTTTTCAGTCGCTATCAATTTTTTTGCGGTTGCAGCAGGGCTGCTGCTAGCAATTTTCTCTTTTTTCTCTTTTGATTGCCCTTGAGTACCAGGAGCATTAGATTTTTTACTTTCACAACGATTTGTATCAGTTTTATCATTCACACCTGTAACTTTGGCGACTAAATCATTGTGTGTTTTTCGTAACTCTTGCAATGAACCGTCAGCGATTACACAACCGTCTTCGATAATAATAACTCGGTCAAATTTCTCTAACAAATGCAAATGGGAATTGAGCGCAATAATTCTAAGTTTATTTTTGAGTAGTTTCATTATTCCTTCCTCAAAAATTAAATTGCCCGTGTTACCATCAACCGCACTCCATGGATCGTCCAATAAGATAATTGATCTTCGTAATGATGCGAGAAACGCTCTAGCTATGGATACTCTGGCTTTTTGACCTCCAGATAAATTAATTCCGCGTTCGCCAATTTCTGTTAAATCTCCATCAGGTAGAATAGCAATATCTGGACGAAGTGCTGCAGCATCTAAAGCTGCATCGTATGCGCTTGCAATACCAGCAGCTTCATAATCGGCACCAAATAATACATTTTGTCTCAAAGATAAGTTTTGAATCCATGGCGTTTGATTACAGTATGCTATACTGCCTTCAACAGTACATGGTTCACCATCTACAAGTATAGTCTCTCCGAGTATAGAGGAAATCAAGGTACTTTTACCAGAACCAACTGAGCCGACTACCGCAATGAGTTCGTTCGACTTAAATGTCAAATTTACGTTTTTAAGAGAAAACCCAGTATTAATTTTATCGCCTTTACTTTGCTTCACCCAACTGTATGTTGAATTTGCAAATTTGATACAAGCTTCGGTTGCATTTGAAGCTTTCGTATTTATCTTTTTTAAAACGGTGTCTAACAATAAAAAGTTGGTAATTCTCGTTACAGATACTTTTCCATCATTATAATTTTTTAATGATTGTCCCAATAAATTCAATGGAAATCTCAACGTATTAACATAGGCTAAGACGCGAAACACTTGGACAATATTAATTTCTTTTTTCATTCCATAAATATACGTAGTAAATATTATCATACTAGTAATAGGTCCCGCCGAAAATAACAATTCCCGTAAAAACGAGCTTAATAATAAATACCATCCAAGTTTCTTGATTTCGGCATCCCTTTCGCCTAAAATTCTTTGCTCTAGTGGTCCTTCCCACGCATGCAACTTTATAGTTCGAATAGATTGTAATGATTCATTCGTTAATTTGACTCGTCCATCTGTAAATTTTATCATACCCCGTCTGGCACCTCCAATGGCGCCAGCGATATAATTTTGTAATGGAATAAGGAAAAATATCCAGCCAAGACCAGCTAATGCCGCTTGAAATCCGATGTCTCGCATAATTAAAAGGCATACGCATATTGATGCGAGTGGACCATGCCATAAAAAATGTAAAAATTGAAATGCTAGGAATAATTTTTCTGCATCAATAGCAATTAAATTAGTTGTCTGACCAATACTATTCTGTAATTTTGATGCAGATGTTAAATTAATAGCATGAGTAAAGACGTGCATCATTACACCTGATCGCACTGCAGCTCCTAAACGTCGCATACTAAATAATGCCATAGTTATGGAGCTTGATGAAATTATCGCAACAACACCAAGACCTATAGCCCAGGCTATTCCACTTTTAATCCCGCCTTCTCCAGTAGCAACGTAATGAACTAGTTCTCCAACTAGTAAAGGTTGTGCTAATTGAGTAAGCAAAAATGCGAATTGAAATATACCACCATTAATAATTTGATTCAAAAATCCTAAGAATAAAGCTCGCGAAAAATCAGGTTTACGATTCTGTTTTTTTGCTGCTTCTAATTCAACCATCCATGACTGCCTTACTAACTCGCTATCATGATCAACATTTTTATCTTTTGGTGTAGAAGGAATATCTTTAGCATCTAGTTTACGTTTGTTTGCCAGACTGATCAAGGGTGTTATCCATAACACCAAAAACTTTGATACTATTGATGCGTACTCCTCGGGGTGGTCATCTCCTACCCAGGCGGATGCGAAGCTCATAGCTCCCTTCCTGCTTCGGCAAAATGGAAATTTTTGTCCCACAACGCAGAACAAAAGTCCGTGGTAAACTTGTCGATTTTTTAAAATACCGGTACCGGAGTACGTAACAAGATTCTTTCAGGTATTTATGCGGCAATCAATCAAAAATTGAGGGCTGAATACTATCAAACATTAAAATCGTATTGCAAAAAGTGTTGCAAGAAGGAATTAAATGGTAGGAAAAATTACCGAAAAATATTCTTTGTGGTTTTTTCTGTAACTGCAAGTAGCTAGTATAATATTGCAATTAGTTAGATCCAGAATTTTTCTAGTTATGATCATCAAATGCATCCGTAAAAACAATTGAAATAAAGTGCCGACTTGTTCTATTCCACACCCATAATTAGCATTTCAAAGAACAGTACGTATCTCGAGTTAACCTCGCAACTACTAGAGAATTCGTCATCGTTTGCGCCGTCCCGTTCATTCAGTTCTGGGTGCTTATGGTCTCCTTATTCTTAGTAGTATTTTTGTTGCTAATAGATAGAAGCATATGCTTCCGTATTAGTCACAATGTTGAGAAAGTTAAAGTGGTCAAAGCTAGTCTTTCATCATTAAATCTTTTTAAGTTTGCTAGTTCAATATTTGGTAAAGATAGTTTTAATATAGCCAATCCGGAATTTGCAGTGAACAGCGATAATGATAGTGTAAATTCTGCTAGTAGTTTAGTTGAAGCTACCATTATTGTATCTGGAATGGTACAAGGACCATATTATCGCACAACTGTAAGAAATGAAGCCAATTTTCAAAGAAAAATAGTCGGAATGCTATTTGAAAATGAAGATGGTACAACTTCTATCACCGTACAAGGAAATAAAAAAAAAATTGAAAGTTTTGTTCGATGGGTAAAAAAAGGACCAGGTTTAAGTCAAATTGTCAAAGTGAATTCTGTTGAATATAAGAACATAACCGACCTTACTTTCAATGGTGAATTTATAGAAAAACAAGTCCTTAATAAATAGTAAATATAAAATTGTTATTTTATGTATTAAAAATTAATTTCGTCTTTCCTTTTTGCAATTTTATTGTGCAATAATAATGCTGAATTACGCCAAGTAAATACTTCCCTCGCGTAATTCATCATTTTAATTCGATGTTCATTAATTGAATTTTCATCATAATTTGTATGCGTGTCAATTACACGCTGGGTCCATTCATGAGTCCAATTTTTAAGCTCATGTGAATTCTCTTTAATTGCTTTCATCGTAAGTGGTACTTTAGGTCCCAGATCATACTGCCCTGTAATTGTTTCTAATACAGAAGGTGAAAGTTTACTAGTTATGGGTATGGCACCATATGACATTGCTTTTATAACAGTAATACAACCCGTTTCTTGAAATGTTGATGGATACAATAAAAATCCTGCTCGTGAATATGCATTTTGTAATGTTGTGTGATCCACAGGACCATAATATTGTATTCCATCTTGTTTCAACAATTCGATCATTCGTGACTTCCATGACTGATAGTTTGGTATAAGTTTTGATAGTTGCTTATCTACTGACGCAGAAAATCCATAGTACACTTCCAAAATTGCATCGGGGATGTGCTCTTTAATTGTAGCCCATTGCAATAACAAAATTTCAAGCCCTCTATTTGGAGCACTTCCATAAATAAAAACGTTATTTTTATTTTGAGGAGGAGCTGTAGTTGCGTTTAAAACTATTCCATTTGGTAAGATTTCAACACTCGTTGTTTCATTACAAACTTCATGATCACAATTTAAAAACATTTTCTTATGGAATTCACTTTGCACCATTACAAAATCTACATTATTATGCCAAAAATCTTGAGGAAAAGAGTTTTTTTCGATCAGATCATGTAACCACAGTACTCTTAGTCGATGTTTAGAACTTAGAGGCATACTCACAGCATACCTCCAAGAAATAAACACGTCATAATCAAGTCTATCGGGATCATATGCAGAGTAATGATACCATGACACACTACCGAAAATATCTTCATTAACACGATACTGAATGGTACTAATATCTTCGGCAGGAGGATCTGCATATATTTCAACATTATATCCTAATTTAGCTAGCTCTACTGACAAATATACAACGGCTTCCTCTGATCCACCAATACCACTATTACCCGATAAAACTCTAGATGGCCCCCAATTTGGCCACCATTCATTCCCATATTCATAACAATAAATAACAATTCTATGAAGTACTAAATTAGAATCATTCTCATTAATATACTTCGTCTTATTATGCTTTGAGCCACGATATCTTTCAATTTGCATATTTATTATTCCATTTGATGTAATATTAACTGCTGATGACAAATCAATGAGGTGAGGTGAGTCGTTACCATTTTTTGCGACTATCTCAAGACCAAGACCAATGTTTAAATATCTAGTGCTTGTGGGGTTATTGTAAAATGAGGATAATAACAATCCAATCTTTTGTAACGAATCATTTTTTTTGGTATCTGAAAGCAAACAGACAGCGTGGTTATTAAGAATCGTTGAAATATCTATGCTTAATAACGTCATATTCGCACCAACGAGTATATTTTTCAAATATTTTGAATTAATTGTGTAGAATGGAATAATTTTGTCTTTAATATTTGGAAAAAGTGCTGGAAATTTACTACCAAAATCGTTCCATAAATGAGTATTATACTGTGGTGACCTACTTTGGATGATTCCTACATAATTTTCCAAGTGTAATTCAAAAATAATACCTGACCATTTTTGAAATAATTCACTCTCAACGGAACAATTATTACCGCTCAAATAATGCAATGCATTGCATAAAGCTTGTATGACTTGCTCGGGATAATTATGAACACAACACTGTACAATTCGTTGATGTAACTGCTCGTTGTTTAGTCCCTCAATAATATCACGGGCTTTAACTTCGCATGCGTAAGCGCAATAATTATTCTCCGCTACTATCGAACCAGCAGTATGTTTAGAGAATAAATAACTATTTTTTGTCTGAGGAAAACTTAGAGCGAAACGTTGCTCTATCACTTTTGTTGCTATTGTTGTGTCATTATCGGAATTTATACAATCTCTGGTATAGTTATCTGCAAGATGATATGCATTATCATTTTCAAGGTGCTCAATCCACTTTTGAGCTCTAGTTTCGGTGTCCATTGATAGCGTATTTCCAACAAGTATGTTGTAAGTGGTTGACATGCCACGATAAATATCCCATACGGCCATATAGGCACGTTCTATTGATGTAATAGTGTACGAATAATCAAATAAACGGCTATTTAGTGCAGCTTTTCCTAAAATTAATTTAATTTTCTGAAGTATGTATTTCCGTTTTATCAAAGTTAGGATGTTTTGCTCATACTCGCGGACAGAATTGGCAATTAAGACATCATGTACATGATTATACGTTAGACCCTCAAGTAACTTGGTAGTTAATGAGGATGCAACTCTAGATGGCATTCGATCAGTTCCCCAACTTGACAATGATATGACTGGTACATAAGTCCATAAAGCATCCGTAGTAGTAGTGTGCGCACCATAAACAAAAGTGTCGAGCACTATATCACATGAACTTATTCGAGCAAGATGATCTCGCCATGATAATTTTTCAGCAAATATAAATCTATTCTTATTTATTCCATATGAAATAGCAGCAGATAGTAAATTTTTCTTTGCTACGTCATGATCGATTAGTATCAATAGCATTGTTTCGGGCGATTGGCGCATTATATTCATCCAAGTTTCAAATGAATAGGGCTCAAGTTTTTTGTTAGCATTAAATGAGCACAATAAAAATATGTTGTCATTATCTACATTGAATTTTTGGGATCCCGTCATCACTTTCCCCTTGCATTTACCTTGATTATTCAAACACACAGTGCTATTGAGTGGCATAAAATTTGCTTGATATGATGATGGTAGTAAAATTAATTTTTCAGAAAACAAATCTTGACTCGTTTCTAGTGAAATTACTTTGGAGTCAACCATTGTATAATCGAATCCTGAACACCCCGTCGTGCCTGGAAATCCAAGATAATTGATAATAATAGTAGCAGGTTTTGATGCAGCTATATTTATTCTTCCGTTATACGTGTGAGTAGTTATGTCAATAAGAATATCTATCTTGTGGTCGTTGATTATTAATCCGACATCTTTACCATTCTTCAGATCACTTACATCGAAGAAATTGTGGCCACTTTTCATTTTGATATATTTTCTAGTTTCGCTGCCATCATCAAATCCGTAAGAGTACAAAGACACAGCAATCCCATTTGAATTATTATGACCAGTAACTAACTTCTGCGTCAATCGACCCATTGGATGGTCGCGCCAGTCATAACTTATATATCCTATTTTCAACATACCGTCATATTCTCTTATTTCATTTGAATTTCCGTAATCAGTTGGAAGAAATTGACAGGAAGCCGTACAAACGATTTTGTCACTTATTTTTGAGGCAAACCTGGTCAAGGAAAAGGTGTATGGATCAATTGGGCTGTTCAATGGGATATTGCTCAATGTTTCAAGAAACGATGTCGCCATTACCTTTTTTTCTAAATAATATTCAATATATTCAATATTACGCCAATTTGATGTCATACCGTGCATGGCTAGAGCGTTACTAAAGCTCCACTTATACAGCCCACTAAGCAGTGATGGGTGTTCCTCCGTAGCATTAGCGAACATATTCATTAATTCTTCGGCAACAATCTCATGAAATATATCAAAGGACTCGCCTAACTTACCCATTTCACGTAAACTCTGTCCTAAGTTGTTGCTTATCATTAGATAATTTTCTTTTTCGCCTACGTTTTGATTAAAATTTTTACTATTCAATGCTTTGTTATAATAATTCACCGCTTCAGAGTAATTACCAGCTTTAAAGTGAAAATTTCCCAAATTCAATAAAGCAAGTGTATTCTCCGGATCGTATAATGACAATGTTTCAAAATACTTGTATGCTTCATTAGTGTGACTTATATCACTGTAAACTTGACCTATGGTAAATAAAGCATGCGCTCCTTTTTTATCAATTTCAAGCGATTTGTTCAGTATCTTAATTATATATTGAATTTTTTCATTATTTATATCCATCGACGTGATCATATTTCCATGTCGGTGCTTGAAATGATTAAACTCTACAGATGCTAAATTGGCCATTGCTGCAGCAAGAAATACATCATCCCTGGCATATTCGATTGACTTTTGATGATGATATATTACATTTTCGTAGTTTTCTTCATATTTATCATTACTTTTTGAAGTAGACTCTATTATGATTGCAATATTCTGATGAGCTTCAGGGAATGTGGGATATAATTCAAGTGCTTCTAAATAATAACGCTTCGAGCAAATAAAATCTTGACGTCGACCACATTCTACAGCGATATTATACAACCCTATCGCATCAATTTGTTTCGCATTTAGTAAACCGAAATTAGTCTCTACTTTAATTGAATTATCGTCAATACTGATACTTTTAACGCATGATACCAGCAATATCAAAATTGTGAACAAAGTCATTTTTCAATTAGCAAACGTAATATACTAGTGCTTTTCGCGTGGAATCCACCAATTCATTCGGTTTTAGCGACCCGGTCGTCCACAACTCGCCACCCAATCACTAAGTGAGTGAGTGAGAGAGTCTCAGAGAGTTGTCACTTAACAACTTGCAAGTCTCACTGTGACTCTCAGTGAATCTCTCACAGTGAGAAATTTATTTTGGTACCGGCAATAGGGATTAGGTACGCAAAAGAATGTGGAAAAATTGCTACCTCTACGGTACGGTAAAAAGCTGTGCCGTCCCAACGCTGTCTCCAGGAAGTTTCAAGGAACTCTATTGGAACTCTAATAGGACGCTTGGAGCACGCTCATTGGAACTCACATAGGTTTTCCTGGCGCATTAGATAAGGCGGAACTTGGAATGGCACAAAAGCCTGAATGAAAATTCCTTGTTGTAATAAATTGCTAACAATGCGCCTTAGATAGTAAAATGCTGGTTTTGACGGCCTTATCAGCTGTAGCATTGAGTGCTTTGTTGAATATTTCTGTAGAACTATGGAAGCCATCATGGTATAGTGAAAAGTACAATATTACATTGTTCGTTTCAAATGATAATATTTTAAAATGCGTTAGTAATGATAGGGAATATTATGCTGATATAGTATCAAATTGTGGGGTTGATACATGTGCGGTAAATAACGAAGAATATTGTGCTAGTTTATTTCAGTATATGTCTGATAACACTTTGATGCCACTTAATTTTCTTATTAATAGACTAGTCATAATAGATAATGCAAAGGAAATGGTGGAACTTTTCATATATAATATTGACAATATGCGCATTTCGAATTTTTCTCCGCCATGGTATTTTGGTTATCATCCAGTGAGCCAAACAATAATCGTATCAGATTTTCAAATTTATTCTAAATCAAATAAAACACGTGATAGTAGCACGAAGAATTCTTTAGTTGATTACAATAAATTAGTTGGGAGTAGTATTAATTTAGATTTAGGCCTTTTTATGCCTAACTCGAGATTAGCACGATATAAGAATGATAATATGACGAGTCATTTATGTGATATTGTGTCAAATGAATTGAGTTATGAAAATAACTCTTTATTAGCTTATGGTGGAATTCAATACAATAGTAAAATTCTTCTATATTTTCTTGAAACATGCAAGGTGAATTTACCAAAGATTCACCTATCAGAGCAAATTGTTGAATACGATATGGTTGAAGACCTTTTTCAAGTAGATTTTAATGATCAGATCCATTTGGTTACCGAGGTTCGGGATATTCCTACTTCCATAAAAAACAACAATGTGCACATATCCACTATTGAAGATTATCTGGAGGTTATAAATCAAGAACCCATTCATTTCTATAGTTCCATTGGAATGAAAAATGTCATTTCTGACTCTTTTTTCTGTGACAATAATTTGAACGAGTTACAAATATCTGTAACATCATTTTTTGATACTATCGATGTGATCCATTCATTTTGGCGAGTTTTGATGAATCAAGATATGTACACAGTGGGTAAATCTAAAGCATTACATATTCATTCCCTATTTCCAGCCAACAATAATCCTAATAAAGTTACACACAAAGATGAAATCAATTTAATACCTGAAGCATATGAAAGGAAAAAGCATCTGATGAATAAAAGGAATTATAATATAGCAGTTAGTGATGGCTTGGTTCATGTTTTCTTATTTGTACTTCCAGAGCATCTGCAAGCGGCACAAGAAATTGTTCATTCCTGGCGACATAATTGCTTTATTAAGCATACTTGTGCAATGTACAGCAGATATTATATAAACTTAGCATTACCCAACAATTTTGACGAATATTTAGAATCTCAGTTTCAACAGGGCGGTAGTAGCTGTAGCTGTAAAATTAATTGCTCTGAAATATTGGAGAAAGTACCATCTATTCGTTCAAGTATATTACAAGTGGAAGATGCAATCAATTACTTTGTGACACCATTAGATGTTGTCGTTGTGTTAATTGGCATGGAAGCGATACTTTCGTTTCCTCAACCAGCAATGTCCAATGATGCCAAAACTTTGATACCATATGTACCTTTTGGTGGTCACGCATTTTATGGATTGAAAAATGATATCGTTTTTGGAAAAAGGAAGATGAAGGCTATTGCTGGTGTTGGAACGTCGATCAAATACATGCTTCATAGTTTAAAGCGTTGCGAAAAGAGCGCGTTCTCTCGACTGTCAGAGGCAACGCTATTACAGTGTTTTAACCAGTATATTGCATATAATCCGGAGATTATAGTTTCAGACAATGAAATATTTAATGCAGAATCAAAATCATTTCATTTAAGTAGTAGGATATTCAATGCTTCAAACGACGAATCTTGTATATTACCATTTAACACGCAACCTAATGCACATCTGAGGACCGTGGACTACTTTGAAAGTATTGTAAGTGCATTAGATCTGTTGCCATTAGATAGTGCTGTGCCCAATTGCTCGATTTTTACAGAGCAATTGGTAGCAAATATTACTGGTTCAGTGATAGCCTATATCGATGACAATATTCCACAGGGAAGATGGGATAGCTGCTGCACCCTTATTGCGCGTTTGTATCATTCACTGACTATTTTATACGAACATGAGTGTTTGTCATCAGAAGTATTAGAAACTGCCATACACGACCTACTCAGTAAATTAGTTCAATTGGGTTTATCATCCAAGTACTATAATTTTATGACTTCAGTAGAAGAATACAGAAAATCGGCTGATATTATATCTGCAGCCGTATTTAATACCAGGCAACGCAAAAATACGTCCTCTGCGTTAGATGGAATACATAACAGTTTTGTGGAGGCAGCATGGTCAGCACTAGCAAATATATACCAAGAATTAGGACCTGTTGAAAAGATGTCAATAGCAATTGCGTCATCAGCAGCAAGTACTAATACAGATTATTATCAATACAAATACAGGAAAAATGAATGGTTTAGTCAACGGCATGAATTGTCCGTAGATAGTGAAACTGGTATTCACATTGTTACTGCGGCATCTGATGATACCAGCGGATTGAGAAAATTAAGATTAAGTGCATTAATTTCAGGAGTAAAACTAAATGTTGTAGGATTAGGCCAAAGATACGACTCATACTACGATAAAATATTGTGGTATTATGAATATTTGCACGCGATAAGTAATAATATTAGTGATGATGACATTGTTTTACTTATAGATGCGTACGATGTTTTGCTTTTCCCCTCAGTCCGCCGTATTGGTAAAATGTTAAGAAGATCTCCGGCACCAATTACAGCGTGCGTAGAACATGGTTCTCATCCCGAAATGTCTGCTTCCTTCTTATATCCACGCGGATATGATGTAGAAAGCAACTTATATCACGATTATATTGCCTTTCAGAAGTATTTAAATAGTGGTTGCATCGCTGGAAGAGCAGGACAAATGAAACAATTGCTGCATTATGCCAAGTTAAAGGGCAAATATTTGTACGATGATCAAATGTTGTATATTAGATATATGTTAGCAAGACCTGATCAAATCCATTTAGATATAAATAGTCAAATATTTCTAACCACCCATGCCATTACAAAGCAGCAAAATTCAACTATATATCTTCTACCCGATTTTAATCTAATTGTGGTCATGAACAAAACTGTTATAATCAAAGAAAATATTGCTGTACTACATGCCAATAATATGGGTAACAACGATGCATCATCCGTCTATGGCATTCTCAGTAGTGATATAGAAAGACGTTATAACGATCACCTTAGTGGTCCTGATGGAGTATTACTTTTACGAGTTTTACATTTACTCTGGGATAGTGATAATATGGGGAATTGTGCTTGGAATACGGATGTTTATGGATCTTACTTTACCAATCCCTTCAAGGTAAATAGCACTTATCAT
>JACCDO011985462.1_pt1 | contig 16559 bp, 12 predicted proteins | sample 7446101 | NCBI WGS metagenome assembly JACCDO01 (sample SAMN15323440, study PRJNA562643) | freshwater metagenome | isolation source: river surface water | place: USA:Blue River Watershed | collected 2017-08-16 | reverse complement strand
GCGCCATTTACTAAACTTATTTTTTTTATTAAAAAGGATTAAGCTCCTTTTGAATGTAGTTTATATTGTTTAAGAAGAAATATCAAGATTCGACGAAACTTCTAAATGCTTCGTAATAGTAATACAAATACTCGGTTCGCTAAAACCTCGCAGCGCATTTGATTTATAACACTATTTCTCACTGTATTGTTTTGAGACTAAACTTACAAGCTTAATCGAGTCTGGCCAGACTAAGAATAACAATACAGCAAACATTTGCGTCCAAATGTTTGATCGATATTTCTTAATATAAGAAAAGATAATCTTTAAGTATTATTAATTTAAAAAATAAATTTATATTAACTAAAAAGGATGGATAGTATCTATATTATTATGCTTAACAACAAACCTCACGGCTATTTTTTGGATGAAGACGAATTACCTTTTCACGTAAGAGCAACAAAACAATATGCAAATTCTAAACATTTATTTGATTTTTCAAAAAATTATTATTGGAATGAATTTGAACCTGAAAATGACATTATTGTAAAGTGGAAATGTACATCTACATTGAAGAACAGTATAACTTCTTATGAAAAAGAAGAATTTGTAATAGAAGTCATAAAATCAAAGTTATTACAAGGCAATGTTGTTTATAATTTAATAGACTAAATTTAAGGGTTGAAACAGGGTATTTTGGTTAAGAAGTATTAAAGGCTGAAAGTAAGAATTTATATCTTAATTTAAAGATATAAATTGATTTTTAAAAAAAGTTTTATAATTTTTATTATCTTTTAAATTAATTAACAAGATGAATAACGACCTTGTCAAGTTCTTAAACCCGTTGAGAGATACTACTGAATTCTATACTAATGGTTCTCAAATGCTTCCTAACACTGGAAAGTTTAAAATTGAGAGAAGTAATCTTGAAGAATTTTGGGAGTTATATCAAGATCTTTTATTCAAATTAGGTGATGAATTTATGGCTGGTCTTAATGAACGTCCAAAAGAGTTTATGCCTATATTAGGAGATATTGATATTGCACTTCCATATGATGACGACGAAACTCTTCTTGAAAAACCTTTATATGGTTCACATCACGTTAAAGAAATAATATCAATATATCTTGACGTTTTAAAATCAGTTTTACCTAATGATTATAGCAATGAACATTTATATTGTTTTTTACTTGAAAAACCAAAACCTTATATAAGCGGAGAACGTATAAAGCACGGTTTTCATATTCATTTTCCATTCTTATTTATGAGTAATATTGACCAAGATATGCACGTTATACCAAGAGTTAGAAGAAGGGTAGAGGATGAAAAACTTTTTGAAGATATAGGTATAGCTCACTCTCAAGATGCAATTGATAAATCTTGTTCAAGACAACATTGGCTTTTATATGGTTCAAGAAAGGATACTAAACTTGATAAATATAAAGTATCAAAGATATATGACCATAAAGGAAATCAGGTCTCTTTAGAAAAAGTATTAAAATATAATAAAATATATAATATAGATGAAGAAGAAATTGTATTTGAACATCCCCTTGAATATTACTTACCTAGAATATTATCTATTTCCCCTTGTAATAGACAAATATATCCTTGTAAAAATTCAATAAAAGTTATACCTAAAGAAGACCTTAAAAAAGCAAACGAATCAAGATATATAAAGGATAATTTATCAGTTCCTCAAGCTCTTAAACTTGCAGAAAAGATAATGCCTCTTATAGATGATAGTAGAGCTTCTGTATATGATACAAAGATGGAAATTGGTTGGATTTTATATAATATAAGTGATGGTTCACAAGAAGGGTTAGATATGTGGTTAGATTTCTTACAAAGAGACCCTGAAAAATACAATGAAGCAAAGGCTGTATATAGATGGACAAGAGAAATGAAAAAGAAGGGAATGTCTATTGGTTCATTGAGATTTATAGCAAGAAAAGATAATCCTGAAAAATATGAAGCTCTTCAAAGAGAAGAACAAAAAGATTTATTATACAAGTCTCTTTTAGGTGGTCATAGAGATATTGCGGTCCAATTATATGATAAATATGGAGGACAATTTGTATGTGCTGATATTGAGAAGAAAATATGGTATGAATTTAGAGAACATAGATGGGTAAGAATTCAAGCGGGTTGTACATTAAGAAGTAAAATATCAACTGATATATTACTTAGATACTCCGAAGAAGGTGCAAAAATGTTTAAAGTAAGTGGAGAAGACCTTGGAAATGAACAGTCTCAAGAGAACTCTAATAAAATAAAACAAATGAATAAGGTTATTGCATCTTTAAAAACAGCTCCTTTTAAAGACAACATTATGAAGGAATGTTTAGAGTTGTTTTACAAAGAAGAATTTTTAGAAAAATTAGATAGAAATGTATATTTAACAGGTTTTAACAATGGTGTATTAGATTTGAAACAAATGGAATTTAGAAATGGTAGACCAGATGATTATATATCTCTTTCAACAGGATATGATTGGAAAGAATTTGATGATGATGATAATGAAGTTTTAGAATGTAAAGATTTTCTTCTTAAATTATTCCCTAATCCATTAATTAGAAGATATGCGATTGAATACTTTGCAAGTATATTGAAAAGTGGTAATTTTCAAAAAACATTTGTCATAATGACCGGTGAAGGTGATAATGGTAAATCAGTTCTTATAGATTTACTTGAAAAAGTTTTAGGTGATTATATGGAAAAACTTCCAACATCCCTCATAACATCAGGAAGAACTCAATCTTCAGGTTCAACAATGGATACTGAATTGTTAAGAAAAAAGAAATATGGTATTCTTCAAGAAACCTCTAAAAAAGACCAAATAAACGATGGTAAGTTAAAAGAATTAACTGGTAATGATAGTTTTCAATCTCGTGCTCACTATGGAGCTTTCTCTAAGGTTGAGGCAACTGCTAAAATAGCACTTATTTGTAATAAACTTCCAGCTATAGGTAGTGATGATCCAGCTATATGGAATAGGGTTCGTGTCCTTCCTTTTGAAAGTAGATTTCCTAAAAATAACGACGAAGTACCGTCTACATTTGAAGAACAAATCGAGAAGAAAATATTTTTTAGAGATAATAATTTCAGTGAAAAAATACCTTATATGAGACAAGCATTTATTTGGTTAATGTTTCAAACCTATAAATATGTTTCTCGTAATGGATATAGTCGTGAACCTCAACAAGTTATTGAAGCAACTGAAAACTATAAAATTAATAATGATTCCTTCTTACAATTCACAAATGAACGTATCATAAAAGATGAATCAGAAGACTCTGAAGGTATTACATTAAGTGAAATTCATAACTTGTATAAAGAATGGTTTAGAGAAACCTATAATAACGCTAATAATTGTCCTAATAAGAATGAACTCAAAGAATATTTATATAAAAAATGGGGTGTTTCAAGACTTAATAAATGGAAAAAATATAGAATAAGAACTATAAAAGATGATGAATTAGAAGGTGAAATCTTAGCTTTAAGACCTGAAGATTATACAGATAATGAAGAATAGGTTTTTGAGCTTTAAAGTTAATTGATTTTCTAATTATATTTTATAAATTAAGATATAATTAATTATGAGTACTTTTATTAAACCACCTTCTAACAGAAGAAAAATTATCAAACAAGTTGAAGAAGAGATTAGACCTTCGATAAGAAGAAAATCTCCAAGTCGTTCTAAAAAAGAACCTGAACGTTTTAAACGTAAAGAAAACCATAAAATTGACATTGTAGAAGATGGTGTTTTTAAAACAGAAACCATCTTTGAACACGAACAAGAGGATGAAGATATTGTTTATGAAAAGACAGAAATAAAAGGAATTCAATTTAGTTTTATGAGTGAAAAAGAAATTGAAGATTTTTCAGTAGTTGAAATAACTGAAACTAAATATGGAGGTCCCAATAGTGTATATGACCCTAAACTTGGCCCTCTTACTAAAAGTGATTGTTGTGAGACCTGTGATGGAAATTGGGACAGATGTCCAGGTCATTTTGGTCATATAAGATTAGGAGCTCCTTTCCCTCATCCATTAAGAAGTAGAAATATTGTTGAATACTTATTTTTATTTTGTAGAAACTGTCAACGTCTTGTTGTCACTGAAGAATCAATAAATATGTTAGGATTTAATAAATTATCAGGTGAAAATAGATATAAAAGAATATTAAATCACGTTGAGAAAAACGTAAGTGTTTGCCCCTGTTGCGACACATCTATTCCTTATTATACATTTTTTGATGATAAGTATATGATGGAAATAAAGGATAAAAAGTTCCCTGTAAAATATGATATTATACATAAAATATTTTCAAATGTAAGAGACTGCGATATTGAACTATTAGGTTTTGACCCTAAATATGTACACCCTGTAAGATTAATAATAACTAATCTTTTAATAGTACCTCCTTGTGTAAGACCTTTTATTAGGTCAGATGATGGAGAAGTAAGCCACGATGATTTAACCTGTAAATACATAGATATAATTAAAAACAATAACAAGTTGAAAGAAACCACTAACGAAAAGACAAGACTTGATATGATTGATGTTTTAATGTTTCACATAAGAACCTTAATGGATAACAGTAAAGGTAAGGCAAGAGAAATAAGTGGTAAAAGACCTATAAAAGCAATAAAAGAACGTTTAAGTAGTAAGCAAGGAAGAATAAGACAAAATATTCAAGGTAAACGTGTGAACTTTAGCGCAAGAACAGTTATTGGAGGTGATGCTAACTGTATGGTTGACGAATTAATTATACCTCCTGAAGTTGCTAAAAAGTTAACTTATCCTATAGTGGTTAATGATAGAAACTATAATGATTGTATAAGACTATTAGAAGATGGAAAAGTAAATACTATATTTCAAGACGGAGTTCATAAAAATGCAAAATATGCAATGTGGACTGAAGGCTTTAAATTTAAAAGAGAAGATATACTCATAAGAGATGGTCATAAATATAATGTAAAAGAAATTGCAATGAGTAAATATGGAGGAGACTATGATAAAATAGAACTAAAACAAGGTGATAAAATACAAAGATATAACGAAATCATATCAAATATCCCTATAAAAAGAAAGAAGAAATTTAACCTTAACATAGGAGATACTATTGAACGTCAACTTCAAAATGGAGACCTCGTTCTTTTTAATCGTCAACCTACCCTTTGGAAAGGTAGTATGAGAGCTAAACGTGTTAAAATCTTACCGGGTAAAACCTTCAGATTCAACCTCAGTTCAACTCAGAGTTTTAATGCAGATTATGACGGTGATGAAATGAATTTGTGGCTTCCACAGACAGAGAAATCAAGGGCGGAAGCGGCAACTATATTAAATACAGTAGATAATTTTATGAGTTCCCAAGACTCTAAACCTCTTTTGGCTCTTAAACAAGATGCTATGACAGGAGGATATGTGTTAACTGACGGTTATGTTAAAATTCCAAAACACGTTTTTTTCGATTGTATCGTGTCTGAATATATGTCTCTTGAATATATTCTTAATAAATTAGAACATATAAAAAACGTATATGTTAAAACCGGTACTTACGATAGAATAAAAAATATGCTTTTAGATACTGACACTATTAACAAAAATACATCTAAATTAAAACAATTAAAAGAAAAACATTCAGCTCTTCCAAAAGGTGATGAAAAAAATAAAATAGCATCCGAATTTAAAGCACTAAAAGAAAGAAATGAAAAACTTAAAAATGTACCTGAAGATGACATACTTTATAACGGCCATACTCTCTTTAGTATGATATTACCTGATGATTTTGAATATTATGCTGAAAATGGTGCATCAAAAGACGGTTCAAATGTTGTTGTGAAAAAAGGAGTACTCTTATCAGGTACCCTTGATAAGGTTGCAATAGGTTCTTCGTCTGGTTCTCTTATTCATCATATAGCTAAAGATTATGGTTATAAGAAAGCATCCGAATTTGTTAGTTATTATCAAATATTAATAAATAATTGGCTCACTCATCACGGATATACTATTGGATTACAAGATTGTATGCCTAAAAATACAGACCTTATTGAATCTGAAATGAATAAATGTTTCTTAAAATCTGTTGCAGCTATTAGAACTGAAAAAGATGAGGAAATGCTTGAAAATAAAATTACAGGAATACTTGGAGAAGCTATTACTGTTGGTCAAAAACTTGCAAAAGAGGCTCTTACCCCTGAAAATAACCTCGTTAGAATCATTTTGTCTGGTTCTAAAGGTAATTTTTTCAATATAACTCAAGTCACAGGTGCTGTAGGTCAACAAAACGTCAACGGTCATCGTATACTAAAAACTTTTGGCGGAAGAACTCTCCCTCATTATGAAGATATTAATTATGACGTAATACAAGAATATGAAGAACAAGGTAAAGACCCTCTTCCTGTTCTTAAAGAAATGTTTGAATCAAGAGGATTTGTATCTAACTCTTACTTTAAAGGTCTTACTCCACAAGAATACTTCTTTCACGCAGCTGGTGGTCGTGAAGGTCTTTTAGATACATCATTAAAGACTGCAAATACAGGATATATTCAAAGAAAAATGATTAAAATGGTGGAGGATTTGAAGTACGATTATACCAACGTCGTTACAAATTCTAAGAATAACGTTATAGAGTTTATGTACGGCGAAGATTCATTAGATGTTTCTAAAATGATAAAAACTAAAAATGGGTTAAGTTTCGTCGATGTTTCTCACGTATGTTCTAAATTAAATAGTGAAATAGAATTACCTTCAAATTAAGTTTAATTGATTTTTATATTTTAATATACAGTTTAAGTATATTAAAATGTGTGATAGATTATCAGTATTATCAGAAGCTATATTTGAAGATAAAAATAATGTTTATATTTCAGGAATAGCGGGGTCGGGTAAGAGTTATTTATTGAAACAACTTTACGACGAATCTGTAAAAAGAGGTATAAACAGTGTGCTTACTTCAACTACAGGAGTTAGTGCATTTAATGTAGGAGGATGTACAATACATTCTTTTACAGGAATAATATTACCATCCCAAATGCCTAAGGATATAGGTGAATATTTGTCAAGAATAGTTACAAGGATAAAATTTAAGAGATACCTTCTCAAGAAATGGCAAAATCTTAAAATATTATTTATAGATGAAGTATCAATGTTAGGCGCAAATTACATAGATGTAATAGATAATGTTGCAAGACGTGTAAGAGGCGTAGACTCTCCATTCGGTGGTATTCAGGTAGTTGCAAGTGGGGATTTTTTACAGTTGCCTCCAGTAGGAGATTTTTTTTGTTTTGAAAGTCCTTGTTGGGATGAGTTAAGATTTAAAAATTATGTTTTGACAAAGGCTTATCGTTTTACAGAACAAAGATGGAATGATATACTTCAAAGAGCACGTATAGGAAAATTAACATCTCAAGATATAGGTATGCTTAAAAAGTGTATAAACAAGATAAATAATAGCGATATAAAACCGACCGTTATTTACTCTCTTAAAAGGGATGTTGATGATATAAATGAGGTTGCGTTAGATGACATAAATGAAAATGCTTATACATACGAGGCAGTTGACTTTTTAGGGGAAGAACTACAAACCACTTCAGACAAGGAAGAATTTAAGATAATTAGAAACTGTACAGAAGAACAATCTAAGATATTAGATTCTAACCTTAATGTAAAGAGAAAGGTGGTTTTAAAGAAAGGTTCTCAGGTTATGTTATTAGCTAATTTAGATGTAGCTGAAGGTCTTGTTAACGGGAGTAGAGGGATTATAACAAAGATTGATGAAAACGAAGTTACAGTTAAGTTTAAAGGAAGAAATATCGAGTTTGAAGAAATAATAAAACCATATGATTTTAAGATTGAACATCAAGAAGAATTGCTTGTAAGAAAGATAGTACCATTATGCTTGTCTTACGCATCTACAGTTCATAAAATGCAAGGATTAACTATAGACTGTGGAATAGTAAATTGCGGAGATTCAATATTTAGTCCGGGTCAGGCATATGTTGCCCTTTCAAGAGTAAGAAGTTTAGATGGGTTATTTTTAGAAAGTTTAAAACCGGAGAGAATATATCCTAACAAGAAGGCATTAAATTTCGAAGAAGAAATGAAAAAAGATGCATTCTTTATAGACGAGATGTAGGTAATATTTTAAGGTTAAAGTTATATTAGAAAAAAATAGTTTATGGTATAGAAAAATGTATAAAAATGTCTATTTTTATACATTTTATAAGGGTTTTAGAAGTAAGAAGCATATGTTTATTTAGTCTAATAAGAATAACGAAGACGTTGTTCCAGAACTTCAATAGAGAGTTTATCCTTACCTTTATAATATTTATAGGCTTTTTTAGTTTGACGGAAAGTGAATGTTAAAAGAGGGAATATAATAACAAAGAAAACAAGCATATAATCTATAGCGTGTAATGCTATATCTTGTGCGGAAACTTCAGGATTATTAGAAGATGCTTTAATAAGGTTTTTAATAGAAGGACCTTTTGGAAAGAATAATGTTCTTGAGTTCCAACTTTCTCCAACTTTATTTAATGCGTAATCAATGTCGGCATTAATGAGTTTTATATTAGATTCTATATTATTGTCTATACTTTCAGCGGTTAAAGAAAGGGAGCGATAATCTACATATTTAGCAGCATCTTTATTAATATATAACATTTTATCTTGAATTTTATTAAATATATTTGAAGCTACTTTTACGTCCGGATTTTCTAATTCATCTTTGATGCGTTTTATTAAATCAATAGGTTCTTTTAAACTTGAAGGATTAAGTACAGAAGGTTCTTTACCTCCTCCTATATATAAGGCTACTTCAGAAGCTAATAATTCTATCTTAGTAAATCTTTGAGTTAATCCTGCAAGTTCTCCTCCTGTAATTAATACAGTTGGAGATACTGTTTTTTCAGGTGTTTTGAACTTTGGTTTTACATCTTTATATTTATTAACTATTTCCGGGTCTATTTCTGTTTCATCAACTTCAATATCATCTGCTGATAATTTACCCATATGATAAGATGAAGCAACGACTAATAATCCTGAAAATATATCTTTTAATTTGTCAAAACCCTGTTTTCCTAAAGCCATACCGATACCTACTTTTTCAGACCCAAGTTTTTGTTGTTGAATTTGAGCTTCGTTTAATAATTTAGAGAAAGTTTCTGTTGTAAGATTTTTAAGTCTCATTTGAAGAATAGGATATAACTCTTTACCGTAAAATACACACCAATCAAGAGATTGCATATAAGAAGCAATTATACCTGTAAAGAATAATAAGAATAAATAATAAGATACTATACCAAGCTTACCTTTAGGTTTTCCAAAAGTTTTAGATATTTCTCTTTCAATTAAAGATGATATAGCAAAAGAAGTTGACACATATCTTATATAAGGCGCGTCTAAAAGAACTTGTTTATATTCTAATACACCTTGAAGAGTGCCTATTATATAAGGCCAATACTTTTTCAAAAATTTTTTCATTTCTTTTGATTCTTTTCTTGCTTCAAATGCAACTTGTTTTACGCTTTCAAGTTCTTTTTGAATATCTTGAGATTTAGTTATGAGAGCAGATGAAAGATTTTCAAATTGTTTTTGAAAGTTTTGGGTGACTTCATCCTTCACTTCATCTAATAACTCATTAAGTTCAGGGTATGTTTTATAAAGTTGTTCTTTTGAAACGATACCGTGTTTATAAGCAGTTATGAACCTCTTCATTTGTTCGTCCATTTCTACTTCTTCACTTTTATCTGTTAACATTTTTAATAGATAAAAAAGATAAAAATTAATTGATTTAATTATAAAAAAACATAAAATAAGTATAAAATATGGGTATCTTTAGATTGTTTAGACATATTTCCAAGAAGTATGCAAATTCATTAATATGCTATCGTAAGAACAGAGAAATTGTTGATATTTCTACAGACTCTTGTCTTATTGATTTAAACGCAGTATTTCATCCTTGTTGCCAGATAATGTATGAGTATGGTAATGGGGAAAAAACAAAGTCTTTATTTTGGACTAATAAGAAGAAGGAAATGACTCCTGAAGAAATGGAAATAAAAGCCTTTAATATGATATGTAATAAGATAGATGAGATTGTAAGAATTACAAGACCAAAAAAATATTTATACTTGGCTATAGATGGAGTTCCGGGTTTATCAAAACAAACTCAACAACGTCAAAGAAGATTTAAAAGTGCTAAAAACCCACTTAATAATAAATACGGTTTTGACCCTAACTGTATAACTACAGGAACTGAGTTTATGGAAAGGTTATGCCATCATCTTTTTGGGTTTATAAAGAGAAAGAAAAAATACGAATGGAAACACCTTCAAATCATATATAATGATATGCATTGTCCAGGAGAAGGTGAACATAAAATGATAAGATGGTTAGAGACAGAAAAGGCAGTTGAAAGTTGCACTATTGTTTCTCCAGATGCGGACCTTATAATGTTATCATTAACACTTCAAAAGTTAAAGAAGATATATATCTTTAGAGAGAATATATTTGACGACTTTGACGCAGAATACTTTTTTGTAGATATAAACGTTCTTAGAAACTGTATTTTGAACGATATAAAATATCAATCATTAGAGTATCCTTTTGAACCTAAGAATGTATTGAGAGATTATGTTGTTTTTAACTTTCTTATAGGTAATGATTTTCTTCCACATATACATTCATTAGAAATTACGAATCAAGGTATTGAAATCCTTTATAGTGCGTATGTAGAATCAGTTATGGAAAAGGGTAATTTGATAGAGGAAAAAATGAAAAATATTGTATTTAGAAAAGATGCTGTAGTTGAGCTTATGAAAAATTTAGCAGGATTAGAGTTAAAGATGCTGTTAGATAAGCACGGAAGAGGATATGCAAGATACCCTGATAAATTAATACAAAAACATATGATAGTCACATCTCAAGGTACAAATATAGACTTTGATAAATTTAGAAAAGACTATTATATTACTAAATTACACCTTCAAGAACAGTATTTAGAGAGTGAAATAAGAAGAGTTTGTAAAGAATATATGTTAGGAATATTATTTATTGCAAGATATTATTTCAAGGGTATACCTACCTTTAGTTGGTGTTATCCATTTCATTATGCCCCATTAATAAGTGATTTATATGCTTATTGCAAAGACAGTGACTTGAAATTTGATTTTAACATTGATAGACCTTTAAGTATGTATGAAAGTTTGTTAGGTATATTACCACCTTCATCTTTTCATTTATTACCTCAAAGTGTAAGAGAAGGATTAAGGTCTAAATTATTAATGGATATTGACTTTTTAGAGGATTTTGAGGTAGATTTAGACGGTTGTCAACAAGAATATGAAGCTAAGTGTATATTACCAATAATAGGGTATGATAAATTAAAGTATCTATTTAGTATGGTAAAACTGTCTGATGATGAACAGAGAAAAAATAGTATAGGGAATGTTTATAAGTTTTAAGTTTAGTGATAAATAAGTATTAAAGAATAGTTTAATAGTATCTAAAATGTCTGGTTTAGATACTATTATAGACCCTGAAGTTAATCAATCAACTCGTTCATATTATGTGATACAAGAATACTTAAAAAGAGTTCCTGTTATGACTGTTATTGAAATTGGAGCTTCAAGTGGAGGAGGAACAACTGAAGCATTAATAAAAGGAATAATGTCAAATAATACTGAAGGAGTTAAAATGGCGAGCGTAGAGGTAAGTAGAGCTCGTTTTAAAAATTTAAAAGAAAGATACTCAACTGTTCCTTTCTTTACTCCATATAATATAAGCAGTTTACCATTGTCAAGATTCCCTTCAAGAGAAGTTGTAAGTGAATTTATAAAGTCTACCGGAATTCACGGTGGAAATGTTCCCGAAGTATTAAAATGGCTTGAACAAGATATAAAATATGTTAATGATAATAACTTTGATGTAAATGGAATTCAAAAAATAAAGGAAGATTTTGGGGTTGAAAGTTTCGACTTGGCTTGTATAGATGGTAGTGAATTTTTAGGGGATGAAGAATATAGAGAACTCCCAAACTGTAATGCATATTTTCTTGATGATATTCACGTTTATAAGAACTGGAATTCTCATAGAGAGTTAGAAAAGGATTATAGATATGTAAAATTATTTCAAGAAGATATTAGGGGAGGAAGTAGCTTATTCTGTAAGAGGGAAATAGCTGAAAAATATTTTACAGGGAGCTAAAGCGGAGAGGGAGCTAAAGCGGTTCTAAAGATATTCAACTTTCTTTGAGACTGTATTTTCATCAAATTTAGATATTTTTTGATGAGAGTAAATCGTATTAACAGGACACCAAGAATTATTATGGGTTCCTAATAACCCTGCTAAATAAGAAAATGTTGAATTACTACTGATTAAATTAGGAGCATAATATAACTTACAAAAGTCTTTAAACATATCATCGCTTGATATTGATACTGTAAATCCTTTTACTTTTGTAGCATATTCGTAAATCATTCTTATATATTCAGCTTCCCAAGAATATTTAATTTTATCAATAACGATGATGATATTTGACCCTTCTTTTAAAGTAGATATAATGTCTATATACATTTCAGGTTTCATTACTAATCTATCCCCAATAAAATCGTCAAGTCTAATGTGTAAAACAACGTCTTCATCTTTGTATAAATATAAGGTTTCTTTCAATTTTGTAGTTAAGAATGATACGTTTACATTAGAGTTTATTTTTTCATTATTATAACTGTTAATTACAGAGTTGATATAATCTTTGTTTTTTATAATATGTTCATCAAACTGGAAATACCCGTCAAGATATACATTTTCATTACATATAGAAGATATGTTGTTTAATACTTGAAAGTAATTACTGTCAGTAATTATAAACGCGTCTTCTAAAGGAGAGTCAAAAACGTATTCTACACTTTTATTGTTCTTTACAAGTTCTTTTTGTATTATTTTTGTAGCTATATATTGGAAAAAGTTATTTCCAAATCTTCCAGATACTTTATAACTAATTTTCATTTTATTATAGGGATGTTATATTTTTAAACTTATTCAAATGATAAATAAGAAGCAAGACCCATTGCAAAACTTCCCCATAACATATCAGCTATAGCATAACTCCATTCATAATTTGAAAATATAGCTTTGTTTGTAAGGTCAAAAGTACCATACATTAAGAAACCAATAGTTGCTCCTAATTTAAAAGAGTCTTTTTTAGAGGTGGAAAAAGGTTTTATAACTTTATAATAAGCTAAACCGGCAAGAACATAGAACAATATTCCAGCTGTCATATCAAGTTGTAAAGGAGATTTCTGAATAGATTCAATTTGAGTCTTATGAATATTTCTTGTAATCCATATAGAATCTATTATGGCTAAAATGATTGGGAATTTTATAGAGTAATTCATTTTATTATTATATAATAAAATAAATTTTAAAAGAATATCTTTTATACTATTAAAAATGGATTTAATAACCTTCTTCTTTAGACTTTCTTCCAGTTTAAAATTATACCATTGGAAAACTTCCTCATATCCTCGCCACGTCTCAAGTGGAGACTTATTTGATACTGTAATTTCCACAACTGATAAATTTATGGAAATATATTTTGGAAAGTATGGTAAGGGTAAAATATCATCAGTTGATTGTTCAGCTGACTTATACGATGATAGAGAAATCTCTCAATTTCTTAGAGAAGCAATTATGTTCTTAAACGATATAGTTAAGAATGACTTAGTGAAGTCAACAGATACTGACTTATTAAATATAAGAGATGATTTAGTAGGAAGTATTAACAAGACTTTATATCTTTTTACCTTTAATTAATTTCTTAATAACTTATAATATAGTTTAAGACTATATATGGCTGTAAGTTATTTTTCAAAAGCAAAAGACAGTATGACAGCAAACTTAAAGAGGTCAGGGAAAATAAAGTCTTGTTTATCTCCTTGAGCTTTATTTCTAAGGTAGTTTAATACTGAAAAAATATGGAATAATAAAACAAGTACAAGTATATCATAGCTGTTTACAAGGAGGTTGTTTTCAATAAGTAAGACGAGGACTTGGACATAGGTAAACATACTACCTATTGTATCCATAATAATAAGCTTATCATTATTCTCTAATTCCAACTTATATTTATGGAATGGAATATGGCCTCCAAACTCGTCAATAATAAGCATTATAAAAATCTTATAAGCAGGGTCGATATTGCTTAAGAAAATGCTTAATATGATTATTTGTCTTAAGAAAAAATACAGATAAAAGTTCTTCATTTTTATCTATAAACTTAGAAAATAATTTAAATAACTTTATGACAAGTTCTACATTTTGGTAAGTACAAATCTGTAGAACCTATAAGGGTCTGTCTATCATCCTTTACACATCTCTCAGTAAATGGTGCTTCTTTCCCGCAATCACTACATAGAGCATTTAAGTGATGTATCTTATCAGCTCTTGATATGAGTTTATTTATATTGCCAAAAGGCATTTTTCGATAATCACTATTTAACCCTGCGCATATAATGATTTTACCTTTAGAAGTCCAGTAGTCAACAAATGAATCTATATCATCAAAAAACTGAACTTCGTCTATTATAAAGGCGTCATACTCAATTAATTCTACGACGTTTATGTGCTCTAATTTATTAACAGAAATATGTTTTCCGTTTGACATTTTACCATCGTGAGTTGAAATTCTTCCCTCTTTAGAATATCTGGTATCAAAGGAATGATTGATACATATATAATTCTTCTTTGATATTTGAAACTTCTTTTCAAAAGATAAAAGAACAGTACTTTTACCTGAGAACATAGGTCCTATAAATAATTCAATACTCATTTTATATACTTATATATAAGAATATTTTATTTAAATCATTTTAATTTTTTTATTATATATAAATTAAAATGAGTGGTAATAACTATTTCCTGAACGTAAATACATATTTTAGAGATGTGGATAAGTATCCAAATCCTTGCGATTTTGGAATAACATTTAACAAATTTACAGGTACAGGTACCTTCGTTCAAGGTTCTCCTCTAAACCCATCTTCTTTCTTTCAACAGTGTAGTATTGACCCTGACTTTGGGGATGATGACTTGCAATTAATTAATGCAACAATTAACAATATTAATCGTACTGATACAGAAGTTGTTGTATCAGGTTTATTTGACTTGACATTAGACTTTCAAATAAAGTATAAAAATACAACCTTATACTTAAAAACTGGAACTTCTTTTTCAGGGTATCCTAGTAGTATTACATGGAATACTGTTGAAATGCCTATACCATTTTTGATTAAGTTTGCTTATGATTCCAATGCTGATGTTCCTTATTCTGTCTCCTGGTTAACTTATATTAAACCTACATCTATACCTAACATATTTTATAATAGTAGCAGGAAGGCAACCTTTCATATAACTGACACTGGTAATATATACTTTATGTTTGATTTTAGTATGAGATCTTTTAACTTTTTTGTTGAGAAGAATTATACTGAATTTTTAATATCATCAGCTTCAAATCCAACTATACCCAGTGATTTAACAGATGAGCTTTTAGGAAACTATGGTAGTGTATGTGTGTGCTTAACATATGTAGATAAGGATGGAGATGTAGGTATAACAAACGGCCACGCTTACGGATATCATATATTTAGTAATACATATGATTTGATAGGAAGTGAGAGTAATGGCGAGATAAGTTTAGAGGTAGATTCAGCTGAGAATGCATATATATGCCTTAATACAAATTCTACAATGTCAACTCCTTCTAAAATAGCTCAACCATTCAATCAGTGGACTCAGGGTCAAATGGAAGCATTAACAGATATAAACAGTTCAGGTTTCTTTGACAATCAAACAGGAGCATTTACAATATTTAATACACAACTGTTATTTTACCCTGCAGTTTCGTCTATATCTACAGGTCCATTTGGTTTTGTTTTCGTTCAAGATAATCCTACTTCTTCTTACTTGAAAAATACATTTATATATCCAGAGACTGGTTCAACCGACAATAAACAAATTGTTTCAAGTAATTCTTTTACAGGAACTAGTTCAGAATTGTTTTTATGGATTTCTTCAGTAAAAGATGTAAATTTAACTTCAGCTACAGGTTCTAAAATATATAAAGTTGATAAAAATAATGGCTTCTCAATGACCGGGGTAGGATTTGTTTCTTCTACAGGAGCCGCATCCCTCTGTTATGCTACATTAGGAGGAACAAATTATCTCTTAAGTAAAAATATAACAAACTATGTTGATATATATACCTTTAATACAACTACATATTCTAAATCAAGATTGACAGGCTTTCAAATTCCATCATCTTATTTTTTTCCATACAGTACATTTTATACTACAATAGGAACTGATATCTATTTCTGGTTTATACCTCAATTTCCAGGATTACTTCCCTCGACATATTGGTATAAACAGTCTCAAACTGGTTATGTATTAAAATACGATACATTAGCCTCTACTTTAACCCTTCATAACACTATTCCTAATATTATTGGTATTCCAGGTTCAAATATCATTTTAAACATAAGAAACTCATTAGTATATCTATTTTTACTTCGT
>JACCDO010406797.1_pt1 | contig 16565 bp, 12 predicted proteins | sample 7446101 | NCBI WGS metagenome assembly JACCDO01 (sample SAMN15323440, study PRJNA562643) | freshwater metagenome | isolation source: river surface water | place: USA:Blue River Watershed | collected 2017-08-16 | reverse complement strand
TATTATATCTTACCAAATAATAATTGTTGTGTTCAATAATTATTATATCTTACCAAATAATAATTGTTGTGTTCAATAATTATTATATCTTACCAAATAATAATTGTAATTCAAGTATATCACATCAAAATATTCCTTTGGTATACTTGTGACCAACATATTTAAAAAATATTCAGGTTTTAATTTATCTAATTTATTAACAATAATATCATTAGAATAATTTGAACTATATTTCATGATAAACTGAATTATTTTATCATATAAAACAGTGATTTTTACCAAACTCACTATTAATTCTTTTTTATCAAACAAAATACCTTTTGACATATTTTTCATCATAATATCAATTTCAGTGTAATAACTATTTATATAATTTTTAGAATTATTTGGACCTATACCAAATTCACAAGTATTGATCAAAATAAATCTTGGATCAATTTTTGAATCTTCTTCTATTGATAACGATCCTAATGAATTAGTAAGTAAATCTAACTGTTTATCCATGAAAATATTTTTATATTATAATTATTATTATTATTAATATAAAAATCAATTTTTACAAAATTTGTCTTTCTCTTAATTGTGTTAATATTTGGTAAACAGGTGATCTTATTACAAACATATCTGTAGATTCCACCAAAGTCTTAATTGGTATCCAAGTTAAGCCTGTATTTGTACTATTTGAGTTCAAAATCATTGTACAATCAAATATCTTTTCTAAACTAGTTGATTGAACAAATTCTCGTTGGAAGATAATGTTGGGTCCTCTCACAACTGGTTCTTCAGTCAATACCACATAATAGTAATTGGTATCAGATCTTTTGAATAAAAAATTTACTTCTACAGGTGAAATTTCTATTCCTGCTTTTTCATAGACTTTTCTCACAACAGTTTGTTCAGGTTTTTCACTTGTATCTGTCATACCAACAATACTCGATAATTTACCAAAATCAGTATCTGAAATACCTCTTTTACCTACCAAAACTTTTCCATCATAAATTATTGTGACACTTACAAATGTAATTGTTTGTTCAAATGGATCTGATGTAACAGAACTAGGTGATTTAGGAATAGGAATAGGTAATGATCTTTGAATTGATCTTTCTAATATAGAACTATCTGTAATAATAGAATATCTTTGTCTTAAATATTCTTCTCTTTGGTTTTTATAATAGGTTTCGATTGATTTAATTTGTTTAGAGCTTGTCTCCATTTTTACATATATTATATAATATAATTATTAAAGAATAACAAATTCAATTTTTATCAATAAAATAAAACAATTTAAAGTTAAGTTTAATAGTTTAGATTAACAATAATGTCAACTTTATCAGTAGCAAGAGCTTTAGTAGAATTAAAAACACTAGATTCAAGAATAAATAAATTAATTTCTGAAATTCAATTTACAATTTGTAAAACAAAGAATAAGAATACACAATATTCTGAAGATGATTTCAAAAAGAAAGTTGAATCAGAATATCAATCATTAAATGATTTAATTAAACGTAGAGAAGTTGTTAAAAATGCTATTGTTATTTCCAATTCAAAAACAGAAGTAGAAATTGCTGGTAAAAAAATGACAGTTTCACAAGCTATTGAATTTAAAAATACAATTAAATATAAGGAACAAATTCTATACAACATGAAAAAACAAAGACAAATGGTTATTGTTGAAAATGAATCACACAGACAAAGAGTTCAAAATAAAATTGATGAAAATATCAAGATTGTTTGTGGTAAAGACACTAAACCAGATGCTTTAACAATCCAAACTATTACCGAAAGTATCAGTAAAAGTGATCCAATTGATATGTATGATCCAATGGGTCTTGAAAATGTTATCAAGGAATTAGAAAAATCAATTGAAGATTTTACGGCTAATGTTGACTTTGTTTTATCTGAATCTAATGCTCTTACACTTATTGTAGTTTAAGTTAGATTTTGGTTTTATTACCAAATATTAATATCAAATATTAAATTTTAATATACAATCAAGTTTTTTGATTCCCCTCAACCTAACGAAATTTTTAGAACAATACCACCGTCATGTTCCCGGATACGAACATATTTAGCATATTGCAGCGAGTTTTATAATGTAAAACCTACATTTATAAAATATTCTACATAAAAGCTTAAAGTTTAGATTTTAAAAATTAAAGATTATTACATATCGCATTAACATGCTATGTTTAAAACTCAAATGTAGGAAAAGCCTTCGGGTTAAATCCTTTAAAGCTAAAACCTAAAAGATTAAAGATCTTTCAAATCCATGAGTTTGGTAAAAAATGTTTTGTTGTTGACTATAAAAAGCCACATGGCTGTTATGTTGGGGGTAAATTTTTTGTAAGGTAATTTATAAAAAATTGATTTATTATAAAAAAATTAACTGGTTTAATTATAAAAATTAACTGGTTTAATTATTAAACAACATTTTATATTATATGAGTGAATTTATTAAAATAACCCGTTTTCCTCCTGAACCCAATGGATATTTACATATTGGACATTGTAAATCTATTTTTATTAATTGGGCATCTGATAGTTCATGTCATTTAAGACTTGATGATACTAATCCATCTGCTGAAAAACTTGAATATGTCCATAATATTATTGAGGATGTCAAATGGCTTGGATTTGATCCTGGAAATATTACATACTCTTCAGACCATTTTGATACCTTATTTAATTATGCTGTTTTACTCATTAAAAATAATTATGCGTATGTTGATTTTACCACCAAAGACTTAATTCGAGATCAAAGACATGCTGGAATTGAAAATGAATACAGATGTAAATCCACAGAATGGAATGAGGAACAATTTAATTTAATGAAGTCTGGGATATTTAAAGAAAATGAATGTGTACTTAGACTTAAAATTGATATGAAACATCCTAACCATGCTTTACGTGATCCTATCGCATATCGAATTAATTTTAATCCACATTACCGAACTGGTACTAACTGGGTTATTTATCCTTCTTATGACTATTCTCATGGAATAATCGATGCACTTGAAGGAATAACTCATTCATATTGTACTGATGAGTTTTTTATCAGAAGAGAACAATATTATTGGCCTGTCAATAAATTAATTGAATTAGGTATTGATTTAAAACCTGCTCTAGTCCATGAATATGGTAAATTATCTATTCAAAATAGTATATTGTCTAAACGTAATATTAATAAACTTGTTACTGAATTGAGTGTTGAAAATTATTCTGATCCTAGGCTTTTAACCATCAAAGGATTAAGAAGAAGAGGATTTACTCCATCTATGATTAAAAAAATCGTTGAAACATCTTCTATGGAAAGACATGAAACTATTGTGAATACCAATTTTATTGATCATGTTATAAGATCTGAACTTGGTAACTCTGCTATCAGAGTATTTGGTATTATTGAACCATTTAAAGTTTATGTTACCAATCCTAGTGAATTTACACAAATTTCATCACATCCTGATTTACCCGGAGAAAATACATCAACTCATCCTATTTCTATCTCTAACACTATCTATATTGAAAAAGAAGATTTTAGACCAGAGCACGATAAAAATTATTATAGGTATACTCCTGAAAATATTGTTAGACTTAGATATAATGATTTCACTCAAATGATATCTTTTAATTCTACCTCTATTACTATCAAAAAAGTTATCCCTGAAAATCCTAAAAAAATTAAAGGATGTATTAGTTGGATAGCTGATTCTGATGCTGTTCCAGTAATTTATGAAATGTTTACTGATTTGGCTCCAAATGGTGTTTTTGATCCAAATAGTAAAATTGTTAAAGAAGGTCTTATACAAAAATATGCCTTAGAACCATCCAATATCAAAAAAATATTCCAGTTAGAAAGAGTCGGATATTTTAAATTCGATAGATATGTTGATAATGTTCCCGTTTTTATTAGAATTACTGGGCTTTATGATAAAAATAAAATATAAATTTTTGTTATTTTATTAAATTAATTTTTTTTATTAAATAAATATCATTTCAAATTAAAATTTCTTTTGAAATGATTGGTTAATGGTTGGATCAGAGTAAAGTGCAGATCCTAATCCAGAATTTAATCCAAGTCCTGATCCAAGTCCTGAACCTAATCCTGATCCTGATCCAAGTCCTGATCCAAGTCCTGAACCTAATCCTGATCCTGATCCAAATCCTGAACCAAGTCCTGAACCAAGTCCTGAACCAAGTCCTGATCCAAGTCCTGAACCAAGTCCAGATCCAAGACTACTTCCTTCAAATCCTACTTGACCTAATCCAGCTAGCGCAGAATTAACTGATGGACTATTAGATTTAATTGATCGATTTGATCCGATAGGAGCAATTGGGGATACTGGAGAAGTTGATGAACCTAATGAATTTTGACTAGATGTACCAAATCCGACAGGGCTTAATGGTTCTGAATTATATGTTGATCCTAAATGACTTCCCTGTTGTTGAATTCCTTGGGAACTTTGGTTAAACCCTGGTGAACTTTGTTGAAACCTAGGTGAATGTTGTTGAAACCCTGGTGGACTTTGTTGAAACCCTGGTGGACTTTGTTGAAACCCTGGTGGACTTTGTTGAAACCCTGGTGGACTTTGTTGAAACCCTTGAGAGATGTTTTGATACCCAGATGAATGTTGTTGATAGTCAGGTGAACTATGAAATCCTGATGAATATTGATGATATCCAGGAGACAATCCAGGAGGTCCTCGGGTTAATTCACTTGGTGATAGTCCAGGAGGATAATTTTGCGAATTTTCTTGTAAATTTCCAGGATAACTGATAGGATGAGATTGAGGATGATAAACAGGATGATATCCTTGATTATAACTCGGATGATAACCTTGAGGATAGCCAGGTTGATATCCTTCTGTAACTGAATTAGTTCCAGAACTGGTACCAGATTCCTTTTCAGCATTTACCTGATCATATTCTTCTAACATTTTAAACAATTTTGCTTGAAATGCTTTATTGGTCAATTCGATTTGTTCTCGAACATATTCTTCTTGTAATTCTTTGTATTTGGTGAAATTAGAATTAACCTCTTGAGCAACCTGATCAAGCTTCTTTTCATATTCAGACTGAATAGAGATTTTAGCCATATCTAGTGATTCTTGTGCTCTTACATTAGCTTCGTGAATCTTTTTCTCATATTCGGCCTGTAAATTTGTTTTAATTACCTTTACTGATTGCTGTAATTGTTGTTGTAATTGTTGTTGAAGCCTCTGTTCATACTTTTGCTCCAACTTCTTCTCAAGTCTTAGTTCTACTTGCTTTTCAATATCAGCGCGAAGTTTGCGTTCTAACTCTTGTATTTCCATCTGTGATATATCTATTATATTTGATTGATTTTCCTTAATAATTGGTATAGAATTAGGTCCAACCTCAGTATTTTTCAATATTTTTTCTTGAACAATACTAGATGAATCCGTTGAATTTGTTATTATTGTGTTAACCTTTGGTTCAAAATATGATTCTAATTGTCTGATATTTTGTTCAATAGATATCTTTTCAACAGATGTGTTTATAATAATTGGAGTATTGATTGATTGATTAGTTGTTTGACTAGGTTGATTAATAATCTGACCAGGTTGGTTAATAATCTGACCAGATTGTTTTAATTTTGACTTTGATCCAGTTGTATTAACTGTAGCAGATTTATTAAGCTTGTTAAAAGAAGAATTTAATAGAACCACGTCAGGGTCTTCATCTTCTTCTGAACTTACAGATTCTGTGTTAGAATCCAGAGTTAAATTAATTTTTTCTTGATTCAAAACCGATTGATGAGAGTGTGAGACTGAATCAGGTCCACTTGCCTTGGTATTAGATTGAGATGCTTGAGAAGCCTTGGGAACAACAGATTTATTTTTAGCCTTATTGTTTTTTGTTTTTTTACCAGTTGACCCATTCTTTTTTGAAGACGTTTGTTCAATTTCAATAACTAATTTTTCAAATTCTTCTCTTTGTTTATCAAGTCTAGCCTTATTAACAATTTTAAATTTATCATTAAAACTTGTAAAAATTTTAACAACTTCTTTATTTTTTGATTTCATAATAAGTCTATGACATTTTTCATATTCAGGAATAATTTCAGAATTAAAAAATATTTTATTCAAGTAATATGGTGTAAGATCAGGTCTATTAATTTGTAAAGCCAAAATCAAATCATCATATCCGCTCTTAATTATATTTTCAAGACAAGTTTTATCGGTTGAATCAATATCAAATACTCTGTTACACATATTTAGTAAAATATCTGGTTGATCTGCAGATTTTTTAATTATCCAAAATGCTTCTTCGAACCATCGTTTTTCAATTATAACAGTTAATAAAAATTTATTTTCAACTATACTTGTGTTAAAAGATTTTGTCAAAATAATCAAATCTTCATTCGCAAGGAAATAATCTGAAATTTCATATTTACTTATCATTTTGTTTACCAATTCCTTTTCATTTTTAATAGCACAATTAAAAATTTCTGATAAAAAATTAATGTTAACATTAGTATTATGTGTATGTGATTTTTCAATAAATGTATCAATGTCAATATTAACATCAATTAATTTTGATACAACACTAAACATATTATTTTCAATAAAATAGTTAACTGTATTTTTATAATTAGTATTTTTAAACAAGTGAATAGTATAATCAATTAATCCTGTATCAATAATTTTATGAGCCAATTCTTCAAGTCCATTTAATGCACAATAATCTAATGCAGAATTACACTTGATATCAATAAATCTAATAAATCTCAATTTTGAATCATTATTTGAATCATCAAATCTATTTAGCAAATTGATAATCTTTTCAGCAACCAATACCATTTTCTTCTCACAACTCTTGTTAAGAGGTGTTTCATAAATTAAATTGGTACTAATTATATGTCTGTATGCATTATCTGCATTAATTCTGTCAAATAATTTTAATGCGATATTTTCCATAGAATGATTAATTGAATGTAAGAATAGGTTAGTATTATATGTTTTGTTATCAAAATTTTGATTGCTGTTAATTGTCTTAGCTAATTTAGATAATGCATTTGATAGACTCGAGTTAACTATAGTAGGCATTGTCAAATATATATCTGTTTTTGGACTATCAATTAATATTTCGGCAATTTCTTCATGACCATCTTTTATAACTTCAAAAATTATTCTAAAGTTATTTTGTGGATTAATTAAATTTACTAAATTAGAATCAACTAAATCTGAATCTATTAATGTTTTAACTAAATCAACTAATCCAGTTTTACATGCTAGTGAGAAAAAGCTATATCCCTCTTTATTTAGATTAGACAATATTTCGTAATTAATTAAATCTGGTTTAGACATTAACCAATTTGTTAGATTAGTCATCTCCATAAAAATAGAATCTGCAAAAAGATTATTTCCATTTGAATCCGGATATTGTACATATAATTTTAAGTTTTCTAAATTTTTAACATAACAATCTTCTAAAATTTCAATTATAGCTGACTCATGTTCGTATATTCCATGTTCCAAAAGTTTATCAAGTAGAATAAAAATATTTTCAACCTGATAAATTTGATAAGAATTTATTATTTCAATTGTATTTTTAGAATATCCAAAAAACTCCAAATTAATTTTTGGACATGAGATACTATCTAGATCTGTAATATTCTGTTCTGGTCTTGTCATAGTACTTTTAACATCATCAATTTGTAATTTTGACATTTCAGTAGATTCTATAGTTCCAATACATTTTTTTGCATCAGACAAAATTGTACTTAAATTACCAGTTATTTTTTTAGTTTGATCACATACAATACTTATATAATCAGGATCCTTGGGATCAATTTTGGATAATTCATCTGATAATTTTTGTAATTCACAACAACTACATTTGATATATTGATTAATAATTTCCGATTTTGAATTTGTTATTTTATTACAATTTCTTGATGTAATTAAATTACTATTAGGACTAGTTAAACTTTTACTTATATTAATTTTTTCATTCGAGACAATAATTGTCTCTTCAAATTTGACTGGTTCTGTATATGTCAGATTTTCTTCCATGTGTATGAATATTTATATATGAATATTTGAATAATACATAACAAAATCAATTTTTATTATATATAAAATATTTCTCAATTATACATATATAAAAATTTATAATTTATTTTTTAACTTTTTCATGAATAAATGGTTCAATTTTTAAAAATTTTTTTTTACATACAGGACATTCGTCACAAAAGATAATATCATAATCAAGAGTAGTTGAACAACATGATGTTTCAACCGATTCTAAATTATTGTCATTAGTATTAATTGGATTAATATTATTATCTTTCAAAAATTTATTCATATTAATAAAATATTTTGTAATTAATTGAACTGCTAATAAATATTTATTTTCATATTTTTTTAAAATATTTCTGGATTTTTGAAAATACATATTTGATAATTTACCTTGTTTTAAACTAAAATAATATAGTCCTAACATTATATTAGATCCAAGATTATCTTCTGCATTTAATTTTATTTGTTCCAAGTTTTCATCTGTGATTTTTGATGCTGATACTACTATATCATAAATCATAGAAACTTCTTTTGTACAATTATTAAACATTGAATAATATTTGAACATATTATCATAATCCATGATCATTTTAAAATAACTTCCATAAAATTGCATTGCTGTTGGTTCTTCTAATTTAATTGCTTCTTCATAGTAATATTTCATTTTTTCATAATCTTTTATTCTTGCTTGATAAATTTGTCCAATTCCTGTTAAACCATATGCATGACCTAATGAATACATATGTTCCAATACTTTTATTGCTTCATCATAATTATATGATTTTCTATGATAGTCTGCTAACAAATAAAGTGATTTATAATCATCTAAATCTGCTCCAATTTTAATATATTTAATTTTATTTTCTTCATCATTAATTTGAAAATAATAATTAGATAATTTATGGATTGCTTCAATATCTTTATGTTCAATAGCTAGTTGTAAAGTTTTCTCCATATTTTTATAATCATTTTTTGATTCATAAAAATTTGCTAAATTTATCATTGATCTAATATAACCTTTTTCAATTGCTTTATTATAATATTCAACAACTAATTCATCATTGTTTCCTATTTTTTGATATAAACATCCTAAACTATTATAACAAGGTGCAGATTCTAAAGGTATTCCCATTGAATAATATTTTAGTGCATTTGAATAATCATCATTTTCAAAATAATAATGACCCATAAAATTCATTGCATGATCTAATCCTCTTTCAATTGCTATTTCAAGATGTTCAAACATTAAATCATACTGATTTGTTTTACAAAATCCTATTCCTAAATTATATATACTAATTGTATCATCAAGTTTTTTACCATATAGTGCATATTTTATTACTTTGGGATATTCTTGTTCTTTCAAAAAATGATTAACCAATTTGTTTATTATATCTAAATCACCAACTTTGGCTAATTTTTCCCAACATTCTTCCATTTTATCATATTTTCCCAAATACATATAAAATTCTCCTAACTTTTTAATAGAATCCAAATTATCTTCTTTTGCTTCAGTTATTAAAGTATCAAGATCAAAATACTTAATATTACTCATTGTAGGGGATTATCTAATATAGATAAATCATAATCTAAAACTAAATCAATTTTTTTTATTTACAAAATTTTATATATACATATATAACATAATTAATGAGATTTTTTATAATAATTTTGATTATACTTATTGCTTTAATTTTGATGGATGATTTAGGTATGATTAAGTGTGATTTTTTTAAAAGAGCTAATTGTGATATTATTTTGCAACAACCAACTTATGTAGAAAAAATGGATAATTTTTATGATAATAACAAAAATACAAATGAAAAATATACTGCGGTTATTATTGAACCAAGACAACATCCAGCATTAGAATTCGTTTTAAATAATTTTTTAAAAAATCTTGATGATAATTGGAATTTTATTATTTTTCATGGTAACCTAAATATTGACTATATTAATAAAATAATTGATGAAAAATTATCTCAATACAAACATAGAATTAAATTAATAAATTTAAATGTTGATAATTTAACAATTAATGATTATAATTTATTGTTAAAAAATAAAAATTTTTATAATGATATACCAACTGAAACTTTTTTAATTTTTCAAACTGATAGTATGATATGTCCAAAATATTTTGACAGAATTAACGAATTTCTTAAATATGATTATGTCGGAGCTCCTTGGCCTAATAATGAAGTTGGTAATGGTGGTCTTTCTTTAAGAAAAAAATCTAAGATGCTTGAAATTATTGATAATTGTATTGAACCTAATGGTATAAATGAAGATGTTTATTTTTCTTCCAGATGTGACCAATTAATTAATATTTATAAACCTGATTTTGAAAAAGCTAAATTGTTTAGTACTGAATTAGTTTTAAGTGAAAATGGATCTTGGGGAGTTCATAAGGCTTATGATTTCCATGATTTGGATTTATTAGAAACACAATGTGAAGGTATCAAAGAATTGACTAGATTAAATAAAACTAAATCAAACTAAACTAATATAAAAAAATATTTCAAATATTACAAATATTACAAAATTACAAATCAATTTCTAAATATTCAGAAATATCTGAAAAAATTATTTTATCATAATTTAAAAATATTTTGGTTCTATAACAATAATACTTGTCAATATATACATATTTTAATTTTTTAGGTAAATTTAATATTTCCTCTTGAAATGTTACATTTAATATTACCAATTTCTTTAGATTTTGTGGTAATTTTTTTATTTTTTTATCAAAACTCTTACCCAAAACTAATTTTTCAACTGAATCTGGTAATGTATCTATTGGTTGATTAAAATCATCTCCAAAAATTACTGTTTTGATCATTCGAGGGAAAAACTTTATTGGATTATTGTAAGAATTTCCAAATTTTATTTTTTCAATACAATCAAATAATCCATTTAAAGGTTGATTAAATCCATCACCCAACACTATTTCTTGAACAGAATTTGGTAAAAATTCCAATGTTTTATTATATGAATTTCCAAACACTATTTTTTTAATAGAATGAGGATAAAACTCTATTAACGAATTAAAATTATCACCAAACACTATTGTTTTTACAGACTCTGGTAAATATTCTACTGGTTTATTAAAATTATTTCCAAAATATATCTCTTTTATTTTATCACCTAGAAATAATAAATTCTGATTAAAATTATAACCAAACTTTATTGATCGTAAGTTTAATGGTATCCTATTTATTTTTGAATTAAAATTAAATCCAAACTCTATATATTTAATAGAATCTGGTAAATTATCCAATTCTTGATTAAATTCATCACCAAATTTTAGATATTCTAATTTTACAGGTAAATTTCTAACATTGTAATTAAATTTATATCCAAAATGTAATACTTTTAACTCTTTGGGATATTTTCTTATTGGATAATTAAAGTTTGTACTTAAATATAAATGTGTTATATTATCTGGTAAATCATCTATCGGTTTATTAAAACTAAAATTAAATCTTAATTTTGAATATTTTTTTATCAGATCCAAATAATTTTTTGTTAATAACATATTAAAATTATCTTTAAAAATTATTAAATCATCTTCTATTACATAATATTTTGGATCTACTATATCATCATAATCTATTTCTAACTCAGAAGTTATATTTTCATTTTTATATACACCAAAATTATTATTTATTATATTCATCTACTTTAATTATATATTATAAAAATATTTTTATATTAATATTATTTATTTATCTTATGTATTTACTTTTTGTTTATTTTAATAATCGTCATTATTTTTCCTTCCACCAAAATCAATCAAAAATGTTTTTAGGTGATATATTTGATTAACTGGGATTAATAATTCTCTTGACAAAGATAAAAATTTAAGATTTGATGGAAGCTTTTCTAATCCGTAAATTTTTGAATTTACCAAGTCTAATCTTTCTATTGTGTCTGGAATATTTTTTAAATTATCTGGGTTCTTAAATTTTTTTCCTATTCTTAAAAACTTTAGTCCTTGTGGTAAATTTTTTAATGATCTGTCAAATTCATTATTCAAATATAAATATTCTAATCCACCTGGCAAATTATCCAGTTCATTATTAAATCTACATTCTGATCCGATATATAATATTTTTAATCCTACTGGTAAATTATTCAATTCCTTATTAAATCTATTATGTTTTTGTATTACTAATACTTCTAAACCCGCTGGCAAGTAATCTAAATTTTGATTAAATCCACATCCTAAAAATAAATGTGTTAATCCCGATGGTAAATTTTCCATCTGAAAATCAAATTCTTCATTCCACATATTAAATTCTAAATATTTTAATCCTGGTGGTAAATTATCGATTGGATGTGAATATTTTTCACCCAATAATATCTTTTCTAAACTTTCTGGTAAATTATCTAATGGGTTGTTATAAAATGATAATCCTGGAAATAATAACTCCTTTAAATTTTCACAATTTTCAAAATTTATTTTACTGTTAAATCTTGTACCCATCTTTAACATTTCTAAACTTTTTGGTAACTTTTCTATATCATAATTTATATTTGAATTATTTGAAAATATTAGTACTTTTATACTATCTGGTAAATCTTTTATGTTATTTTCTAAACCAAAAGCTTCTCCAAAACTAACATATTCTAATTTACTTGGTAAGCATGCTATTTCACAAACTAAATCATCTGGTAGTTTTAATATTTTTAAATTTGGTGGAAAACTTTTTAATAACACATTTGCTTTATCATAAATTACTAATTCTCTTAGTGATTCATATCTTACTAAATTATCCATATAATAAAAATAATCATCCTTATTTTCTTCATTATCTTCATTATATTTATCAACTTTATTATCTTCATCAACTTCATTATCTTCGGGTTCAATAAAATCAGTAAAATACAATACTTTTATATTTGAAGGAAATTTTTTATTAATAATTTTTTTACAAGTATTAACTACTAAAATTTCAATTGAATCTGGTAAAGACGAAAAATCTCCATGAAATTTATCTGGCAAAATTAGTGTTTTGATATTTGGAGGTAATTTGAAAATACCGGAATAACATGATAAACTCATATCTAAATATTCTAATTCTAAAAGCGACTCCAATTGTGGTACTATATTAGGGATATGTTTATTATCATTACTATCAACATCATTACCATCGCAACAATCACATTTATAATAGTTATGTTCTGTTACTATTTTTTTTATTTTTTTGGGTAATTTTACAGATATATCATCATAAATATATAATTCTTCTATACATTCAGGTAAATTATCTAATTCAAATGGATATCTACATTGTAACTTTAATCTTTTTAAATTTGGAGGAAAATATTTGATTGGTTCACATATAGTTGTTGAAATTATTTCCAGAGATTGAATATTTGGACCAAATATTATTTTTTCTGATGAATATACTGAATGTGATATTATTATGTTTGGAAACTGTTTGATCAAATAATTAAATTCTTCTAAACTTGTATCAGTTATATTTTTTTTTCCACCAAATCTATATCGTGATCTGGGATGATCTAGTACTGGTTCTTCTTCATCTGATTTTTCTTCGTCTAATTGTTCTTCATCTGATTGTTCTCCATCTGATTCTACTTGTTTTATTTCTGATTCTTTTTGTTCAATTGTATTATTAACCAGATCAAAATGTAAATTAGTAAAATTTATAGTATTTTTATCAATCAAATAATATTCTTTATTTAATTCTTTATTTTCATATTCAAAACTTGAAATATCGTCTATTGAATTATTATAATCAATTGATAAATTGTATAATTTATTGGTAGATTCATGATAAAATATATTGTGATCTAATTTTTCTACTTGAGGAATTTTAAAATGTTTTTTTAATATTTCATTTTTTAAAAAATTTATTTTTTCATCAGAATCAATAGTCCATAAGTCATTTATAATCATTATTATTAGTTATTATTAGTTAATATTATTTAATGTAATGTATTTTTTTAATTAAAGATTATCAATTTTTATTTAACTAGTTAAATACTTGATTATTTTATTATATTAATATAATCAAAACCAAATGAAAATTCTTATTTATGGATCTGAAGGATGGATTGGAACTCAAGTTATTGAACATCTTGAAAAATTATCTATTGAATATCACAAAGGGCTTGTAAGAGCTGAAAATATCACACAATTAGAAAATGAAATCAATGAGATAAAACCTACACATATTATGTCATTTATTGGAAGAACACATGGAACTCATAATAACCAAGTCTATACTACTATTGATTATTTGGAACAACCTGGTAAAATAAAGGAAAATGTACGAGATAATTTATATTCTCCACTTGTTTTAGCTATTTTATCACAAAAACATTCCATTCATTTTACATACTTGGGTACTGGATGCATTTTTGAATTTGATCAAACACATCCATTTGGTGAAGAAATCAACGGTTTTACCGAATCAGATGTACCTAATTTTTTTGGTTCATCTTATTCAGTAGTTAAAGGATATACTGATAGATTAATGCATATGTTTGACAATGTATTAAATGTAAGAATACGTATGCCAATCACAGCAGAAAACTGTTCTAGGAATTTTATTACAAAAATTACCACTTATAAAAAAATATGTTCAGTTCCAAATTCAATGACAGTTTTACCAGAATTAATTCCTGTGATGATTGATATGGCTAAACAAAATATAACTGGAACAGTAAATTTAACCAACCCAGGTCTTATTTCACACAACCAAATATTACAGATGTATAAGGAAATTGTCGATAATGACTTTACATGGGAAAATTTTTCAGTTGAAGAACAAAGTAAAATTTTATCTTCCGCCAGATCTAATAACTTTTTAGACACAACTAGATTAACCACACTGTATTCACAAGTTTCTAATATACATGATTCTGTTCGCAATATACTAGTTCAAATGGCCAAAAATAAATAAATCTAGTTAGTCAATATGTAATATTATCGTCAACCAGTTGTAAATCACTAAAACTGTTCTTAATATGATCTACAAATGGAGAATCTCTTATCATCTCTAATGTTGTTAATTTTTTTGGTAAGTATTTTATTTGTGTAAAAATACTTGATATTTTAATATATTCTAGTGAGTCTGGTAAACTTTCTAAATTGAATGAATACTTTTCTCCAATTTCTAATAATCTTAAATTTGGAGGTAAACTTAATAACGGTTTATCAAAATTATTACCAAAATACAGTTCTTCTAATGATTCCGGTAAATTATTTGATACCTGATTATAATCATTTCCAAACATCAAATATTTTAATTTAGCTGGCCATCTTTTCACCCTTGAATTAAATTTATTTTTAAAAATTATTATTTTAATATTATCTGGTAAATAATCTATCGGTTGATTATATTCCTCTCCAAAAATTACTTGTTCTGCAAAATGTAATTTTTTTAACATATGTTCATTTATCGGATCATTATATTCATCCTTAAATATTAAACAATTGTTATCAAATGTTTTTATACAATTAATTGTCTGGTTGATTTCTTCGTCTAAATCACAATCTAAGTAATAATGATCTAAATTCATCTATAATAATGATTATATATTAACTATTATAATTTTATAAAATAATTATTTTTTCAATTTTTATTTATTTTTATTCATAATAAATTATTTTATTCATAATAAATAATTTTAGTTTTTTTATATATATTTTCAATTTGTCCATTTTTAAATTTTGTGTGTATTATCAATATTGAAATATTTTCAGGTAATTTATCTAATGGTTTATCGAATTGATTTGGTAAAATTAATTTTTTTAATCCTGTAGGTAAATTTGATATTGGTTTATTAAATCTACCTAAATACTCATGAATATCCTTATTATTTATATGTCTTGACATCATAGTTCCTATCTCTAATCTAGTTAAATTTTTTGGCAAGTTATCTAATGGATGATCAAATTTGAATCCTAATGATAATGTTTCCAATGTATTCGGTAAATTATCTATTGGTAAATCAAAACTTAATCCTAAACTTAAATGAACTAATCCATTTGGTAAATAGTCTATTAGTTTGTTAAATGCATTTCCTAAAGATAAATTATACAAAGATGTTGGTAAATTATCTACTGGTTTATTAAAGTTATCTCCTAAAATTAAGTTTATAATACAATCTGGTAAATTGTTTACTTGATTGTTAAATCTTAATCCAAACTTTAATGTTTTTATCTTACCATTTGTTAATTGTGTTAGTGTTTTTTCGTCATTATCTAAATCTTCATTATAATCATCAGAAAACTCTGCTCGATTTGCTGATAATATTCTATATTTGTAAATTAAATTAATATTATTTTGTTCTGTCATTATTTTATTCTATATCTAGATAATAAATAAATTTTTTATACCTTTTCGTCCTCTTCAATATCTTCCCATTGATTTTCTTCATCTTCTTCAATACAATCTTCATTTTCTTCATTTTCTTCATTTTCTTCATTTTCTTCATTTTCTTCATTTTCTTCATTTTCTTCATTTTCTTCATTTTCTTCATTTTCTT
>JACCDO011601244.1_pt1 | contig 16567 bp, 6 predicted proteins | sample 7446101 | NCBI WGS metagenome assembly JACCDO01 (sample SAMN15323440, study PRJNA562643) | freshwater metagenome | isolation source: river surface water | place: USA:Blue River Watershed | collected 2017-08-16 | reverse complement strand
TTTTACCATTAATTTTACATATAATTGGTGTATCTCCAGTAACACTGTCGCCGTATACTAATTTCCCCTTATACTTGTCAACAATTGTATGTGCAACTTTTTCAATATTTGTACGACCCATGTATGTGGTGCAATTATGCACAACAATACCATTTGAAAAAAATGAATTATTTGGAACATCTATTATATCATACACATCGTCTATTCCATCTGAACGAACATCTACAACATCTAAATAGAAACAAGGAGATGATATATCCATTCTATCCATAGAATAAACTTTTTTAGAATATTTTGTTTCAGAAAACCAATGATTACAACCTACTATTTTTGTATATTCTCTAGCGGTAATAAAAAATTTTTGTAATAATTTATAATTTTTTAAAGATTCTGGTCTTGATCTATGATTATTTACATCAGAAGATTTTGACAAAGAAGCAAATTCATGAAGAGGAAATTCATCTTTATACATCTCTTTTCTAGCTTTTATTAAAGCTTCTTTAATACTAATTTTATTGTCCGAATTAAATATATTTGAAGTTGATAATACAAGATTTATATGTTGTTTACGGACATTATCTGAATATCTTTGGTATGATGCTGCTACTGCAAGCTTATTATTTTTGTCAGAACAATATCTAAACCCTATTTTTTGTGAAAATAATAAATTATTACATGAATTTGTTGTAACTATATATTCCCATCTCGGATTTTCTTTTATGTCTTTTGGTAATAGATGTTCTCTTTCTCTAGCAGGCAAAGGATCTAAACACCAAAATTTGATATCAAATTTTGCTAATAAATTAATTAATTTATTCATAGTATTACGCATATCATTTTTATATTTTTCAATTGTTATCAACTGAATTTTTACTGGAGAGAAAGAAGGATGAGCTACTGATAAAGATGGATACGAGCCGTCACCTCCAAATAAACCACCTAAAAATTCTCTAATAACAGATAAAGGACAATTTTCTTCGAATAAAAATTCTGGGAGAGTGTATGGTTGGTGAGATCTTTTCCCAATAGGAATTCCTTCAATCATAAGTATTTTATCTATTAATATTTTAGGTATATGAACGCTAAAAATATTACCTTTTATTTCTACACGTTTACTATTAGTAATAGATGGTTCAAAATTTGTAATAAGTTTTATATCTTGTGTAAATAATTTTGCATCTAATAATGTTCCTATACTTGCCACACAACTATATAAATTTTTGTTTTTATATTTATATTCACTGATACTACCATCTGATAAAATAAATCCTAAAATTCTACAAAAAGCTAAAGTTTTTTCTCTATTTACAAAATTATCAAGTGTAAAATCTAGAAGATTCCAATTTATTTCATCATTTCCTATACTATCTTCAGGCAATTCAAGACCTACTATTACTTTAGAATATTCGCTATTTGTACTAAAATTTATACCATCCCAATTATGTTTTGGTAATAATTTTTCTGCTTCAATCCATCCATTTGTTGTCATAATTTTATGATCAGGAGTGCATCTTAAAGTTCTTCCATCAATTAAGGTTATTTTAACTAATTCTTTTTTACCATTATATTTTATTCCATTACCATTAGAAACAATTTGACCATTATTATAAGTCCATAAATAATCAGTGTTAACCAAATTTTTAAGTTTTCTTGTAAAACCATGAGAAAAAGATATCTGACTTTCTCCATCAAGACACATAGCACCTGGCATAAATGGTAAGATACCTTTTCGTACACCCATGATACCATACATGCTATTATGCACAATCATATTTCCTACTCCTGCTGCGAAATGGTGATTTTCTGTTTCTAAATCATATACATATTCTTTATATTCTTCTTTATTATGTTTGTCATATTCTTCTTCTTTTTGATATATTTTATCTATTATTTTTATTCTATCAGTATGATTAGTTCTTAATTTTAAAGAACATTGAAGTCTATAAGTAAAATCCGCATCTTTATCTCCAGAGTAACTTACACTTACTTTATAACCTAAACTTTTTGCAAGATAATACAAAGATGCAGAACCAATTTGTCCTTTATTAGTAATTCTTATACCTACATCTAAATTTCTATTTCCATCACCTCTATAATATCCTAAAAAAAACGATAATCTTATATTATAAGGAGCGTTAAATATATATTCTGGAAATTTTTTATAATTTCTTTTATCATAAAACATTTTTCTATATCTATCTGCAATATCTACAATATTTTTTGTAGGAAGTAAATGATAACATCTGGCTGATTCATAATAATTAGATATCTTAAATTCTTCTTTTTCAATCCTATTTAAAATATTTTTTGCTCTTTCAAGTAATTTTATATCTTTATTATAAATAACCCAAGATGTTTTAGCATTTTGTAAAACTCCCCATTGTCCACTAGTACCTTCTGCAAAAAATAATCCATGAATAAACGCTAATTCTTCTTCCTGATTTTTTAATACATAATTATCAATAATATCATTTGATAAATTTCTATACAATGGTTCAAGTGGTGTATCTAAAGGAAGTGGGAAATCATAATGTAATAATTCATCGTCTATATTAAGATCTTTTGGTTTTACTTCTTCACCATTTTGTCTAAGCAATGAATGATCTCCAGTGCAATCAACAGAACCAGTATGAGTATTAACTCTATATAAAGGTTCATCCATTTTATGTCTCATAACATGTTTAGGTTTTGTAAAACCTAAGTCGCTCCAAACTTCCAAATTTTCAATAGGTGTAGAAACTTCTTGCTCTCCGTTTATAAATTTCCAATCTCCTAATGATAATTCTTCTATTGTTTTATAGATAAATTCTCCGTTAACACGACAAGGAATTGGAGTACTTCCTCGAACGCTATTAGCGGACACTTTATAAGCAAGTTGTCTTTTTTCTAAAACATTATTTAATATCTTGACATCAGCTATATTCTCATTTTCAATAATTTTAACATCTTCTTCGCCTTTATGTTTTTCACAAAATTTAGGTTTACCATCAATACCGTATTGTGCTATATCTTTACAATCATCATTTTTACATATAGAATTTTTAATATCTTTTCTGGTATTTTTTCTCGCATCTAATAGATTTTGTAAAATTGTCGGAATAACACCCTTTGGTTCTTTTAAAAATCTATAATACCTTTCTTCGCACATGACCTTCTTTGGAATTGTTTTCTTAACATCTGATCTCTTTTTTATGGTTGGTCTTAATTCTTCTCTTCTTTTCTTTATTTCATCATTTAATTGCAATTTAATATCTCTATACAATTTGTCATCTCTTTTAGACATTAATTCTTTAATTTTCTCTTGTTCATTTTCTATTATTTTTGAAAGCTTCTTGCACTCTATAACCTTTTCATCATGGTCGCAGTTATGTACTACGACACCATTTGCTAAAAATGAATGATTTTCTTTTATTTCTAAATCAAATACTTCTTCTATACCTATATTTCTTATATCTATTACTTTTAAGGTATAAAAAGGAATAGTATCCATTTCATGTTGATTTTTTCCATAAATTGACGAAGCTTTTTTATTTTTTTTATTGTCTACAAAAAGATCTTTAACATTTAACTCCTCTAAATAACTTTGAAAAGATGGAAAATTATTTGACCAAAAAGTTTTTTTATTTCCATTTTTTGGTCTTCTTAAAGCATCTACTGCCGCATTTTTATTTGGTAAAGAATAATGATCATTATAAATAATTTCTCTTTTTTTCATTATTTCATGTGATTTAATAACAGCTTTATCCCATGTCATAATATTTTTCAATCTATGTATAATATAAAAACATCTTTGTCTTTGATCAAAAACATTATTCATTAATCTTTTATAAGAACACAATATTTCTAATCTGTTCATTTTATAGGTACAATATCTATAACCAATTGACTCATGAAATTTTAATACATCATTTGGATAAATATTTAAAATTAACATATACGATTTTTCATGTTCTTTTTTATATGGGCCATTTAAATAACTGTTTATGTTAAAATCTTTTTTTAATATATTTTTAATTTCCGTAAAAAAATCTTTTAAATTTTCTAATTGTTCTAAATTTTTAGATGCACATAATCCTGGATATGTGTAATTTTTAGTTTTTTCACAAAATCCAGGCGACAATCCATCGCCACCAAACATTCCTGCTAAAAATTCTCTTCTAATTATTTTTGGACAATTTATATCTTTAATAAAATATGGTAAAATACTTGGCTTACTAGATCTTTTACCATAACCATCTCCTAACTTCCAAATACAACTCTGATGTATAGAGTATGGAACTCTTACATAGTACATAGATGAACTACCATTATTTTCATGCCTTGGTACTATATCTTCATTTGATATATGTTTTATGTCATTTGCTAAACAATATGCATCTACTATATCTCCTACAAAACATGTTGCTCTATTTTTATCAATTGTACCATCCGTATATAAAAACCCAAATATTCTTGCGAATTTGCAAAATTTCTCAACATTATCATGTGTATCCATTTTTAAATCTAATAAACCATTTGAAATACTAAAATCTGATATATAATTTTCAAAATTTGTTGAAGGATAACTAATACCTTTTTTTACTCTTGTATTATTTATAATTAAATCTTTTGCTTCTACCCATTTATTATTATCTGTCATAATTCTATGGTCAGGTGTACATTTTAAACTTGTTCCATCTTGAAATATTATTTCAAGACATTCTTTTTTTCCTTTATAAAAGAAGTTTATTTGATTTTTATATTCAAGTAAATTAGTTTTATCAGAATGTGTTAAAAGTAAATTATTATTATTTTTTAATTTTTCAATAGGAAATCCAAAACCATTAACAGTAATATTAGAACCTTTTACTATACAACCCAGATGATCGGCCCATTTCATAACATTACATTTATCATCTGGAATGGAGTCATCATATACAATTGTTGAATAATCAATATTATAAGCTATGATCGTGGTTGGGTAAAGGCTCGCGAAATCAAAAGGAAGTACGCGTTCATATAATCCAGCTATTGGCGGAAATACATGAGCTCCAACATACCTTTCATTTTCTTTTGTTTTATACACATCTTTCTCAACCACAATATTATTATACATGCAATATTTATAAACTTGACTATAAACCTTATTTTGTTGACCCTGTGTATATACTTCAAAAATAGGAATATTACAAGTTGTTGCCATTTCAGATAAACCTGCCCAACATTGCATTTTTTCCATCAAATTTATAACCAAAACGGAATCTTTTAAACAGTATTTTGCACACACTGTCATAGCCTTAACAGCCTTTTTAGAATAAGTACCATCCTCCTCTTTTTTAATTCCAATACGATAACATTTAAAAATTCCTTTTGCCGACAAATCAGCCTTATCATCTTTCAAAATTTCTTTCGAAACTGTGCTAAGTTTATAATTATTAAACTTAAAATCTCGTCTAATGATAGGCAATAAATCAACAAATACTCGCCCTTCCGCAACCAAATATTTAAAAACTTGATTTTTATAAGCAGAAGAAGACCATTCAATCGTGTCTTCATCTGCATGATTATATTTATGAAAACCCATCATGTCAAATTTCCCAATACAATAATGTGTATAATCAGACTTTGCTCTGTTTATCATATATTCCATATCAAACCCAAGAATATTATAACCAGCAATCAAATTTGGATTTTCCTCACGAATCAGCTCTGTAAAACTCTCCAATAAATCAGCCTCCGTCTCACACATATGAACAGTTACATTGTCGTCAAATTCCTCTATATCCACTTCACCCAAAGTAAGAATATGATTATCAAGAACCCCACTTCCTTCATATGTAAAAACACAAGAAATTTGAAAAATCTTGTCTCCTTGTTTTTTCGCATTCGGCATAGCTGAAGGATTTGTAGAGTTTACTTCAATATCAAACCCCATTATTTTTGGATGAACAACATCTTTAGTATCTATTTTCTTCAAATTTTTCGATTGCACAATATATTCTTTATCACACAAAGTAATTTTTTCATCTTCATTTACTTCTTCTCCTGCAAATTTAATCCACCCAGATGTGGGAATATCTCTACAACAAACAAGTTGTAAAATAGGATCCGCATCTTGTTCATGCATTTTCAATTCAACTTTTCCTACACCAAGTATATATAAAGGTTTTCTAATAATATATTGCATTTTTTTCAAATCATTTTTAGTTGCAAAAGAACAAAACAAATAAGGAAACAATTTTTTCTCTCCGTTAGGTTTAATATGAGCACCATATAATTTATGTTTATAAACCAACTGTTTTTTTAAAGGTTTCATATCTTTCAAAATTTCATCCAACTTATCACCCAACATTTGGACATAAGCTTTCCAATTAACATGAGAAGGATTTAGTTCAATGTAAACATAAGGAGTGAAATCGTCTATTCGCAAACATATATTTCTACTTTTTTTATCTATTCCGTATACACGGATAGAAGTCATATCTGTTTCTTTCTCGTCTAAATACCAAGAATATGAAAAGAAATTTTTAATTTGAGGCATATTAACGCTTATTAAGTTTTTTTTCTAAATTTAAAAGAAAATCAATTTTTTTAAATTATATATTTCATGATATTTAATAAATTTATTGTTTTCTGGTTTAATTTCTCCTTTTCTAAACCTAAATAAGTTTAGAAATATTTTATATATTCAAAAATACATTTTTATACCTTAATTTCTTTTCGTATAATACATCAAATTTTCCACAATTGAAAAAGTTATAATTTGCCCTCCGCATATTCTAATTAAACGAATACCCAAACCTTTATATAACACACGAACACCTTCATTTTTTATTATATCAGAAAATGCATTTCCTATTTTTCCATAATTATATTTTGGATTCATATATCTAGTTTTTAAAACATCTACTGGATTGGTGAGTATAGGTCCTATTGAACTACTTATTGAAGTAGCAAAAATAATTTGCGGTAAACTGGGTTTGTCATTTTCACCAATTAAAGAATTTCTAATTTTATAATATACAGAAAAATTAAAAGATTGGTTTGTACATTGTCTAATTGCGGTAGTATTAAAACCTCTATATAAACCTTTGAATACGCCTTTCAATCCATTATTTTGATATAAATTTTTAACAACATCAATAGGGTTTCTGTTATTTGTTGTTTGTAAATTAGTTTTTATAAGTTCAAATGGAGTAACAAATAAAGATTCAATAAAACCGGCAGCTACACCGGCTGAAAAGTTATGTAAAAATTTATCTTCTTTTGATTTTAAAAGTTCAAAGGTAGAAAATCGTAAAGAGTACTTTATAAACATTTGAAAAGTAAACGGTGTTAAACCTTTGTAAAGATTTTGCGGTTTTTTAAGATGATACAACAATCCATTATATTGATTTGACTGTTTCAAAACTTTTATAGTATCCAAAGGTTGCATTATACCAGCCTCGATAATACCGGCAATAGGACCAAAAAACAATCTTCTGTTTTCGTAATAGTCGTAATTATTTTTCATATTTTAAAGAAATATTTTTTAAAAATTTAATTATTATTTAATACAATTAATAAATAAATTAAATATGCTAAGATCTGGACAAATATGTTTATCATTTTTATATAATTATTTGACAAGTGAAACAAAAGCCGACAATAAAGGTGAACTTTCTCAAAAAGTAGATAAATTAAAAATTTTATCAGATACTTTTTCTTCTCATGGTGGTATACTTGCTAAAATTTCACAAATAATGTGTACAGAAGAATATGACAGTTCTGTATTTTCAGACTGTAAACCATTTTCTCGTGAAAAAACAATTAAATATTTAAAAAATGAATATAAAAATAATACAGAATTATTTGAAAATGTTATTTCTTTAGATTTTGAACCGTTTAAAAGTGGTTCTGTTGGTCAAGTACACAAAGGTATATATAAAATAAATGAAGAAGATGAAGATATAATTATAAAAATACAATATGTTGGTCTAGAAGAACAGGTCAAAACAGATTTATTTATTCTTGACAAAGTAATATCTTTTTTATATAATGGAAATTTAGGAGATATATCTAATGCAATTATAGATATAAAGACTAAATTATACGAAGAATTAGATTATAACAACGAATTTTTGAATCAAAAATGTTTGTACGATATTTGGTTTTCTCATAAAAATATAAAAATAGCAAAACTAATTCCTGAATTATGCAATGAAAAAATGTTAGGAATGTATTTTATTGAAGGTGAAAGTTTAACAGAATTTATAATAAATGCTACACAAGAAGAAAAAAATAAAATAGGAATGTTAATTGTAGAATTTATATTTACAAATTTTTACCAAAATGGATTGTTTTATTCCGATATACATTATGGGAATTTCTTAACTAAAGATAGAAATATATTATATGTTATGGATTTTGGATGTTTACATGAAATAGAAGATAAACTTTTAAATAATTTAATTTTAATACATAAAGCACTTTTACATGAAGACAAAGAAACATTTTATCAACTTGTAACGAAAATAGGAATAATAAAAGAAGACATATCAGTCCCATCTAAAGAATATATTTATGATTATTTTAGACTGCAATACGAACCTTATCTTTCAAATGATTATCAATTTACAAATGAATGGTTAGAAAAAGCAGTTGTAAAAAATTCAGAGCTTATGAAAGAATGGACTCTTCCACCAAATATGGTTTATTTAAATAAAATACCATATGGTTTAAGTCATATGCTTGTAAAATTAAATCTAAAAGGTAATTTCAAGGATTTTTTTGATACTATAATTTAAATTAAATTTTAAAATCATTCCTAACACCATTGGAATACACATAGACCTTAAATTTTATAACATTTTTAAACTGAAATCCATACTATATCTACATATTCAAAAGAAAGTACGAGACTGTCTTAAATATAAAATATTCAGTAATAAGGTAAAATATTTTTATTTTATCTCGAAATAGTACTTTTTAATATATTAGTTAACTATTCTACTTCTCTAATATTTTTAATTTTATTATATATTTATAACTTTTCTTATTTCTAGTGATTACATTTATATATAATACAAACTATTTATATTTTATAATTCTTGTATCATTTATTTGTTAAGGCTTTTAGATGTTGAAAAAAAACAAACAATATATAAAAAGAAATATCTAAACTTAATTTAACAATATAAATTTTTAAAATAAATTACAATTGTTAACATTTAGTCTCCAAAAATATGTTTGATTTTTTTTGGAGACTAAATGTTAACAATTATAATTTAAAAACAATAAATATATAATTGAAGATGAATATTATCTTTCTTTTAAAATAATTTAACTACAGACAACCAAGGAAAAATTTAATTTTTTAACAATTTTATTAAAAAATGAAAGCCCTTGCTTTCCCAGTTGAGCTATACACGGATTATAGGTAAAGATAAATAGTAGACTGTATATTCGTTTATCTTGACTAACATAGCGGCTGTAATTTAAATTATTGTTTTTATAATTTTTAATTATAAAAATATTATATCTGAAGTCTATAGTTGTTGATATTTATTATATTGATAAAAAATTAGGTTTGTATCTGTCTTAATTTTAAACATAATAAAAAAAATAAAATATTTCATTAAATAAATGATCACAACAGAAGAACCATTATTTGATGAAATACAAAAAAAATCTATTATTGAAAATAATTTTAGTTATAAACTATATAGAAATTTAAATAAAGACATAGAATATAAAAATGATGTTGATTTATTTATACATTGGTATAATATAGGTATAAAAGAGGATAGAATTTATTCTGTTGAAACTTTTAATCAAAAATATAAAGACCTTATTAATTTAGATAATGAAGAAAAAATAATAAATTGGATGTTAAATGATATATATATAAATAAAAATAATTTAATAGGTAGAGAAATTGTGAATAATATATATGAAGTTTTAATAGATTTATCTTGTCCTAAAATTAAATTAGATAAAGGTATAAGTTTAATAATAAGGGCTAAAAATGAACAAAAAACTTTAAGATATTGCATAGAATCAGTTGTTGATTTAGTAGATGAAATTATATTAGTTGATAATAATAGCACTGATTTAACTTTAGATATCATGAAAGAATATGAAAGTAAGTACAAAAAAATAAAAGTTTATCAATATAAAATAGAAAATTTAAAAATAGGTGTTGAACATTCAAAAGTATATAAAAATAAAAATAAAAACAAAAAAACAATAGCAACTTTTTATAACTGGTGTTTATCAAAGGCTACTAAATATAATGTTATTAAATGGGATGCAGATTTCATATGTATAAAAAACAATTTTAATGAGTTGGTTAATATGTTTGATTTAAAAAATAGAGAAGACAAATTTGCTATATGGTTTACCGGTTATACTTTATTTGAAAATAAAAATAATTTTTATTTAAATTATGATTCATATTATAATGAATATAGAATTTATTCATATAAAAATGGTTTCGAATGGTCAGAAGCAATGAAATGCGAATATGTAGAACCATATGTAAAAAGTTGTTTAGAAAATACTTACAAATATAATTATCCACTGTTTTACGAAATAAAAAGCACATCAGTTGATGAATTTGATGGAAGAAGTTCTATGATAGATAATAGGGATATAACAGATTTAGATATATTAAATAAAATAAAAAATAATGAAAATACTTATCAAACTATATTTTTTGATACAAAATTATTAGTACCTAAAAAAATAATAATTATTACACCCTCATTAGATATTGGAGGGGGAAATCAATTTATAATTAATATGTATACATTTTATAAATCTTTAGGTATGAATATTATCGTTAGTCCTCTAAATAAATATGCAATATCTGAAAAATTTAATTGTATTACACCAACCGATATAAAATATAATATAAATTATTGTTATATAGAAAATTATAAACCAGATTTTCTTATATTGAATACTTATTATACTTTATCTAGTAATGATATAATAAATTTAAGTAAAATAACTAAAATTATATTTGTTACACATAGTGATGTTGCATTTTCTAATAAATATATCAAACAGTCTAATATTTATTTTGATAAAATAATAACTGTTAATAATTATACAAAAAAAAAATTAGAAGTTAAATTAAATATAAATAGTTCAAAATTTTTTATATTATCAAATTATATTAATATTGAAATTAATGAACAAATAAAAAATAAAAAATTATATAAATTTGGTGTTATTTCAAGGTTTAGTACAGATAAAAATATACCAATGTTTATTTTATCATTAATTAAAATATTTAAAAAATATCCTAATTATAAATGTCATTTAATAGGAGGTTTTAATAAAAATTATGACGATTATTTAAAATTTTTATGTATAGAAAATAATATACAAAATAATGTAATTTTTGAAGGTATACAAACACATGTTATAAAATATTATGAAATGTTAGATTTTATAATACTACCTTCTGTATCAGAAGGTTGCCCTTATAATTTAATAGAATCTTTAACTTTAGGTATTCCTATTATAGCAAGTGATGTGGGAGGTAATAACGAATTAATAGAACACGAGAAAAATGGAATTTTGTATCCATATGAAGGTATAAAAGAATTTGAGAAAGATACAATTTATATAAATAATTATGATTCACAACTTTCTATTATAGGATATTTTATAAATGATGAAAATTTTGATAAAAAATATAATCTTTTAAATAATTTTAAAGAACACAAAGTATACTTACCAAACCATGTAATTTGTAAAAATAAAGAAACTAATATATGTTTAGAAGAGTGCGATGAATGTAAAGAAATTATATCAAAAACTATATTATTTAATAAAAATATGGAAAATATTACAAATTCTATTATTAAAATGATAGAATACGATGATGAAAAAATACTGCAAATAAAAAAAAATGGTATAGAGTTTATAAAAAATAATTTTAATAAAAATTTATACTGTAAACAGTTGTTAAAAATAATTTTTTAAAAATATTTATATAAATAAATGAATATATATCACGTATTTAATAAAGCAGAGAATGGTTTACTAACAAATGTAGGAGATATGTTAGGACCTTATATTTATAAAAAAATGAATGGACTTGATTATACTTATTATCCTCCGTCTGATGATTCAACCACCTTAACTAACTTGGTATGTGGTTCTATTATAGAATTATCAAAAAAAAATTGTATAATTTATTCATGTGGTTTAAACACAGATAAAGAAATTGATAATTTAAATTATAACAAAATTATATCAGTAAGAGGTAAATTAACATATGATATACTTAAAAAAAATAATATAAAAGTCCCAAGAATTTTTGGAGATTTAGGATTATTATTACCATATATTTATAATCCTAAAATAAAAATAAAATATAAATATGGTATAATACCTCATGTTAATCAAATATCATCTATAACAAATTTAATTAAGCGACATTCTCAAATAAAAATTATTGATTTTACTGAAAAAAATATTGAAATAGTTATAGACCAAATGTTAGAATGTGAAAACATAATTAGTACTTCACTTCACGGAGTTATTATATCACATGCATATAATATAAATGTCTTACCAATAAAATATGAAAATTTATTAAATGAATTTAAATTTGCAGATCATTATAGTATTTTTTCTAGTATAACTTCATATAGCAGAAGAATAGATATAACAAATATTGAAGAAATAGATATAATATTTTTAGATAGACTTTTTAAAGAGCATTCTAATTTACTTATTAAAAATATAGATACTATTATAGACAGAGATTTTCTATGGAAACTTTGTCCTTTAAATCCAAATAAAAGTTTAAATATTTTATTTTTATCTGATAAACTAACACATTTTAACTTATTGGAGAGGGATTTTTATAATCAATATATTTGTTGTAAAACAATAACAAATTTAAATTCTCAATACAATGGTTATAAAATAGATGAAATTGGTGAATTATCAAATCATCATTTTTCTTATAAAATACCAATAGAAGAACAAATAGAATCTATATATTGTAATAAATATTTTTTTGATATTATTTGCACCCTACCAGGAGGTGGTATATATGATATTAGTTTTTATACAAAACACCACGCTACTAGTACATTAATACATTTTCATGAAACTTTTAATAATTTAGCTATAGAAGTATTAAATAAAATTGATAACTTTACTAAATTTCATAATAATTTTAATATAATAATATTTAAATCTTTACATGAAAAAAATTATTATTTAAAAAATTATAGTTCTTATTTTAAAAATAAAATCGTAGACAGTATTCCACAATTACCTATTTTAAAATATAGTTTTAAAAAAGATTTAAAAGATAAAGATATTGATATTGGCATAATTGGTAACTTAAATAATAATATTTATCCACTACGTTTAAAAATATACAACATATTACGTGAAGATTTAAATCTAAGTACAAAAGTAAAACTATATACTCATACTTTTTTAGAAACATTTACATTTGAGGATTGTGAAAATAATAAAGGTAAATTACTTAGTTTAGAACAAGAAAATTCTTATATTAACTTTTTACATAGATGTAAAATTGTTATTTGTACAAGATCTATTTATGATTATTATCTAAAAAAATTTAGTGAAGCTGGTCTTTCTAAATGCTTAATTATCGGGAATATACCAACTGATTATTACGAAGAATTGCAAAATTTTATAATTGATGTATCTAAATTATCAGATCTTGATATTGTAGATACAATTATTTATTGGTTAAATAATGAAGATAAAAGAAACCTTTTAGTTGAAAATTTTTATAATTATATTTTAAAAAATTTAACTATGTGTAACCAACTTAAATGTTATCAAATAGCTCATGAAAAAAATTTAAACAAATAATCTATGTGTAGATAAATAACCACATCATTGACTATAAAATCATGTGACATCTTTTATGAGGTTAGTCTATTTTATTTTTAACCTATAGTCTCAAGATTTTTTATAAATTATTTTTCTTAGTTTAAAATTAAACTAAGAAAAAATGTTATGATGTAAATTTACATCAAAAAGGCGACTAAAGGTTAATAATTTAATTATCTTTAACTATTTTTAATAGGGTTGAGATATTTTTACATCTGTTTATACTCTAGTCTTCAAATTTTTATAAATTATTTTTCTTAGTTTAATTTTAAACTATAAGACTAGAGGTAAAATAAAAAAATTTATAAGAATTTTTTTATTTTTTTTTATAAATTAAAATGATACAAAATCAAAAAAGTCATGCAACAGGTTATAATAGATATCCAGAAATATTTAAAGAAATTTCACATATTATACAACACCCAAAACAAATATTATCATTTGGATGTTCTACAGGAATTGAATGTAACACTTTAAAAGAAATATATTTTCCTAATACTAAAATAATTGGTTTAGATATTAATGAACATGTTATAAATGAAAATAAAAAAAATAATAAATATAAAAATATAGAATATTTTAATGATGTAGAAAAAATAAAAAAATCAGATTTAATATTTGCAATGTCAGTTTTATGCAGTTGGCCAGAATCTGAAGGTAAATATACATTTGACATATTTTTAGATACAATAAATTTAATAGATAATTTATTAGAAAAAGATGGTTATTTATGTATTTATAATTCAAAATATTTATTTACAGAAACTCAAATATTTAAAGATAAATATGAAATAATAGAAACAAAATATAAAGATACAGGTTTTGTATACAAATATCATTCAAATAATGAAAAAATTAAAGATAATTATCCTTATTTTTTATTTAAAAAATTAAATAATTAAGACCAAGTCTTTGTGAAAAATCCAGAGTTTTTAATTTTTGACCATGAAGGCACAAGGTGAATTTCACTTTAAAAGTAAATATTGAAAATTTTAAATCTTTAAATGATCTAAAATTTAAGGTAATTTTATAATCCTATGGCACCAGAAAGGGCGGGTTTTTCATAGGGTAAGGTCTTAGAAATAGACCTATATGTAAAAATAATTATTTAATTTTAAATATTTTATTTAAATAAAATGAAACTTGTCATTATAATTGGTACAAGACCTGAAATTATTCGTCTATCTGCAACTATAAATCTTGCTAGAAAACTTTTTGATGTGATATTAGTTCATACAGGACAAAATTACGATTATAATCTTAACGAAGTCTTTTTTAAAGATTTAGATATAAAAGCACCCGAATACTATTTAAATTGTTCAAAAGATAATATAGGAAATACAATTGGTGATGTTATTTCTAAATCTTATGAATTATTTTCAAATTTAAAACCTGATGCTATATTAATATTAGGAGATACAAACAGTTGTTTGTGTTCTTACAGTGCTAAAAGATTAAAAATTCCAATTTTTCATCTTGAAGCTGGAAACAGATGTTTTGATCCAAATGTTCCAGAAGAAATAAATAGAAGACTCATAGACCATTTATCAGATATTAACATGTGTTATATGGAACATGCAAGGACTAATTTATTAAAAGAAAATTTAAAAAGTCAATATACTTTTGTTGTAGGTAGTCCCATGACAGAAATTTTATTAAATATAAAAGATAAAATTAACAATTCAAATATATTAATAGATAAAAATATTCAAAAAAATGAATATTTTGTTTGGAGTTCACATAGAGAAGAGAATATTGATAACAATGATAATTTTTTAAAAGTCATAGATAGTATAAATAATTTAGCAATATTATATAATAAAAAAATAATTTTTAGCGTTCATCCTAGAACAAGAAAAAAATTATTAAAAAATGACATAAAACTTCATGAAAATATTATTTTATCAGATCCTCTTGGTTTAATAGACTACTATTGTTTGCAAATAAATTCTTTATGTGTTATTTCTGACAGCGGAACTGTTACAGAAGAATCTAAAATATTAAAATTTAAATCAGTATTGTTAAGAACTTCAACCGAACATCCTGAAGGAATTGATTCCGGAAGTATTATAATTGGAAATATAAATTGGAAAAATTTAGAAAATTCAATAAATGTATGTTTATCATTAGATTTGGATAATAATGATATTTATAATTATAAAGATGATAACTTTTCAGAAAAAGTTTGTAAAATTATTAGTAGTTATTATCATATTGTAAATAAATTTATATGGATGAAATAATTTTTAAATTTAAAATTAATTTAAAAATAAAAAATATTTATAAAAATGGCAACAACAATTCAAAGTTCAGAAGATACTTTCGCTTTCTCAGCTGACATTAGTCAACTAATGTCACTTATTATCAATACTTTTTATTCAAATAAAGAAATTTTTCTTAGAGAGTTAATTTCAAATGCAAGTGACGCTCTTGATAAAATTAGATATCTTTCTCTCACTGATCCAGCTCAAATGGATACTGATAAAGACTTAAGAATTGAACTTATTCCGAACAAAGAAAATAATACTTTAACTATTAAAGATTCAGGTATTGGTATGACCAGACAAGATTTGATTAACAATCTTGGAACCATCGCAAAGTCTGGAACAAAATCTTTTATGGAAGCTTTAACTGCTGGAGCTGATATTTCTATGATTGGTCAATTTGGTGTTGGTTTTTATTCTGCTTATCTTGTAGCTGATAATGTAAC
>JACCDO012024788.1_pt1 | contig 16569 bp, 12 predicted proteins | sample 7446101 | NCBI WGS metagenome assembly JACCDO01 (sample SAMN15323440, study PRJNA562643) | freshwater metagenome | isolation source: river surface water | place: USA:Blue River Watershed | collected 2017-08-16 | reverse complement strand
AACGGTTGTTCTTCGCGATAGCTTGGGCGAGAAGATGAAAGCTGTGCTCTAGCATGTTGATTTAAATCAATATGATCGCGATTTTGTCTGCGTGTAAGACCGCGTAAATCACTTTCTAGGTTCACCGTATTCGTTTGTAAATTAGCACCCCATTTTTGTAGACGTAATTGAGGGTCTTCCATAAATGGTAGGTCAACGCCAGGACCGGGTGTATTTAACATGTATCTACCGGTAAAACTGCTTTCTTCGATCTGTTTCTTTATTCTGTGTGGATCATCGTGAAATCTAGTGAACGACATTTAATTAGAATATAATGCGAAAAAAACTTTCACATTAAACATACATAAATAAAGGGGCATAACATATATTACAAAAACGATGAACGTTCCTAAAATATGTTTGAACATGATCGTAAAGAATGAAAGCAAAATCATATTGCGATTATTAGAAACAGTCACACCATTGATCGACAGCTATTGCATATGCGATACGGGCAGTAACGACAATACGATTGAAATCATCCGGAATTATTGTGAATCGCACAAAATACCCGGGAAAATAATGGAAGAGCCGTTTCGTGATTTTGGATATAACCGAACATATGCATTGAAGGGATGTAACAATATGGATCACGCAGACTATATATTGTTGCTAGATGCAGACATGAAATTGGAAATAAACATTGCGAATATAGAAGAATTCAAAAAGTCGTTGACAAAAGATGCGTATTATGTAATTCAAGGTTCTCCTAATTTCCACAATCAAAACATTCGCATTATTCGTAATAATCCTGCGTATCAATATTGGGGTGTAACACATGAGTATGTTGAGTTGCCGGTCATGGCAACTGTTGACCATATTGACCGCACTATGCTATTCATAAATGACATTGGCGATGGCGGAAGCAAAGAAAACAAATACCATCGCGACATAGAACTGTTAAAAAAAGGATTAGAAACCGCACAAAATAACCCCAGGTATTTGTTTTATTTGGCAAATAGCTATCGCGATTCGGGCCAATATGATCTAGCGATCGAAACATACAAGAAGCGAATCGAAGTCGGCGGGTGGATACAAGAAACGTGGCATTCATATTACTCCATTGGAAATTGCTACATATTTTTGAATCAGTCGGCTAATGCCATTTATTATTGGCTAGAAGCACATCAACATATGCCAACTCGCATAGAGAACCTGTATAAAATCGTCAATCACTATCGTTGTGAATGTAAGTATGATTTGGCAATGATGTTTTATGTCATTGCAAACACTGTGCGAATGTTGAAACGGTATAACGATGCTTTATTTTTAGAAACGGATGTATATGAATATAAGCTGGATTACGAGTTCTCGATTATTGGGTTTTATTGTAAGCAAACGAACGATGTAATGTGTAGATCGAGCATGAAAATATTGAATAATGCAAATGTGGCGGAACATTTACAAAGAAGTGTGTTAAAGAACTATAAGTTTTACGCACCTAGTATTAACAATTTGTCTATTACAACTGATTACACTGTTATGTTGAATAATAACAGACCGAGTGTTGATATTTCCCCGGAATTCATAAATTCGACGCCGTCTATTTGCATGGATAATAACAACCTGTATATGAGTACAAGATATGTAGATTACCGAATTAATGCGAACGGTGGATATACAAATAATCCTAAAATTAGCACAAAAAATCTCATTAGTGTATTTGACACTCGAGAACCTGTCTGGAAAAAAACGGATGAATTTATACTTAAATATAATGAGGTGCACGATTGTATATATGTAGGTATCGAAGATATACGACTATTAATAAAGGACGGTGTTCTCCATTTTAATGGAAATCGCGGACTGTCTTATGGTCATATAACAATAGAAACGGGTACAATAGACATTGTTTCACAACGCGCAAATTCAACATTGGCAACGAAACATGATATTCGTCATGTAGAAAAGAATTGGGTACTAATCCCGGGTAAGAATACATTAAATGTAATTTATCAGTGGCATCCGTTGATCATTGGCGAATATGTGAATTACAATGAGAACGATACATCCATGGCATTATTTGTTCCCAAATCCACTATGCAAACCCCGTATTTTTTTAAATGGTTGCGAGGTTCTACAAATGGTGTGGTCATTGGTGAAAACATCTGGTTTATCACGCATTTAGTAAGTGACGAAGAACGACGTTATTATTATCATGTATTTGTATTATTAGACCAGACTACATATTCTGTAAAAAAATACTCAATTCCATTTACATTCGAAAAGAGTAAGATAGAATACACGTTAGGATTTGTATATTTAGAACAACAACAACATTTTTTAATAGGATATAGTACAAATGATTCCACTTCAAAATATGTGTCAATTACGAAGCAGACCGCAGAATCGTTGTTTTACTAGTTTTCTTCAATATTTGTAATAGGCGCCACTTTGCAAAGACCAAACGTTCTTCTATGCCATTGTGTAATACCATGTTCGCGAATACCATCGAGATGTGCTTTCGTTCCATATCCCATATTTTTAGACAAACCATAATGTTCGTCTAGTATTGGATATTTCGCACACATTTCGAGAACATGGTTGTCTCGGGCCGTTTTTGCCAAAATGCTGGCAGCCGCAATTGCCATATACTTTCCGTCACCTTGTTCAATCGTTTCAGCGGGCATCTCTACAATACACTGTAGTTCTTCATTGTATGAGCGAAATGGTGTAAAATAATTGCCATCAATGACCGCCATAAAATCCTCGAAATTGTGAGTGGTTCCAGTGTTTGTATTTACTTTGATGATCGTTTCTCGAATGCAATTATGCATGCCATGCATAACTGCCTGTAATATATTGATCTCATCTACTACTTTAGGCTCTTCATATGTAATGTGCCATGCAAGGGCATGTTCTTTAATGTAAGTTGCAACTTCATTTAGTTTTTTCTTGGAAGAGAACTTTTTACTATCTTTAATATCTTTCCCGTCGAAAAGCGACGGATCTTTAGGTAAAACCACACATGCGATATAGACCCGTCCAAATAAACACCCACGTCCGGCTTCATCTATGGAGAGTTCAAACGGAATAGTTTCGTCATAGAACCTGGTTAATAATGTAGTCTGTTTTTTATTTTTTGGCACGGAAGATTCAGTATCGGTCATTGTCCGCTTATTATAGTGCATAACATATACACAATTATATTTCAATTTTTCTATAGCGTATTGCCACCGCAATTTAGCATTTTTATTAATGATATATTTTCGCAACATACTGTATAATTATATTGCAATGAAATTAAGTCCGGTAATGATATTTATCTTATTATTGATATTTTTAGTGTTGTCGGTATTATTTTGTAGATGGTCCATGCGGGATATGGACGGGTTTATTGGATACAATTATACCAAAGACGTGGCAGAAGCGGCTATAATACCCATGTACTCTTCTAAAAATAAGTTGTACAAAATGTATGACAGTTTATACTTTGACAATAAAAACGGAAACATTGTGGAAGTTGATGCGGCCATGTATTCGAATGTAGGTGGAGTCGCAGCCGGCAATGTAGATTTAACTGGCACAAGTATAACTGGATTGCATATATCTCCCAGAGTTGGAAATAGTACAATGTCATATGTCATAAATAGCGTTTCGTCTATAATAACGCCTAGTCCATTGACCGATATGGAAAATTCTTATCGCAGTAGTGTTTATCGCACATTAGGTAACCGTCCAACTCAATATACAGCATTTATGTTACCGTGGCGTGACAATACATATGTTCATATAATGGACAATACTACGCAACAAATGGAGAATGTTTCCACATTTGCATTTACAGCTGATACTACCGTAATTCCGTACGGGTACACCGATAAAGCTGCCATGACTGGAATTACCTCGTTTCGCGAAGATAAAAATGTGAAAAATAATACCATGGTCATTGACCCGATATATAACACAAAGCGTAGTATGTATCAAATAAGTGAATATGTGAAATATGATATAAGCAACGCAAACATTTTAGTTGGTGCAGGCGAGAAAGCATTAAAAGTATATGCTCGACAAAGCACGAGCCCGCAAACATTAACTGCGACTGCAAGTGACCAAGAAACCAAAAACGGGGACGACCAGACGAATGTAGCCAATATTACATTTATTCCACGCATTATATACGACTTATGTGGTCAAAATATGATCTTATACGTGCCGAATGCAAAGAAAACATTGGTGGCGCTCATTTGCTATACAAAAGATGAACAATCAAATATACAATTGGGTCTGCGAAATGTATGTAGATTTACTGAAACTGGCATAGATACGGGAGATTCCAGTAGCACACCTACGCCACCAACTACAACTACGCCACCAAGCACCGGCACTGGTCCAGATGACATCACTTATGCGAACTTCAATCTAGATGATTATATGTTAAAAACCCAGGTCGTTCCGCCGGTATGCCCAGCATGCCCATCGTGCAACTATAATAATGCAGGCGCGTGCAACCAATGTGGAGGGAATGGCGGATGTGGCACTCGCACTAACACGGGAGATAGCTTAGTTACGGGTGGTAATGGTATTCGTGATGCAGCGACTGCAACTGGCAACGCCGAGACTGGAGCAGTAAATGCGGTTGGCAATGTCGCAACAGGTGCGGTGACTGCTGCTGGCAATGTCGCGGGCGGGGCTGTCGATGCTGCAGGGAACATTGTAAATAAAACCGTCGATGCTGCAGGGAACGTTGTAAATAAAACAGTCGATACCGCAGGGAATGTTGTAAATAAAACAGTCGATGCCGCAGGGAATGTTGTAACTAAAACAGTCGATACCGCAGGTAAACTCGCAACGGGTGTATTGGGCGCAGCAACTAATGTTGCGACGGGTGCATTTGGTGCAGTAAGCAATGTTGCGACGGGTGCATTGGGTACAGTTGGAAATGTGTTGGGCAGCGCAACTAGTGCATTGCAACCGGCACAGAGTGTTCAGGGAACGACACCAGGACAGATGCAACAACAAACGAGTGTGGCTCAACCATCAGTGGCCGGTGCAACCAGTACATCTGACCCATATTCATACTATGGTCAATTACCCGCAAGAAGCAACAACAATTTTATGCCCATTACTGCGGATTTCAGCAATTTCGGTAGATAAACCAAATAGCGAAAATGCGAAATGTTGAATAATTTTATGAGTCATAATATTATTCGTTTGAATCGAATTAAATACGTATCGCTATTATACATTATCAGTAGAATGGAGTCGATACATATGAATAAAATATTTGAAAGGGAACATATATCGAACGAAATAAAAGATCACCTGTCAAATTTTGAAACTAGAATAACCGATATCAACTATAAAAAAGGCATATACATATACGGTACACCAGGTTCAGGTAAGACCGAATTCGTATTCCGGTTATTGAAAGATTTGAATTATGATATGGTGCGATATGACGCAGGAGACGTTCGAAATAAAGCATTGATTGACACAATTACCAGTAATAATGTGTCGAATCGAAACGTGTTGGATATGTTTACGAAAAAAGTGCGAAAAATAGCCATAGTAATGGATGAAATTGATGGTATGAACAACGGAGATAAGGGTGGAATCACGGCATTAATCAAATTAATTCGACAAAAGAAAACAAAAAAACAGCGGCTAGAAAATATATGTTCTCATCCCATCATTTGTATTGGGAACTATTACATTGATAAGAAAATAAAAGAGCTCATGAAAGTATGTAATGTATTTGAGCTGAAAACCCCGACTGAAGGCCAAATATGTAGATTATTAACAAATATGGTACCCGAAATAGAGTATATGCCAAGAGACAATCTCAATGAAATACTCATGTATATACAAGGCGATTTACGTAAACTGCGATTTGTATGTAATACAATGCAAAAACACCCAGAGCTATTAACTGACGGATGTTTATTAGAGCTATTTCGAACAAAGCTCTACGACGAAGATTCGAAGAAAATAACACAAACCCTCTTGTCCAACAACGTGGCATTTAAAGAGCACGAATATTACATGAACGAGACAGATAGAACCATTGTGGCATTATTGTGGCATGAGAATTTGATAGATATTTTATCCAAACTCGACAAAAAAGTGACATATCCATTGTATTATAAGATTTTGCAAAATATTTGTATCGCGGATTATATTGATCGAATTACATTTCAACGACAAATCTGGCAATTTAACGAAATGAGTTCGTTAATTAAAACGTTTTATAATAATAAAATATACCACGATGCCATCAAACAACAGTCTGTCAAGAATTTACCGGATATTCGGTTTACAAAGGTGCTAACAAAATATTCGACCGAATATAATAACATGCTTTTCATTTATAATTTGACCCAACAATTGGACATGGATAAAAAAGACGTCATTTCATTGTTTCAGGAATTACGCTTGTATTACGGGAGCGATTTCAGCAATAATATTGAAACGTTGGCTGACATTGAAACGATATTTGAACCATATGGGCTGTCAAAACTAGACATTAAGCGTATATATCGATATTTAGATCGTACAGTGAAGAAAGATGCACTCATTACATTGGACGAACTCGGCGATGATTTTGATTAGTATATTGCAATCATTCATTATTTTCATTCCTTAGAATTCTGTACGTTTTGTTTTACATTTTTATTTGTACAAGTATAATATAATTATGTTCTACCTCGGTTCATGCAGATATATGTATGACTATGATTGGGAGTATTTTCCAGGTAGATTACATACAACAAGAGAAATAATCTTTTTTCTAGAAAATATTACAAATATAAAAGCGGTTATTACTAGTTATCCGTATGATTTAACTAATGCTATATTTGGGGATATATATCATCCAGGTGTTATAAATGATTCTAATAAATTTATGAATAAAATGATAAATAAAAATATAAATAAAATAATTATGGAAATAAGCTCGAAAAAGCTAATGTATTATAATGATATCCCATTAAACTATTATTGCACACATATAATGGGTATAAATAACAAATATAAACTGGTAGAAAAAATATTAACGGACGAAGAAATCGAATATGATATAATTTCTATTGTGAAACTATGTAAAACAATATTCAATGAAAATATACAAGTCCATATAATTCCGCATTTAAATTTGAAAACATTAACAACACATGATTATATATGCGAAAGAAATAATCTTGTTAAGTTATTAGAATGTTTATGCAACAAATATAACATAAAAATACATAATATCGGTAAATTTATTGAAAATAATAATAATTCAAGTTTCATAGAACATTATATGGCAGATTCAACCCATTATAGTAATTATTATGACAAAGTAAAAGAGTTTTTAATTAGTGAAATAATGGACGTTTCACCACCAACCGTGAAAACGTAACAACTATCAAAATACTTCAGTGTATATTACATAACTATGCATGTAATATATTTATTTCATCTACTTTATCCATTTACGCCTGCTTAGATTTTGTCCGGCTTAGATTTTGTCCGGCATAAGTTTATTTGGTACGATTGTTGCTGCCATGGGCATTTTATTGGATTCATTCTGGGCATTACCCGTAGTCTGTACAATGCGCTGCATTTGAATGAGTGCATTTTTAAGCTCAGCATTTTGTTGTTCTAGTTTTGCAATGGTTTGTTGTAACTGTTGAATAATATTAACAACCTGGCCACTAGTTAATTGTATCGGTGGTTTCCCATCGCCTTGTTGCATTAATATAGGTCCATTTTGCATTTTTTCGGTTTCGCGTTTGATCATTTCATCACGTTCTTTCTTGATCTCTTCTATTTGAACTAATACGTCTGGCTTCATTTTCGGTAGGCCTGGCTCGTATTTATCCAATAATGCATCAATATCTCGCATGAAGAAATCTTTAACGGGCTGTTCGTGTGGGCGACGAATAAACATATCCACTGTTTTCGGCGATTCTTTGAAATAATCTGGATGGGCAGTTTGAAACATTTCACGCTTATCAAACGTATTATGTTCATGTGAAAAAACGAGAATTGTTTTCAATGGGTCGAGTTGGACAAAAGGCACTGTATAATCTTTGAGGAAGGCGCGCTCTTCTGCCAGAGCCGCATTATCATTGTATTTTGTGTCTTTTAGTAGTTCGGTTTTGAATGCAAATGTACCGGCAGTAGCATGATTGGGACCATATGGTCCAGCTTGGATCATTTTACCCATGGTTTTGAAGTACAAATAAATCTCACTTGCACCCGCGCACAATGCTTTCTCGTTTTTTTGTAACATTTCGACCGCATGTGATACGCGTTCAGGTGGATAATAATCATCGTCATCCATGTAAACAATGATCGACCCTTTTACGTGTTTATGCATGTAGTTGCGTTTGGCACCGAGTGCCATTTTTGATTCGATTTCGAAATATCGAATTTGGGGAATATTAGACGTTTCAATCAAATCTTTGATTTTATCTGTGCCATCATCTACAATGATCCATTCCATTCGTTCTTTGGGATAATCCTGATTTTTAAAACATTCAAACATGGTTTTTATAAATGGGCGACGATTAAATGTGGGAGTACATATCGAGACAAACGGGAGGGGGTTCGTGCCCCCATTTTTGTTTTTCTTTTTAGTCATGATATAAACAATTAACCTGATTTGTTTATATCATTGAAATATGAATTAGTTTTTGGCGGAATTTCGCGCATTAAGGATTTGTAGTTGTTTTTGGGAGCGGATTAGGAAGTAAGCTGGAAGCAACCTGTGGTAAGCTGGAAGCAACCTGTGGTAAGGCGGATGCAACCTGTGGTAAGGCGGAAGCAACCTGTGGTAAGGCGGAAGCAACCTGTGGTAAGCTGGAAGCAACCTGTGGTAAGCTGGAAGCAACCTGTGGTAAGCTGGAAGCAACCTGTGGCATTTGCGATAGAACTGACTTAACCTCGGGTATTTGCTGTAGACTCGATGCAACATGTGGTAAGCTGGAAGCAACCTCTGGTAAGGCGGATGCAACCTGTGGTAAGCTGGAAGCAACCTGTGGTAAGGCGGATGCAACCTGTGGTAAGCTGGAATCAACCTGCGGTACCTGAGGCATTGGTATATTGTTAGGTATCGCGCTTATAGTTGGCTTCAATAATGGGTTGTTAACTGACTCTACAATGTTTGGCGATGCATTTACAATTGGTTTTTCTAATGTACTCGGTTTAACATCACTGGCGTCACGCGATGCTCGAATATATTCATTCACAATACCACCAATTGCAAATACAACAGTAATAAGCGCAATAATTATGTTAATGCTGATAAAGGTGCTACGATTTAGAATTTCATTTGAAAAACTGGTGGTTATACTTATCGACGAATATAAGAAAATAGCCGCAAATACAATTTTTAATAAGTGGTCTTTTGTATATTTCATAATTGTGAAAAACCCCCCTATTATTGCTAAAATGAAAGCCCACAACCCTCCGGTATTGCATGAATCTTCTTCAAAGATTCCGGCATTGTCTCCACGAATATGGTCATCCATATCTGTCTTACATTTGGAAACCCCTTTACTAAGTCCTCCGTAAATATATGCGCCAAAAAACGAATACAAAAACAAATATAAACCACAAAGAATCACACTCATTGGAACACTAATGACCATTGTTATTAGGAACCGGATAAGCATGCGAATAAATGACGTAATTGGATTCATAAACGCTTCACCGACTGACAAAACTTCGTCAACATCATGACTAATATCACCAATAAAATTTAATGTGAATACTGAAATTAAGAAAAGTACAAACACAATGGCAAACATTAGATTAATCACCCAATTTCCAGTAGCATCTGTTATTAGGTCGATGAAAAAATCTTTCACACTAACCGCTGAATATTTGATCATAATAAAACATAATATGTATAGTAATACGAATTTAGATGTGCCATTGAAGAATCGTGATGTCATATCCGGTATTTTTTGTAGTAAAAAACTGTCCAGCTTTTCGGGAAACCATAATGTCAGATTAAAAAAGTATAATAAGAGGCGAATCGGTTTAATATCCCCGAACTTTTTGAATAATGTAGTTCTAGAAAATTCAGGAATATTTACCCCGGTGTCTTTTGCATAAAACATTAAGTAATACCAATTATATACAACCGGCATACTGATCAATGCAGTTTCTAATAATACGATTTGATTGCGAACAATCGCAATATCATTATCGGTTGCGGTATTTGCAGATATTCCATTACAAATGCCGGATGCGATTCGGTGATTTACACTATTTATTTTTGCATATGCAGACTCAATCATATCTTTAATTTTACGTCTAATATTTATTTTGCGTTTTGGTTCGGGTAAATTATCGCGACCTTCGTAATCATCATCTTCGAAATTTTCCACAGTTTTACCAAAGACGAGCTGTTTCCAATATTGCATGTTGAAAATAGAAGGAGCGAGCGATGCCGATTTGGGAAGATCCGCGGCCGCAGATGAATGAGCCGGAATATGTGTATTTGTTAACACCTCAAACTCGGCCATCCCACTAATATTTTGCTTCTGTTTCTTTTTTTTGATTTTCTTTATTTTTTGAATCATATGTGCACTTTGAAAATCGTCTACAGGTTCATTAATGAACCTACTAAAGGAGTTCTCTATTGACGGAATATTATTGTGTATTGTATGTTTTTCTGTATTACCCATATATATAATTACAATTATATATATTTTGTTATTTTTTTTTCTGGCAAACTACTCAATTATTGCGGTAATAGCGACATGTGATTTATCTTGAATATAGCATGCTACAGTTACCGCCGATAAACGATAGAATATTGTATCGTTCTTCAAATAATGTTAAGTTGTAGTTATATTCGAATAATCGCCAATTCGATTTACGCACACCAATCGCCTCTCCCGTTTCAGAATCACATATAATATCATAGATGGAATTCACATAGTCAACTGACGGCGAATATGTATTCACTTCAAGCTCGATTGTTTTAAATTTACTCAGGTTAATTGCGCCGGATGGTTGATATTCAAATGGGCTCGTATTTAAACAATAGTTATAACAATATAAACCTTCTGTTGCTGCGCCGGCAGTTCGCGTATATTTTTCGATATAATCATACACACCGCGTGTCATTAAATTTTCGCGATAGTCGCCGTTTAATAAAATGCCTAATGTTTCCAATATTTCTTTGCGGTTTTCATTGTGATATATTCCCGTAATAGTTATGCCACTGTTTGTACTTGCATAATTTGGGTTTGGGTGGACTGCCATACCATAGGATAAGTCCGTTCCTAAAAGAGGTTCAAACGGAGCCAATGTAATGTTTGATGGAAGACGATCATATGGCCAATTCGTGTAATTACTCCATTCATTACGTAGGTTTACATCATTTCGTTGCATATACCACATCCAACTTGCTATCATACCATTCGAATTGACTTTTATTCGCTTCGATCCGGTTATATTTTCGTATTTATATTCAAATACGTCTTTAATTAAGTATACATGATCTTCCGCGGCAAATATTTGTGTTTCTTCTTTCGACAAAAAGCAATATGTTGCCAATAAATGTATGTCCGCATTCCACGTGAGAAATCTACTTGCATAGTCGTTCGGCAGAATGTATCCAGATGGCGGGGATTGCAGAAAGCGATACATTTGAAATCGCGACTCATTGAAATCCGGCTGTATATATGGATAGTTATATTCAATATCAAACACGTCTCGCACCTGAAAGAGTTCTTGTATGGGACGCATTGTAATGGAAATAACCAATTCATTATATTGGAGTGCAACTAATGGAAACGCGCATGTGCTGTTGAGGGTGAACCATGTGTTAATGGGTACATATAAGTTACGTCCACGGATGGATGGTTCTGCTCCAGCTGCATTTGGAGTAAATGATGCCGACGGATACGAATTTGTTCGTCCATGCGCAACGGCTGGATCATTTAGTTCAGTTGTATGTCCACTCATTTTATGAAACAGCCCTTTTTTCTCAGCGGAAAAATCACGGTCGACCATAGCCGCCATATATTCCCCGCTGTATTTCTGTAATGTCATCGACCCACATGTAATTACGATTTCTTTGATCATATGGGTCCCTATATTTTTAATCCATTTAAACTCATATGGCGCCCATTTATAGCCGGTATCAGCAGTAGGCGGATATACAGGACTCCATATATCAGGCAATGTGATGACTACATATGTGTCCATTAGCAAATCTGCATACCGCGGAATTTTAAAAGTAAAAGTAGAGGGCTCTGTTGGGCGCAAATCTCGTTGCCCATCATAGTCAATTCGAAATTTTTGCAACCCAAAATTACTATATTTTGCATATGTGGCTTTGAAAAACGTCTTACATGGATTTCCCGTTAAAAAAACATTGTTTGCACCAACCGCAACTATATTTAGTAATCCACCTGCCATTAATTAAGTTATATACTATATTTTTATTATATTTGTTTCTATATAGATAATATAATGCAATTAGACAATTTTCATTTCATATTAGGTATCATTGCCATATTACTTATTTTATATATTCTATACAAGTTGAAATACAAGAAACGGGTTTTGATAGATATGCATGCGTTGCCGACGGTTGAACATTTTACGGTCGACGACAATGTAAAGAATGAAGTAGACAAAGTAGTATCTAAATATAACCAATTTAATAACATGCAAGGTATAAAAGAAAAATTTGCAAACATGCCAATCCATGAATATTGTATTAAATCTTCGTATAATAGTGCGCGTAGTGGCGACTACGTCAGTTCACAAATGATTGAAGCCGTATTGAAGCGTGGATGCAGATTCCTAGATTTTGAAGTGTTTTATATACAAGAAGGCAATTTGTTTATTCCAAAAGTAGCGGTATCTTCTGATGTCAACTATGCGGTTCTCGATACAAAGAATAGTCTACCATTGGATGAGGCGTTGGCTACCGTCGCGACAAACGCTTTTTCGCAAACTTCGCCAAATAATACCGACCCCATATTTGTAAACCTTCGCTTAAAATCCAGAGATTCTAACATATATCAAGCTGTTGCTAAATCTATCGATGCGAATCTAAAAACGGTTGCATATACGGGTAATATTACAAAGGATACAAAACTTAGCGAGATTATGCGGAAAGTGGTTATCATAATGGATAAAACGATTCAACCGGATTACAAGAAATATGCGGAATGCAAATCGGGAGAAACCAGCTGTTTTAGTATAACCAATTATATGAATCTCGAAAGCGGAAGCGAGTATTTGAACTTATATCATTATACTGATTTGCTTAACCATGCAAACACACCTGTTTTATTAAAAGACGACAATGTGCGCACGACCGCTAAAAACATGAAGATGGCTGTGCCGGACCGCGTATTAAACACTGCAAACCCAGCATATAAAGAGTTTATTGTGAAGCATGGATGTCAAAACGTGTTGTACCAATTTCATATTGTAGATGACAATTTGATGGCATATGAGGAGTTCTTTAATGATATGATGGGAGGCATTGTCCCGTTTTCGGTCGTATTACCCTATTTTGTTAAAAAATAATCGACATTTTGTATGTAATTCGCTGGTTTAGCAAACCGTAATTAGAATTATTTCTAATGGTAGTATATTAGAAATAATGGTGAGATCATCCCATACCAAAACCCAAAAAAAACGTAAATATAAAAACACAATATGTCAAGACACTATGACGTTTGAAGAATGTGAACTGGCAATATTGAGGCACGCCGTTGATGAAACTGAAAATATGCAGGGCCAGAAAAAAGTAAATAACCCGGATATTCAAAAAATGTTATCCATCGTGGAAGACTTTATCAAGAAAAAGCGCCTAGTTTGCTACGGCGGAACCGCGATTAATAACATATTGCCGAAATATGCACAGTTTTATAAACGCGATATTGAGATTCCCGATTACGACTTTTTTTCCGCAAACGCGCTGGACGACGCGAAAGAATTGGCGGATATATATTTCAAGGCGGGATATACTGATGTGGAAGCAAAATCAGGAATGCATTATGGAACATTCAAAGTGTTTGTGAATTTCATACCGATTGCCGACATTACTTATTTACACCCCGATATATATAAGTCTATCTCAAAAGAGGCGGTACAAGTTGCGGGTATCAAATATGCTCCGCCCGATTATTTGCGAATGGCCATCTATTTGGAATTGTCGAGACCCGCAGGAGACGTTTCGCGCTGGGAGAAAATAACAAAACGTTTGGCGATTTTGAACAAATATTACCCCATGAAATTAGATAAGAACTGTTTTGCCATCGATTTTTCTAAAAATATGAATTTGAATATGCCCGATGAAGAGCGCCTGCATTTATTGATGCGCGATATTTTTATCGATAATGGGTCCGTGTTTTTTGGAGGTTATTCGACTCATTTGTATTCGAAATATATGCCAGAAAATAAGCAGAAATTGGTGAATTCCATTCCGGATTTTGATATTATTTCGGAAGACCCCGACAAATGCGCATTGATTGTGAAAGAACGACTTCGCCGAGAAAAATTCAAACACGTGAAAACAATCCATCATGACGCCATTGGCGAAATTATCCCAAGACATATAGAAATAAAGGTTGGGAAACATAGTATGGCATATATATACGAACCGATTGCATGTCATAGCTACAATGAAATTATCGTAGACCATAAACAAGTGAAAGTTGCCACCATTGACACTATATTGGCCTTTTACTTAAGTTTCATATATGCAAACATGCCGCATTATGACAAAGATAGACTTATGTGCATTGCAATGTTCTTATTTGAAATTGAAGAACAGAACCGATTAGAGCAACGCGGTATATTGAAGCGGTTCAGCATTGATTGTTATGGCAAACAGCCCACACTTGAAGATATTCGCTCGGAAAAATCCGAAAAATTTAAGGAATTGGGCGATGACCGAACCAGCAAAGAATACCAGATGTGGTTCTTAAAATATGTTCCGGGGGAAATCGCAAAACAAAAGGGTGTCAAAAAACTCCCACAACCTGATGCAAAAACCCGTAAAAATCGAGACCGTCTAGATGAGCCGGAGCCGGAACCGGAGCCCGAAAATCCGTTATTGGCATTGTTGCGAAAGCGGATCACATAGACACGCAATATGTACACATTTGAACACTAACTGCACAACGTGCGGTTAATAATGTTCAAATGCAACGTTGCCGATAATCAATTAAGATGCACACGAAGTGTGCAAACTTAAATGTTAGTCGGTGTATTATATTTCACTAATATATGTTGTAAATTTATACACAGAATAATACATGGTTCCAAATAATACGCTTTTGAATAACAGTCCTGCCATGTTAAAGTTGCCGTCATCATGATACAATGACAAAAAGGCAAAGCGTTTGAAAATAAAGGTATTAATAACCGGTAATTGAAAAAAGAAAAACAACACCGCAATAAAAAACGGAACTTGTATGTCGTTTAATATATTGTCCCAATGATTTTGTTGCCGTTTCTTTTGCTCATATTCCTTTAAGTTTTGCTCTGTCATGTCGTAATGGTCTTTCACATAGTCACGGTCTACGTTGTGTTTGGGAATATAATTTGGCTGAGTTGCTTCGTCGTTTGAATATTGAACGGTATTTTGTGGAATGTCTCGCGATGGCAGTCGTTGTTGACTCATATTCTGATACACTTCCATATTGGGATCTTGGACAAATTGAATATTTTCGGGCGGAGCAAACTGTGGCGCACGCGGTTGTGATTGAGCCGGATTTTCCATAATTGGATTATTCGCGGACACGCCATATGGGTTTGGATGTATGTTGATCGGTGTGTAATTGGTCGGCACATCGCCATCTATTTTACTCGTTTTTGAATTAGAAATACTTATTGTGGTAGGTGGTATTGCGCTAGCATACGCATTTGTTGTCTGTCTAGCGCTACCGTCCATTGGTAAATCCGCAATACGCGTAATATTTTCCATAAACTATACAATAACAATTATACCAAATATTGTATAGTTTAACGAATAGTATGTATTCTTGCTAAAGCCATAGATACAAATAGAAATATTATTCCGTGTCGGGCTTTTTATCCATCAAATCGACTTGGCGTTTGGTTGTATCACAATTGTCCGTTTTCGTAGTATACTTGTAGCATTTGTCACCGTGTTTATACACCTTACCTTCTAAATCGGTCACAATGGGTCCGTTGAACTTTATGCAGTTTTTATCCGTGCACACTTTGCGAAATAATGTAGCGAGCCCGAGACCCAATATAATAGAAATAAATATATGCCCCAAATCCGTGTACAACAAGCGTTTGAAGTTCATGTGTATATATTATACGTCTGGAAAATATATACGATTCACATACAATCAGCTATGTGACTTATTGCTGCACCGGGACTTTGGAGATTTCACTAGGATTCGTAGGGCATGTGACTTCTTCTTGTGAAAACGAAAAACATGTGCCGGTTTTGTCCTTATATTGCAATATGCTGACGTTTTCGGGGGTGGGATATACATATATGGTGCGAAGGTCAGGCATAGAAATATAAACTGCAAACAATCCAATGACTAAACTTAGTAAAAAGAAACGAGCGTCAATAAATTT
>JACCDO010751179.1_pt1 | contig 16569 bp, 9 predicted proteins | sample 7446101 | NCBI WGS metagenome assembly JACCDO01 (sample SAMN15323440, study PRJNA562643) | freshwater metagenome | isolation source: river surface water | place: USA:Blue River Watershed | collected 2017-08-16 | reverse complement strand
TTAACAAAATCACGAGTGGATGAAATAACTTGTGTTTTAGTTAAATCAAGTAAATCATTATATTAAATATAAAATTTGATGGAAGTTTTAGTAGATAAAATAGTATCATAAACATAAACAATTTCAACAATTCTTTGAATAACATTAGTATTATCAAGAGAAGTTTCCCAATATACATTTAAAAAACTATTGGAAACATAAGAATAACCATAAATATTAATAGTTTGAAAATAATATTTATCTAATTCATATAAATAAACACTTAAATTAAAATAATTTTTAATATTATTAGAAAAAGTAATTTTTCCAATATAAACATAAGAAGAGGAATAATTAAAAATTGAATTATTAACAACTATTTTATTATTCATAGAACGATGTTTATAAGCAACATCACCATAAACTTCAAGATATGAATTTGCAATATTACTATTAATAGCAATTTTAGTGACAATATTGGAATCTAAAAAACCAGTTCCACTATTATTATTCCAGAAAATACCATATTTAGATTTAAAACTTTCAATAGCTTGAGCAATAATATAATTATTTAAATCAATTTGAGTAGCAATAGGAGTATCATTAATTAATAAAAGTTTTGTATTTAAGGAGGAAATATTATATAAATTATTATTGCAAATTTTAACTTTTGTGTCAAGATTAAGAATAGGACTACTAAAAACTTTTAATTCATAAATTTTAAAAGATTGAAATGAATTAATATTTAAATTTATATTAATTTTTGTTACTACAATAGTCATATAGAGATAAAAAGTAGTATTATTTCTAAAATAAAATTCGGCACTGGTTATAATACTATTAACAACTAAAATTTTGGTCCAATTAATATTATCATTTGAAACATAAACATCAAAAAAAACAGGGTCTTCAATATTTGAAATTGAATTAACAGAAAAACCAATAGGAATAATAGCATAAGGAAATTTTATTTTTATCCAATGTCCATAACTTTCTTGAAATTTATAGGTATTATCATCAGTTTTAGCAAGACCAGTAACAGGACTATAAACATTAGCAGACATCCAATAACTTGTTAAATCTAAATCAAAACATCTGGAAAAATCAAATAATGAAATAGTGCTAGGTTCAGTAAAATTATATTCATCCAGTAATGTATAATAATTTGGAAAAACAGATTGATTATAATTTTTAATAATTTGTGTGTCAATACAATCAATATCTAAAATATTACTACTGTAAACTAATCCATTATCTCTGGAATTATTAGGATTATAAATTTTAATAGAATTGTTAGATAATCCTGCATAATAAATAACATTATTTATATTAGAAAATTGAATAAAAGCTCTATCATAAATACTATCAAATTTAGCTAATATTAAATTATTTAAATTATCAGTTCTTAATTGAAGAAGAACCATATTATGTTGTCTATTAATTTAAATATTTATTTTTAAATCAATAAAAAAAATCAAATTTACTCCTTATTTTGTTTTGAAGCTTTCCATCTTTGTGCTGCGATACGCATATAATCTTTAGGGTCAACATCTGGTAGACCTTCAGCCTTGATTTTTTCAATTTCATCTTTTACAAAAAGATTGTAAACACTAGGTGCTTTCTTTTCGCCTGTTGATGAACTTCTTTTTTTGTTTCCATATACTTCTTTATAAACTCCTTCAAGAATTTTAGTTAAATCTTTGATTGAATAATCATTTGTAGTATCAATTGAAGACTTAAATTTATCGACTACTTGATTAACTTTAGATGCACTCATTTTTATTTATATTATTTGCTTTAATGCTTAAATACTTTTATTTTAATTGGATATAAGAAAAAAAATGATTTTTATTAAATAAAAAAGAAATAAAATAAAAAGATGGCTGTTTATCAAGATTGGGATGAAGTAGTATTGAGAAAACCTAAAAAGTTCATTACATCAAATGCTCCTAAACCAAAAGTAATTGAAGATGATGGTGAAATGCCTGAAAAGTTAAAGACTTATAGTAAAGAATTATCGATTGCCTTGCAGTCTGCAAGAAAAGCTAAAGGTCTTACACAATCGGATTTAGCAAAGAAATTTAATATTCAACCATCAATTATTAATGATATAGAAAGTGGAAAAGCTATTTATAATAGAAAAACTTATTCGTCATTAATGAGGTCTTTAGGAGTTGATGTAAAAGCAATGAAATTACCTCCTAATTAATAAAAGACCATTTTTGTCCATCAGTTGTAGCTAATTTATAAGTATATAAATAATTACCAGCTTTTTCTCCTGTTTTTTTATAATCTAATAAATCAGTGGCAAAATCCCAACTTTTGCCATTATTTTTAGAAACAGCCATTTGAGGATAAATAGTTAAATCATTATTAGAAATAAAAATTGAATTATTACAACCTTTAAGCTTATTAACTTTAATAGGATAATTATTATTAAGAATAGCTTCAATTATTTCTTTTAAACAAACACCTCTACTATTATCATCACGAGTTTTACTATAATTACTAATAATTATATTTTTAATTTCAACAATAGCATCATAAAATTTATTTTTAATTTTAATAACTTCATTATTATTTTTTTTATAACTTTCTTTAAGTTCAGATTTTAAAATAGGTGTAATTACAATAATTTTAATACTAGTAATTTTATTTTTATATTCAATATCAGTTTTATTATAATTAATAATATTATCTATTGATTTATAAATAATATCATTAAGTTCTTTTATTTGTTTTTTATCTCCATTATTTTTATAAATAATATTAATTAAATCAAATGAATTATAAATATTATTAAAATCATCCTGAATTAAATTAATAACTTCTTTATCTTTATGAAGTGAAACAGTTGTCGTAGGTTGAAAAGTAGTTGCAGGTAATCCCATTTCAACTCCCTTAATATCAAAAGATTTATCTTTAGGTTTAATATTTGAAATTAATTTATTATTTATACTTTTAATTTTTTCATTAAAAGTATACATTAAACTATTAATTTGTGTAATATCATTCATTTCAAAAGCTCGTTTTAATGTTGTATTTAAAATTAAAATAATACCAGATGAATTTAAATCTTCATGTGTAGTAACTTTTAATAATGAATTATAAATTTTTTGTGTTAAACTATCAATTTGATTTTTAACAATGGATAAACTAATAGTTTTATTTAAATAAACATCACCATAAAGTTCAGTTAATTTTTTAAAATCTTCTTTAATATCACTAATAATAGTAGAAAAATCATGATAAGTGCTGTTAAAAGAATAATCAACTAAAAATTCAATTTTACTTATAACAATATTAAATTCATTTAAATTAGGTTTATCAATTAATGGAACTAATTCATTTTGATAAATATTATTTAATTTATATTTATCATAATTATTAACAAGTGATTGTTCGATTTTTTTTATTTCTTGTTCAATTTGGTTTTTTATATTTTTAACATTAACATTGCTATTAAATAATAAATTATAATAATATTTAATATTTTTAATATTATCTTTTGGATTAATATCTGAAAAACATTCAAAATTTTTATTAAAATAATAAATTAATGCTAATACTATTATAATAACAACAATCATACCAACTAATTCCATTTCTTTATATCTATTTTATTAATAGTTTTAATTCTTTAATAGCTTCTATAATCAATCCCATTAAATTTCCATATGCAATATTGAGTAATCCATTTTCATCTTCAAAAACTGCTTCAGGAATAACTTCTTTAACTTCTTGAGCAATTAAACCAGTTTCTTTATTTAAATTATCAAATTTATTATAAGTAATACCATTTAATTTAGTAATTTTATCCAATGCATTTTCAATTTTATTTATATTAGTTTTAATACGAATATCAGAAGAAGACATAACAGCACCATCAACTTTAATATTACCAAAAACTCTCAATCTATAATTTAAACTATTTGTAACATATGTAGTTATATTATTAATTGAAAGATTACTTGAAGAAACAATATTACCATCTATATTAATCGTTGGATATTGAATATTTGGTGTATAATTAAAACTGATAACATTACTAAAATTAGTAAATGAATTATCTAAATATCTACATCCAATAATAGCAGGGTCTTTAGTATTCCAAATACCAAAATTGCCATTACTCATTCCCATTCTATAAACAATATCAGTTCCATTATAATGCATAAGAGCAGAATTAGTAATTGATTTTAGAGTAATAAAATTATCATTATTGGTATAATTATTAATTTCAAAAAGATTATTTGATGAATAAATATCACCTCTATTAATAATAACACCACCCTTATTAATAATAGATGGATTTAAGAAAAGATTAGAACTATTTAAAGAAATGTTATTTTTTTGAATATAAAAATTACTTTGTGTGAGATTACTATAAACAGATGTTAAAGTATTTCCACCAGATTTACTAAAAATATCACCAGTAAAATAAATATTTTTAATATTTAAAGAACCATTAGCATCAATATTACCATTACTATCTAAAGAAAGCAATTTATTATTATCAAGATGAATTTCATAATTATTATTATAACTATAGAATTTATGAGGAGGTGAATATTTAGAATTAATATAATTTTTAAGAATTAAATGTGGTTGAAATTTAGAAATCATAATTGGTAATGGAATTAATAATTTTTCATTAGGAAATGAATAAATATCAAAATAATTGTTTTTAGTAAATGTTAAAACAGCATTTAAAACATTAATATTATTAATTTCTACAGGATATATTTTTTGAATAATATGAGTAGATAATTTATTTTTACTAATAGCACTAGATGCATCAATAGGTAATGATGGATTACCTAAAATAGAAGTTGTTAAATATGAATTACTATTATTTAAAATAACATTGCTATTTTGAATAGAAACAATATCTAATTGATTTGTATAATTATTAAAGAAATTTTTGGGAATTATAATTTCATTTCTATAATTATAATTATAATTAATATTGATATTAATAGCATCAAATGTAATATCAGGATTTGGATAATAATAAATTTTATTACTAGTATTAAAATAATAATTGCTATTATTACTAGCAATCATAAATTGACTATTAATTGTTTTTATACTATAATCTGCAGAACGATTATTTTTAACATTCAAAATAGTTCTTAAAGTAAGATTAGAATATCTATTATTATTAAAATTGGAATATGAATTAGAACTTTCAATAATACTATTAATTTGTAATTGGTCAGCTTCTTTAGTGCTAGGAATTTTATAATTTAAATTTAATTGAATACCATCAATATTATAATTAATAGGTAAAATATTACTAGTTTTAATAAATGCAGAAACATTAGGGTTATAACTTTTTAGAGTAGGAATAATAGAAATTAATTTATCATCAATTGTAACATTTTCTAAATATTTAAAATCACTTATGATATTATTAGCAATAAAACTGAAATTAATTAATTTAAAATTATTAAAAGTAAAATTACAATTATTAACATTATAATTAATTAATGGATTATTATTAATATCAACAGTAGGTAAATTACTATCATCAATTTTATAAATTAATCTAGATATATTAGTATCAAAATTATCATCATAACTATCAAAATGAGTATCTGTAATATTCGGTTTTATATTACTAAAGAAATTTGTAATATAACCAGTAGTATCAAATGAATTTGTTGGTGTTGAATAATCATTATAATAGAAATTAGTAAGTTCAGCACAACTTTTATTTAAACTTCCATTTAAATTAAAGGAACTATTATTATTACTTGAAAAACTATAATTATTTAAAATAAAATTACCATTACTAGTAAGATTAATTAAACTATTACTATTATAAGATAAATCAACTTTATTATCAATAGTAATATTCCAATTATTAGCATTATTAATTACACCAACTTTAACTGGTTTAGAATTATTAGTTAATTTTAATAAATAATCAAAATCATCATTAATATTAACAGCAGTATCTGAATTTTCAATATTAGATATATTGTAAAAAATTTTATTACCAATATTAATTTGATTTTTTTCACCATTATTTATACAAGTAATAAATGGTTTTTTATCATTTGCACTAATATCAAAAATGGTTTTATCTTCATAACCTTTAACAGCTAATTGAACTTTATTTTTAATAGTTCCACTATCACTATCATCTGCCAAAATACCTAATTCAATAATAGCAATATCAGGTCTAGCAGTATAATTTTTAAAAGATTTATTATAAAATTTAGTAACAACTGGTGCAATAGTTTCATTTACATAATCCTTATTATTGTAAATAAAAATAGGTGAATTATTATTATCAATTTCAGTGTTATTAATTTTGGTAAAAATCCAATCATCTTTATAAAAACCAAAAACAGTAGATTTATTAACTAAAATACCAGTTTTATTTGCAATCATACTAATATCATTAAGTTTATCACTATAGATTGTATTATTAGTTCTAGGAATTTCTTGCATCATAGCAGGATTTGAAAAACTACCAACAATAACTCCATTAATCTTATAAGTTGAATTTTCTCCAATTAAATTAAGATTACCTTGAATATCAACATTACCTTTAATGGAAACTGTAGTATTTTTATCATAATTATAATCAACTTGAGGATTATTAATATCAATAAAATATTTTTTATTGACGTCATTATAATAAAAATTCATAGCACTATGGGTTGGATTAACAGTATTATCAGTATAACCAATTTGAAAAACACTAGGTATATTATCTCTAGCTTTGTGATTTTTATAAATAAACCATTTATAATTATTTCTATTATAAATGGGAATTGGCATATCATAATCACAAAAATCTATACCAGTATATAAAGCATCATTATTAAAACCACCACCTCTAACACCCCGATAAAGTCTAATAATAGTATTATTATTAATACCAGTATTTGTATTACGAATTTGAAGAGGTATAGGATAATTATTATCAGTTTGAATAACACCAATACCAATATTATTATTATTAATAGATGAAATATTAAATGATGGATAATCTAAAAATGTAGATAATTTAAAATCACCTTGAAAATAACCATCATAAGAATTAATACCACCAGTTAAATTAACAGTTTTAGTATTATTATAAATTTGATTATCATTAAGATTAATATTAAGATTATTGACTTTAAGAATAGAGGAATTATTAACTAAATAAATCGGATTTATTTTATATTCTATGTTATTTTGTTTAATATAATAATCAGTTGTAGTTAAATCTCCAATAATATCAAGAGTTCTATTAGGCATATTAGTATTAATTCCAACTCGATTATTTTCCATAATAGCTAATGTAGGTGTAAGTGTTTTGAAACCATGACAACCATCTTTATCTTTTCCGGGGTAGAAATAAATATTGTGCCATCGAATATTTTTTTGAGTAAGAAAAATAAGACTGTTATCAATATTACCATTTAAACTATTTAAAACAGAATGACCAATATATACTTTACTACTATCAGTAGTAACTCCTGATAAATCATTCATATAAATTTCAAATCTTTCTTGTTTTCTTTTTATGATGTTAAACTGATGATCATAATTATCAGTAGAATAAATACCAGTTCCAAATCTTCCAGAAATATTTAAATTTGATCCAAAATCATAATTTAAACCATTTTTAGCATATTCTAAATTAGATGTATTAACTCGATAACCATTAATAAATAAATCATTAGAAACGTTTAAACTTCTATTAATAGAAATTTCATCATTAAAGATAGTATTATTATTAAAATAAGATGTTTTATTAAATGTTGCCTCACCATTTATAGTTGTTTTACAAGCAATTAAATTATCCGTAGTTAAAGTATTTTTAATAACAGCAGAACTATAAACAGTTAATAGAAAATTACTGCCTTCTTTGCCAATATTAATATTTGAATTAAAAGTAAATTCAGCTTTAGCAAATTCACCACCTCTAATTTGATTAGCATCTAATGTTAAACCATTTTTTCTAACATAAACATTATCTAAATGTAAATTACAATTTGCGATATTATCATAGGTATAAATATTACTAGCATACAAACTACCATTTACATATAATTGAGGTCTTATAAAATTATTATTAGAATTTAATAATAAATCACATACATTTTTATTAATATTTACAGTTCTATTTGCATCAATAGACATTTCAGGATAATTAGATGTATCTTTAAAAATAGGTAATCCTAAACCATTAGAATATAAATCATTTAATTGTGTAGATTTTTTAGAAATATGAAATTCTAGAGGCATACCATATGTAGTTGTAATATTAGCAGGAGTATAAGGATTATAACCTAACATTCCAAAAGAAAATTTGGAAGGTTCAAATTCATTATTAATATTATTAAAAATGGCAAATTGAATATTACTAGCAAATCCATTAGGACTATCACTAATTTTAAGAGGATGAAAATTAGAATAAGTAGATGCATAATTACCAATGGATAAATATGAAGGAGTATAAATAACTTTATTATAATTATTTGGATATCCAGTATAAAAAAGAAGATTAGAATTAACAGACTTAATTAAATTACTTAAATTTTCATTTGTAACATTACTACTTAAAGTAAAATTTTCAAATTCAAAATTTTTGGCTGAAACAGTTCCTTTGCAAATAATATTATTATTAACTAAAAGACCAGCATTTGTATCTCTCATTTCCCTTCTAGTTGCATTAATACCAACACCATTATTATTAACAACCATATTATACTCTGTGTCAATAGTGCTGTCAGGAGTAATATTATTTCTTTGACCAACAACTAAATATTCATTAAGTTTCAAATCTAATTTATATAAATTACTCAAATTAATCAGCCCAACGCCAATGTTTTCGATATATATTTGGTTAGTGTCCATTATTATTATCTTATATAATTGATTTTATTATTTAAGTCTTTAATAGCTTCTATTAAATATCCAATAATAGATAAATAATTAACATTTTTAAAACCATTATTATTAGTATCTACAATTTCAGGAATAATTTTTTCAATTTCTTGAGCAATAACGCCAATTTGTTGTTTATTACTATTATCAATATAATTAAAAGATACTCCTCTACAATTAATAATTTTTTCTAAAGCATTATCAACTGTTTTAACATTAGTTTTTATTTTTTCATCAGAAGTAGTAAATATATTTCCAGTAATTCCAATATTTCCATAAACATTTAATGGATATTCACTAATCATAGGTAATCCATCAAAGGAACTAATAACATTACCAATAACAACATTATTATTAAATTTAGCATTTGAATTAACATATAATGAATAATTGGTTGCTTCAAGATTAGATTGACCAATTACAATTTTTCCAAAAGTATTTAAAAGACTATTTTTAGATAAAGAATTACCAATTGTTAAATTAGATTGAACTGTAATTAATCCATTTTTTTCAATTTTTAATAATTCATTTCTATTTCCATTAACTTCATAATTAAAACTATGAATAGGATTATTATTACCACAAGTAGTATAAAAAATACTACCTGAAGATAATGAAACATCAGCAGATGGTGAAATTAATCTAATTTTTGTATTATTATTATCAGTGTCAGTTGTTCCAATTTGAGAAAAATAATTATCATTAACATTAGCTAAAGAAGTTAATCGCAATAAATTTGCATTTTGTCCAACATAAAGATGACTTTTAGGATTACTATTACCAATACCTAAATAACTATCACCATTATTAAAATAAATAATAGATGGATTATTATTATATGAATTCCAAAAATTAATAGATGATTGAACTTGATTAATAGTTCCAGTAAAAGTTAATTGTTTTTGTGCATTAATAATTAAACCAGCATTTGGATCTAATGATAATTCAAATTCATTATTATTATTTGTTGTAATACAAGAATTAGGACTTGTTTTAATCCAATTAGCAGGTAATTTATATAATAATGGATTATTGCAAAGATTAGATAAATAATTACTACCAATCATGAAACCAGAAATATATACATCACTATTAAATGCGATTTGTTTAGAATTAGTATTAAAAGTTAAATTGGATTCGGTTGCTGATAAAGATAAATTATAATTAAAATTACGAAAAACAGCAATATTGGTTGAATTAGTATAAACATCAAGAGAATGATTAAATAAAGGATTATTTGAACTATTGCCAAGTGTAGTTTTACCATTAATAATAATATTACCAATGAGAGAAGAAGGTTGAGATGCAATACCTAAATTATTAAGATATAAATCTCTAAAAATACCATTATCACCCATTGCAGAAATATGAGGATTTGTATTAAAATTACCAATAGTAACAAAATCGGAATTTACGGTATCCTTAAAAATAGCAGTGCGCCAAGATGATGGATTATTATTAAAAATAGATAATCGTGTATTAGGAATAAAAGATGAACCAATACCTAAATTTAATTTTTCTGATTCAAAATTTAAACCTTGTCCTATCGTTTTTAATGAACCAGACATAATTATTATAATTATATAATAAAAGAATAATAATAAAAAAAATTAAACTGTAATTTCATATAAACTATTAAATCTTTTCATTTTCACAGCAGATATTATAGGATTTAATTTACTATCTTTATTAACTATAAATACAAATGCAAATTTACTATAAAAATCTAAAAAAGTAAAAAAATCTCTCTTTTTTGCATCATCAACGCCACTTAATTCATCAATTACATTATTTGTTATAAATAAATGTTTACCAATATTACCTGTAGTTATTTTTAACTCATTTAAGCTATTTATTTTATTAATTTCTCTAATATTTGTAAAACCCAGTTGAGTAAATATTAGTATAAATATATGTATGATTCCATTAATGGAATCTTGAATTACTTTATCTCCTGTAATTTTTAATTTATTTATCGAAAATTTAAATCTACTGACATTAAATTGATTATCAATAAAACTATTAATAATATCAGTAACAATATTAAAAAATTTTGATAATTTTAGATTAATAATTGATATTGTTTCATCCTTATCAATATTTTTCAATAAAAAATAATCTTTAATATAAGCATTTTTATAATTATCATCATTTGCATCTTGAATATTATTAATTACAAATTTTTCTAAATCTTCTAATTTACCATTATAATCTGCATTTGTAACGCAAAATTGATTATTTAGTTTATTTTTACGTGCATAATCTATATTTTCTTTGATTTTATTTAACATAGCTAATAAATTATCTTTGAATTTTTCTAATTTAGTATCATCTTCTGCAATTTCTTTAACTTTATTAATAAATTTTTGTTTGGGATCACCTTTATCATCTCCATCTCCCTTACCTTTATCACCCTTATCATCACCTTTACCATCACCCTTATCACCTTTACCCTTATCTTTATCATCTTTACCTTTTTGTTTTTTAATATTTTCTTCATGTGTAATATGATTTAATTTTTCGTAAAGAATTTTTAATTTAAGAGTTTCTTTAGCAAAAAAATTCATTAAATATTGTAATAAAGGTAATGGTTTTGCAGGTAATATAAATTCTAACATTTTAAAATTTTTCTTAATAATATAATTTTTATATTTAATTTCATTAGGAAATTCTAAATCATATTTTTTGGCAATATATAATAAAGTATCTTGAGGAATATTGAATTTAGAAAAATCAGTTGAAGGATTTAAAAAGTTTTTATTGATTATTTTAACAATTATAGGATATTTTTCACGAATAGTTGTAATATTTTTAAAAAAATTATCATATAAAGTAGTTCTAATTTTATAAACAGGATATTTTTGATTATTAATTTCTTTTTCTTCTTGTATTATTTCTTTTAAAGGTGTACTAAAATTATATGTAAATTTTAATACTTCAATAAATTTATTGAGATTATCTTTGAATTCTATTTTACCGATTCTACTATAATCTATTAAAAAATATGCTAATTTATCAATTATAGTAATTTCAAAAATTACACCTGAAGGTAATAATGGTAAGTTAATAACTTTATTCATAATAATAATTAATTCATGTAATTTATCTTTGTTTTTAATAAAATATTTATATCCAGCTTCTTTATTATTTTTATATTGTGCCACAGCTGTAGTTTTATCAATATATAAATGATCATAAGTCTCTAAAATAATATCATAATCTTCATCTGAAACATTCCACCATCCATCTTTACCATACGTACATGAATTCATCATAATTTCATAATAAACTTCAGAAGTAAAAATTTTATCTTTAAATAATATTTTTTTTTTATTATTACATATATAGTATAATTTAATAACATTTTCTAATTTATTTTTTAGAAAAGTTAATATAGTATCAATATTTAACATATCATTATCTTTAACTTCATTTGGAAAAAATATATCATATGCATTTATAATATATTTTAAAACAGTTAAACTTAATGAACTATCTTTAATTTTAGGGTCCTTAACTTTAAAAAATTCATCATTAAATTCTTTAGAAAAATTTATTTTTGAAATTTTATCAATTTTATTCATAAATTTTTCTTTATTACTTTTATTATCAAAGAATGCTTGAATATTTTGAGAAATTGAATCAATTTTTTCTAAAATATTATTTATTTCATTAGGAAACATCATATTATAATAAACAGCTACAGTAATAAAAAAATTTGGATTATTCATTTTATTATGGTCTTTTTTAAAGTCTTCAAATAATTTACTAGCTTTTTTAATTTCTTCTTGATTTTTAATAATATCATTAACGTCGTTTTCATATTTACAAAAAAATTCTTGTATTTCTTCACGACGATGTTTTGTAATATCTTCAGAAAAATTTTCAACTTTATAATTATAAAATTCTTTAAATAAAGAAACTAATGATTCAAAATCTTTATAATTGATTTCATACCAATAATTTGCATGTTTACAAGAATAAAATAAAAGAACATCAAATATTTTATTGGAAAAAATATTTTTTAATTTTAAACCATTTAAAATTTCATAAATATTAATAATTTGTTTTTTATTTTTTTTAAAAATATCAAAAATATTTTGTCTTTCTATTTTAGAAAGTTTTACATCATTACCCCAATAGAAATCTTTATAATAACTGAAACTTAAATAATCTTTTTTATCTTTACTATATTTCCAGTTTGTTAACATTGGAATATAAGATTTTTTTAATATTTGATTTTTAATAAAATTACCTGTTTTTCCTAAAATAAAAGTGGGATAAAATGTTAATAAATATTTATATATTTCAAGTATATATTTTTTTGGTATTTGAGAGAATTCAGAATAATCATTATTTTCTAATGCTGATATTAATGTATTATATATATCTTCAGTAAATGTATGATTAAAACAATAATAAAATTTATATAATTCACTAGATTCAGTTATCCATGGATTAAAATAAGAATATAAATTTTTTTCAAGTTTTGAAATGTTTTTTTCAAAAATATCAATATTATTATCTTCTAATTTATCTGGAAAATATAAATCATAATAAAATGCTATTTTTCTGATTTCATTTGGAGGAATATTAGTATCAATAAATAATAAACCTTTATAAACATCACCTAATAATGAATTATTATAACTATTAAATCTATAAAATAATCTGTCGTCAAAATGAAATTCATCCATATGTGTCTAATAATTATAAATAAAAAAACAAATTTAATTATCTTCGATCGGTCCTAATAATTCTCTTTCATAATGAGATGTTTTAAATATTATTGGAATTATAGGCATAATAATATTATAAATTTCATTTATTAATTCATGTTTACTGAATATTAAATTATATGAACCATTTAAATTCCAAATATATCGAATAAGAATATTATTATTATTATTAATTTTAATAATTGAATATCCATCAAATCTGTCTTCAAATTCAATTAATTCACAATTAAAATTTTGAATAATTCCATCAATTAAATTTTTAAAATCCTGATTAGGTTGAAAATTTTGAACTGTAATAACTGAATTAGGAATATTATAATTAATAATTCCATTTATAATAATTATCGCATTTCCTAAATTTGACATTTTATTTGAAATTTAAAAATAAAAATAATATCATTTTTTAATTAATTATTAAAAATAAATAATACAAAACTATTATCTTTTTCTTTTTTTCTTTAAATCATTTTCTTTATGTTTAAGAATATCACCAAATTTTTTAATTAAATCATTAAATTTAATTAAATTTTCATCTTGAATTTCTGTTTTTTTAGTATTTGTAGATAAACATAAATCAATAGCATCTTGAGGAGATATTATATCATCAGTTTTTTTGGATTTTTTGGTTAAATTTTTGAGATTTTTAATCATTTCTTTAGATTTTTCAATATTATTATTATTACTTAAATAATCTTCAATATCTTCAATATAATCATTAATGATATCATAAGATTTTTTAAAATTTAAATTACCATTTGTATTAGAATCAACTTCTTTAATATAAATAACAGGATATGCAAATTGTCTTACATCTTTTTCTCTATTAAGATAGGAAATATAACCAGTTATTTTATCTAAAAATTCTTTACTTTTATTAAATTTATAAGTTTCTAAATCTAAATATTCTTTTTTTAAATCTTCAAAATTTTCAGGAAAAAAATCATCTTCTCTCAAAAGATTTAAAAGTTTAAATAATTGCATTGGATCAGTAGTATAAGGTGTTGCAGACATTAAAATCAATCTACAACTATCTTTTCCAGAAATTTTATATGAATTATAAATAGCTTTTTTGAGAGCATTAATATCAGGTTTTTCATTTGCAGGTGTATCTTCAGCATATAATTTATGAGCTTCATCAATAATAATCAAAGTTTTTTTAAATGGGTCTTCTGTTCCATTTCTTTTAATCATTTCATTATAATATTCATTTTTTTTATTGATAAGATTAGTGAATTGTTTATAACTAATAGGTTCAATCCATTTATTATCAACAAAATTTAATTTAGCACTAGTACCATCAGGTTCTTCAGGAATAAATACACCTTTATTTAATTTTTCTTTAATGGTATGAGAACAAACTAATTTAAAAACATTTTTCCAAACTTCAGGTTTTAAACTATGTCTAGTAACCCATAAAATAGTATAATTATCTTTTTCAAATGAATTCGAAGCAGTAGCAATAGCAGAACAAGTTTTACCAGTTCCGACAGAATGCCAAAATAAAATACCTTTATATAAAGAAGAAGAAGTAAAAAAATTACTTACAAATTCTTGACTATTACCTAAAGTAATAATTCTATTTTCTTTTTTATTTTCTTTATCTTTAATACAATCATTTTTTAATTCTACATTAGTCCATTTCAAATGACTAAAATTTTTACGAATAAATAATCGCATAGTTAAAAAATCCATTTTATAATTTAAATTAATTGGTTTAATTTTTTTAATATTAATAAATTTTTTAGTTTTCTTTTGAATATTACCACCAAAATTTAGATAAGCCTGTTTTAATAATTTAAAATCATTATTATTGTTTTTTTCAAGAGATAAATAAGGGTCAATTAATTTAAAATCTTTAAAATTTTCATAATAATTAAATATTTCTTTACTTTTAAGATTATCTTCTTTTTCATATCCAAATTCATGAATTGCTTTATTAATTTCATAATCAACTGCACCAAATCTACATATATTTTCTAAATCAGCTGAAAATTTAAGTTTATTGACATCAATACCAGTTTCTTTAATATATAATTCAAAAGCATCTTTATGTCCATATTTAGCCTCATCAACTATTAATTTATATTTAAAAACATGAAGAGGCCACCCTAATTCAGGATTAAAAGTTAATCCTTTTTGACCACAATGACGAGTTCCACGACCAATTGCTTGAGTTTCATCAGATTTAGAAATTAAATCATCAACTAAATGAATATATTTAACATCATAAACATCAATACCTTCTTTAAAACCAGAATCAATTAATAAAAATCTAATATTTTTACCATAAATATTATCAGGTCTAGCATTAAAAATTTCATCAAGAATTTTTTTTCTTAATTTAATGGGAAATGTTTGTTTATCATAAACAGGTAAACTGGATAATAAAGCAAAATTATGATTACCTTCAGGAATTTTAACATTAAGAGATTTATCATAAATATTAGTCATACCATAAGCAGTAAGAGCAGAAGCAACTAATTTAATACCTGCAATAGAAGCTTTTACATCACTATAAATAATATGTTTGAAATATGTTCCATATTTATCAAAATCATTTTTATCAAGTTCATTAATATTATTAATTAATTCCATTAATTTTGGAGAAGTTATAGGTAAAGCATCTTTAACTTTAATAGGATTAAAACTAGATTTATCAAATTTAAAAAAATCTTTTTGACTACTAATATTAATTGCTTTTCTAATACATTCAGCTCTTTTTGCTTTCATTCTATTATTATTAAAAATTTTTATATTTAAAGAAAAAAAATAAATATAAAATAAATGTCAATACATACTGTAGGAGATAGTCATTGTTATCATGGATGGAATAATATAATAAGTCATCATTTAGGTTCACTATTATGTTATTCATTTGGTAAAGAAAAACTAAATAGAATAGATATACGTAAATATAATATAAAAAATGGAGATACTATTGTATTTTGTTTAGGTG
>JACCDO010397642.1_pt1 | contig 16574 bp, 14 predicted proteins | sample 7446101 | NCBI WGS metagenome assembly JACCDO01 (sample SAMN15323440, study PRJNA562643) | freshwater metagenome | isolation source: river surface water | place: USA:Blue River Watershed | collected 2017-08-16 | reverse complement strand
TTTCTAAACATCAGTTTCTAAACATCAGTTTCTAAACATCAGTTTCTAAACATCAGTTTCTAAACATCAGTTTCTAAACATCAGTTTCTAAACATCAGTTTCTAAACATCAGTTTCTCTATTATAATTAATTTCTTCTAATTTTAATTCATTTAGGTCATTTATATTATATGTTCCAAAATTTTTAATACGTCTTGTTTTACCCCAACTTATATTATCCATAGTAAATAAAGAATAAATATATTGAGATAAAGTAACTATAAATCCAAATGTTAAGAAAAATATATAAGATGAATAAAAATAAATCGCATCATTTAAATACATTCTTTTAATAAAAACAGGTATTAATAAACCAAAACTCAAAGGTATTATCATCATAATTGACAAATACAATGTTAATAATGTTGGATGGGATATTATATTTATAAAAAATAAAACAGTTGCGACAAAAATAAATGGTGTAAGTCCAAATGTTAAAATATTAATAAATGATGCTATTCTCTCAAATATATTAATATTTGGAGAAAATAGCAATAATAAATCATTAGTTGTTGCACCAAGTGTCCATCTTCTTCTTTGAGATAAAAAGACACGAATTGATTTTGGAACATTTGTATAACATATGGCTGATAAATTCTGGACTGTTCTAACATTTGGATACATTGAATGCATAATACAAACATGATTTCTATCTTCACTTGCAGTTCCTCTAATATGAGTAAATATATTATCATCTTCTTTTGGACAATAATTAAAACTTTCTAATAATTTTTCACTACAATTTTCCTCACATACTTTTAATATTTGAACACATCCTGATAAACAATTAACTTTATGAGTTAAATTTGATTGTGCTTGACGGTTCAAACATTGAGCATACATATATTCTGAATATTGATATAAATTAAATGGGTTAAAAATAGAAGAATTATTAAAATTTATATCAACATATCCAACACACCCTACATTATTATCATTTTCATCTATTCCTTTTATTAATTCATAAGTGCAATTATAATCAAATGTAGTATCTGCATCTATATTAATAATATAATCAATTTCATTCCCAAAATAATCTTTAAAAATTAAATTCATTGATTTTATAAAAATAGTTGATATATATTCATTATTAATAATATTATTATTATAATTATAACATAATCTTCTTATTAAAACTAAAGAATCTCTTTTACCGTAATTTTTATCTTTAATCATTAAAATATAATCAATACCATTAAATTTTCCAATATATAAATCAATATTATTAATTTCGTTTTCTCTTGTGGTATATATATATTTTAGGGGTTCATTTTTATTATTTAAAATGCTTAATAATATAAGATCAGTTGATTTATTATTACCTTGTCCTGTTACTTTACCATCGCAAATTATAACAATTGCTTTTTTATCATATTTTCCTGTTTTTTGTAAAGATAAAGATGATAGTGTATTTAATAATTCAATTTCTGTTTCATTATAACAAGGAACTACATATAAATATTTTTTACAGGTAAGATCTCTTTTAACATCATAATCTTTATCTTTTTTGCATAAATTAGTTATTAATATTAAAATACTACTAAAAGAATAAATAAATGTTGGCAAAGATAAAAACACTATGAATATATACCATTTATCTCTAAAACTTAATAAAGTGGATATAAATATACTATTAATTAAAAGTAGTATAAATATAATAATCCATTTTTGTTTTTTTAAATTCATTAAATAATATGGTTTATTATCTTTATATTATTTAATCAACTATATTTAATGGTATCCATTTATTATATTGTTTATTAAAAATACATAAACATTTAATTTTATCCTTAATATTTTCACGACAGTAAGTAGACACTTTATAATTTGGAATATGAGCAATACCAATCTTATTATTATCATTAATTTCATATAAATTATAAACATCAGTTATACTAGTAGGCTCAACTATTAATTGTTTTTTTACACCATTAATTTCATAAGAATAAGTTCTATTTGTTAAAAATTCTTTAATTTGATGTATCATATTGTAACTATCATTTGATACAATTTTTGTATTATTTTGATTAAATGGTTGTTTATCACCAATTGTTTTTTCTGTAAAAATATATGAAACACCTGATTTAAATGGATAAAATATAAGCCCTGTAATTTCTAATTCACAATTAGGAATAACTTTTTTAACAATTTCTTCAAGCATATTATATTTATATAATTTGTTAATTTTTAATTTAAAATTAGGACAATAATCTTTATGAAATTGATTTGCAATAATAGAATCCAAATAAATCATTTTTTCATTCATTTCCATCTCACAAATATTATTTCCCATTAAATAGTAACAATCTTTAACTAACATAATATCCTTAATTAGTTTAGCATCAAAAAGAGAACCCATAAAAATAGAACTAGATGCGAAGATTTTAATTCTAAACATGAATACTTTTTTAATATCTATTGATTTTTTATGATATGATAAATTTTTTTTATCAATTGCTATACAATATGATGATTCTTTATTTTTTTGAATATTATCTTTGAATTTATAAAAAAGTAAAAAATAATTAAAACCTTTAAAGTTAGGAGAAACATAATGTTCATTCATTTTAAGAAAATTTAATTGCTGAATATTTTCTAACATATTATATCTATATTTTGATAACTCAATAATACTAAAAATATAATCAATGATCTTAGTCTTCAAATCAAGATCATTAATTATAAATGCATCACTATTTCCGAATTTTACCATTACTTATAATATAAGTATTTTTTTATATAATATATCAATTTTTTTGTAATAAATATGTATGTATATATAATATGAATAATTTATTATTTATTATAATATTAATAATAATATTACTTATAATATTACTAATAGATAAAGATAAAGACACATTTATCAATTCTGATATATTATTAGAAAATCCAGATAATAATATAAAAACAATAGATGTAATTAATAGACAAACTGATACAGAAATACCATTGAATATCTTTATGACATGGTATACAAAAGATTTAACAACTAATATGAAAGATTCAATTGAAGAAATAAAGTCAAATAATCCAGAATTTAATTTTTATATTTATGATGATGAAGATTGTAGAAATTTCTTAAAAAAATATTTTGTAAATGACGTTGTTAATGCATTTGATTCTTTAATTCCTGGTGCATATAAGGCTGATTTATGGAGATACTGTGTTTTATATTATTATGGAGGTATTTATGTTGATATTAAATATAAATCAATTAATAATTTTAAATTTATAGAATTAACTGATAAAGAATATTTGATTAAAGATAGATTAATAGGTGGAGGTGGTATATATAATGGCTTATTAATTTTAAAAGAAGGTAATACTATATTATATAATTGTATTAAAAAAGTAATAAAAAATGTTAGAAATAAATATTATGGATTAACGCCATTACATCCAACAGGTCCAATGTTAATGAAAGAATTTGTTTCTAAAGATAAATTAAGTAATTCATTAAAATATGAACAACATTTATCATTTGATTTTATAGATGGAATAGGATTGATATTTGATAAAATGGTTACTACCGATTATATTATTAAAAATAATAAGAAAATATTAAAAAGTTATAATACATATAGAAAAGACCAAAAAAAATCAAAAACTCCTCATTATACAAAACTTTTCTTCAATAAAAAAATTTATGTATAATTTTTTATTTATATTATATATATATATATAATATGTATATTTATTTATTTATTATAATTTTACTTGTACTACTACTTTTAATGTATTTGATAAAATTAGAAAAAGAAAAGTTTATAAATTCTGATATATTATTAGAAAATCCAGATAATAATATTAAAACAATAGATGTAATTAATAGACAGACTAATACAGAAATACCATTAAATTTATTTATGACATGGTATACAAAAGATTTACCTACTAATATGAAAAAATCAGTAGAAGATACCAAAGCAAATAATCCTGAATTTAACTTTTATCTTTATGATGATGAAGATTGTAGAAATTTCTTAAAAAAATATTTTATAAATGATGTTGTTAATGCATTTGATTCTTTAATTCCTGGTGCATATAAGGCTGATTTATGGAGATACTGTGTTTTATATTATTATGGAGGTATTTATGTTGATATTAAATATCAACCAATTGATGATTTTAAATTTATAGAATTAACTGATAAAGAATATTTTGTTAAAGATAGGCCAGTTGGCGGAAGTGGTATATATAATGCATTACTTGTTTGTAAAGCAGGTAATACTATATTATATAATTGTATTAAAAAAATAATATCAAATGTAGAAAAGAAAAACTATGGAAAATCAGCTTTAGAACCAACAGGGCCATTATTAATGAAAGAATTTGTATCTGAAGATGATTTGAAAGATGCTCTTGTATTTGATAAAGTTTATTCAAAAGATTTAAAAAATATAATTTATACTGATTATATTTTAAAAAATAATAAAAAAATATTAAAAAATTATAGTAAATATAGAGATGAACAAGAAAAATCAAAAAGTACACATTATGATATTCTTTATAGGCAGAAGAAAATATATACATAAGGTATCTTTAACCTTTGATTATAAATATCACATAACACATTTGGGTAATTTATAATAAACTACCATTTAATGGTTTAACATAGGGTTGATATTTATAATTAATATCATTATTATTATTTATTTCCAAGTTTTGATCTATTAATGTTAAAATTGGATTATATAAATTTAAATTATCTGTATTATAATCAATTGGTTTACCAGATATAAGTTCTATTTGTTCTTTTGTTATATTATTAACAACTTTAACACTCATTTTATCATATATATCAGAAATGTAACTATTATCTAATTCTTCTTTTGATATATCTTTAAAATTTAAACTAGTTAAAAAATCATTTGAATTTTTAGGATATGAGAATTGTAAATTAGCATCAATAACACCTTTATAATCTTTATCATCTTTTTGTATATTTTCTTTCATTGCATTACTAACACCTTCATCTCTAACAAACTTAACATCTTTAAAAGGTTGGTCTTTTTCAACTGGTCCATTATATGGTTTTGGTGGAATTATATTTAATGCATAATCACTTATTGGAAAAGTATTATTTTTATCTTCCTTTGTAATAATTAAATCTTTTTTATTTTGTATTGTTGAAATAAATGTTGGAACAGGGATTGGTAAGAACATATCAGATGTTCTAAATTCTGATTTAAAATTTTCTTGGCTTGAATTATTATTATTTGCCATTATTATTAAAACACATCCAATGATAATTACAATTGGAACTATAATATCTAAATTCATTATATTATTATATATTATAATTAATTTTTTTCTGTTTTTAAAATATTTTTATAAGATAGTTGAATGTTTTTAAATATACTTAATAATAATTCTTGATCTTGAATATCTGTATAAGTTGTACCATTATTACCTGTATTTGAATATAAATGTAAAATAGTTATAGAAGAACCATCCTCATAATTTTCAGACATTATTAAATCTATTTTCCTTTCCTCATCATTTGTAACACTTAACACAATAAATAAATAATTCATATTTTTAATATTTTTTTTATATTCTTTGAATATATTTATAATATTCATGTAATCATATTTATTTTTTGGACCATCATAATTAGATGTACAAGAAATATATAATTTACAATCATTTTCATTTGAATTAATTGATAATAATCTATCTACTCTTCTTTGAAAAGATTTATATATATTATCATCAGATAAATTATGATGATTAAAAATAATTCGTGTATATTTATCATGATGTGTTATAAAACGACCATCTTCTAAATATTTTATTATATAATATTTTTTATCAAGAAAATCTATAAAATTATTTTTTAAACATTCATTTATATTGTCAATATCTGAAAATATATAATCAAATGGCAGTGCTTCATAATTTAATCCTAAATTTATTAATGTATGTTTTACTATACAAAAATGTCCAAATGGAATAATATAATCATATTTTTTATTAAAAATAGGTAATTTTAATAAAGTTTCATTATTTAATTTTGATGGATTAATAGTTATATTATCATTAATATTAATAAAATTATCTATATTATTAAATAATATAGACAATAAAATTAGTATTAAAAAAATTATAATATATAAATTCATTATATTATATTATAATAAATTTAATTAATTCTTACATTTAATACAATTCCAGATAGAACTAAAACATGATTTAACTTTTGGTTGTAGCATTACTAATTCAACCATACTTTTAGTCATCATTTTAAATTCTTCTTTGCTTTCTTCTGGAATTACATTAAAATGATTTAATAAATACATTATAGTTTCTTCTAATACTTCTTCTAATTCATTATAACTTAAATTAAATTTTTTTAAATTATTAGTACAATATACTACTAATATCATTATATCAGGTATATCTTTTTTATCTATCTTACCATCATTCATAATTGATTTTAATTTGGTTTCGACAATTTTGAGAAAAACAGGATCATCTACTATTTTTTGTGCAGCGCTGTGGAGAACTTCAGACATATTAATATATAATATATAAAAAGTTGATAAATTATTTTTAAAATAATATTATCTATATATTTTAATGGAAAAGTATAAAAATATTATTGATAATATTAATAAATCAGATGATGTTTTTAAATTCGTTCAAGAATTATCTATTGATGAATTAGAAAAAATTCTTATTTATGCAAGTGATAAATATTATAATGATGAACCTGTAGTTTCTGATGCTATATTTGATATGATGAGAGAATTTCTTCAACTTAAATCTCCTACTAGTAAGGTATTGAAACAAATTGGAGCACCTCCAACTAAAAGTAAAGATAAAGTTAAATTACCATATTATTTAGGTAGTATGGATAAAATCAAGCCACCTTCTAATAAATTGGAAAACTGGTGTTCTAAATATGACCCACCATATGTTTTGACGGAAAAGTTAGATGGTGTATCAGCCTTACTATTATATGCACAAAATGCAAACAAAGAAGTTAAACTTTTTACGAGGGGTACTGCAACACATGGTATGGATATATCATCATTATTACGTTATATAAAGGATTTACCATCTTATGATAATGTTATGGATTATTTAAAGAAAAATAATATGGGAAAATATATTGCATTTAGAGGTGAGTTAATTATTAGTAAAAATAAATTTTCTAAAAAATGGGAAGATACTATGAAGAATGGGCGAAATGCAGTCGCTGGATTAGTTAATAGTAAAACAATAAATCCAGAATTGGCTCATGATACATCATTAGTATTATATCAAGTTATTGATCCAGTTTATAATATAACTGACCAATTAAATATTATTAAGGATATGGGGTTCAAGGTGGTTCATAAAAAAGTAGTAGACAGCATGACCTTTCCACAATTATCTAAATATTTAGTTAAAAGAAGAGCAAACTCTAAATATGTAATTGATGGGATAATTGTTACTAATAATGATATTCATCCAATTAATACAGATGGTAATCCAGAATATGCATGGGCTTTTAAAAATGTATTAGAAGACCAAAAAGCAATATCTAAAGTAATTAATATAGAATGGAATACAACTAAAGATGGTTATATTGTTCCTACAATTATTATTGAACCAGTTGATGTTGGCGGTGTAACTATTCAAAGAATAACAGGTAACAATGCTAAATTTATTGGTGATAATAAAATTGGTATTGGTGCAGAAGTTGAAGTTATTAGAAGTAATGATGTTATCCCAAAAATAGAGAAAGTAATAAAACCAGCAAAAGTTGTTTATCCAGAAGGTGAATGGAATGAGAGTGGGGTTCATCTTATGAGTATTGAAAAAGAAAGTGATGATATTAATATTAAAAATATTTATTATTTCTTCTCAACAATTAATACAGCTGGATTAGGTGAAAAAATAGTAGAAAAAATATATAATGCAGGTTATACAACAATTTTAGATTTTTTAAAGTTAAGAGTTGAAGATATAAAAGCTATTGAAGGATTTAAACAAAAATCAGCTGAAAATATAATAAGTTCTATTAAAAAATCAACTATTAATATACCATTGTATTTATTAATGAAAGCATCAAATAAATTAGGACGTGGTATGGGAGCAGAACGAGCAAAAGATGTATTAGATAAATATCCAAATATTATGTCAGAATATAAAAAATATTCAGAAACACAATTTATTAATATGTTAAGAATAATAGATGGATGGGAGGAAAAAACAAGTACTATTTTTGCTAAAAATTTTAAACATTTTGTTGAGTTTTATGAAAGCATAAAAGAATATATTACAATTGAAATCAAAGATAAATCTACAGAAAAGAAGAGTGATAAATTAAATGGTATTAAAATAGTAATGAGTGGATTTAGAGATAAAGAATTGGAAGAATTAATTACAACTAATGGTGGTGAAATATCATCAGGTGTAAGTAAAAATACAAGTATTTTAGTGATTAAAGATGAAAGTTCTAGAGATACAGGAAAAGCATTAAAGGCGTCTGAATTGGGTGTTAAAATATATACATTAGATGAGTTTATTAATAAATTTAAGAATGAATTAATATAGGAGTAGTTCCAAATATATACATAAAAAATATAACTATAAATAGAAAACAAATTAAATAAAATAAATCTTGAGCCATAATATATAATATTGAGATTTTTTTAAATATACATTTTAAATATACATTTTAAATTTAAAAAATATTGATTTTTTTAATTATAATTATTTAGGAATATAAAATTAATAATTTTAATGAACCATATTAACATCAAATTACCTTTGGTTGAAAAATATAGACCAAAAAATTTTAATGATTTATTATTTGATGATTTTATAAAAGAGAAGATGAAAAGCATAATTACAACTGAACAAATACCAAATATGATTATAACTGGAGAACCGAGTACAGGGAAAACATCAACAGTTTTATATTTAGCAAAAACAATTTATAAAGAACATTATTCTGAACATGTATTAGAATTAAATGCATCTGATGATAGAGGTTTAGCAATGATAAGAGAAACTATTTTACCATTTTGTAAAAAGAAAACAAAAACTTATAAAATAGTTATATTAGATGAAGCTGATAGCATTACACCAAAAGCTCAAAATCTTTTAAACAATATTATTGCAGAATTTAAAGAAACAACCAGATTTATTTTTATTTGCAATGAAGGATTTAAAATAGGTGAATCTATTCAATCTAGATGTATGATATTATATTTTCCAAGAATATCCAAAAAAAATCTTAAAAATAAAATAAAAGAAATTTGTATTAATGAAAATATAGATTTTGATGATGAAGGTATAAAAGAATTATTATTTTGTTCTAATTTTGATATTAGACAATGTATAAATAATTTAGAATGTATTTTATATACTTATGGCAAATTAAATAAAGAAAATATAAATAATATAATTGATATACCTAAAATACATTTATTAAAAGAAATAATTAAAAACTGTTATAATAAAAATTTAAAAGAAGTTTTAAAATTAACAAAAGAATTATATGATTCTGGATATAGTGCAAATGATATAATATTAACATTTATGAAATATATTGAAAATAAAGATATGGATAATGAATTTATGATAGAATGTTATGTTGAAGTTTATAAAATTTTAAGTCAAAGCTTTATTAAAATAAATTTAATTGATAATTTAGTTCAATTATCAGCATGTATGATATCAATTTATAAAGTAATTAATTTATAATCAATCATGATAATAAATATTTAGTTATTACTAAATATTTATTAATATTATTGTTATTAATCATAAAATAATTTAACCTTAAATCTTTTGAAAACATGTTCTATATTTTTTGTAATATTGTTATTTTTAAGATATTTTAATATTTTAATAACATTATTTGAATTTATATTATTATTATTCAAGTATAATAATAAACCTTTGCTAATGTTACTTTTAAATAATATTTTTTTCTTAATTAATGTATCAATCAAATCTATACCTTCATTTATATTATTTTCATAAAAATTAAATACATTCATACAAAATGAATTTTTATTATTTATATTATTACATTCTGAATTAATAAATTCTATTATTTCATCAATTGATTGTATAAACTGATATTCTTCTAATATATTAATAATTTGAGTATTAAATACATCATTTTCTACATTTTCATTTAATACTTCTACATCTTCTATTTTTATATCTAGTAAACTATCAATTAATATCTTTTCTCTATTCATGTTTTGAATTGTACATTCATTTGAAATATCAAGAATGTTATTTTTATATTTTTGTATCTGACCATCCAATCCATTAAACCAATTATAATAATCTATATATCTTGATTTATCTTTATTGTTTATAATATAAGATGATATAAATTCTATAATATTATCGTTAAAAAATGAATATTTTAACAGTAATTTTATAATTATGTAACTGGCATTTCTTTCATTTTCATCATTACTATTTATAACAGTTTCTTTGATCAAATTAATAAACTCTTCAGGATAAAGATTAAGTCTTTTCTTTTCAATTATAAATATATTCATTGCAAATTTAATATAGTTTTCAACAAATTTAATATCTTTTACCATTTTTGAAAAACATTCAGTCATTATAACGTTATATTTTTCTTCTGTATCAACCAAAATATTTGATAAATATTCTCCTACTAATTCATTAATGTTGTTATCAGATATTTTATTCATAATCATAATAATTTTATTTTCATTCAAGTCTTTCTTGGCTTGAACTTTGTTTGTTTTAATCGCACTAACTTGTTTCTTAATACATTTTATAACTTTTATATTTGATTTAGAAAAAATATCTAATATGCTACTAATAATATTTTCACTTAAAATTACGCACTTTATGTCATTTTTAAGTTTATATAGGTCTACTGAGTTCATCTTATCTTAAAATAAGAAATAATCTTTATATATATTAAACTAATTTTAATAAAAAATTAGTTTATATTATTAACCTTTATATAATACCGCGCTTATATAAAGTCCAAATACCATAAATATATAAGATAAATACTATTAAAAAGAATAAATGTTTATAATAATTATCTTCTATTATAATGCTAATTTCTGTGTTTTCTAATGTTATATCATTTAAATTATATTTAATTACAAATGCATTATCAAAACTATGATTATTTGTATATAAATATGTATTATGAAAATATAAATCTTTAGCATCTGAATAACCATTAATATAAATATTATAATTGTTATCAACTAATAAATTAGTAATAAAAGTTGTCTTGTTATTTTTATTTTTATAATCATAAACCCATGTATTCCATACTACTTCACCATTACTATCTAATTTAAATAAAAATGCATTAGTATTTTTATTCGCATTTACAAATTCTAAATCATTAACATATATAGTATTAGCACCACTTGTTCCACCAATATATACGTTATTTATGTCATCAGTTGCTAAAGCATATATATGCGTGTCTTTATCACTTTCAAACCATTTAAACCAGCTTGTTTCCATATTCTTACTATTAAATTTAACAACAAATGGTGTAAATAACTCATCATCATTTAATCTTTCATGTAAAATTTGATTAAATGTAATATTTTTTGAGTTAGATATACCTGCTACATATATATAATTATATTTATCACATTTAATATTTGAAACAGTATCAATTCCATCACCAGCTATCCATATACACCAGTCAACATGACCATCTGGCATAAATTTAGCAATGTAAATTGATTGGTTTTTATTAATTTTATTATAGCTCTTTTTATCAATTACTAATGTTGTTGAATTTGATACACCTGTAACATAAATATTATTATCTGAATCTAAAATTACAGCAAAAGCATCATCATATTTAGCACCATTAATCCAATTAAACCAGACTATATCACCTTGACCATTCATTTTAAGTACAAAACCAGCAGCTGTAGGTTTAGGTGAATACATTATAGGTCTTGTAATATTATTAATTTTTTCTGAATTAGATAATCCTACAATAACAATATCATCATTTTTATCAACTGATAATTTATATCCAATATCTGTTCTTGTTCCTTCAATCCATTTAAACCATATAACATTACCATTTTGGCTAATTTTAATAACAAATCCATCTTTACCAGTATTATTTGATTTTGAATATGATGTATTATTAATAATAACTGTTTCTGAACTTGAATATCCAGTTAAGATTATATTATTTAAACTATCAACTCCAATTGAATAGCATGCTAATACATCAGTGCCATCTATCCAATGAAACCATTCGACTTCACCTTTTTTATCAACTTTTACAATATAACCAACATCTTTTGTAGAATTTCTAGAATATTTTTTATTACCTAATTGTATTACCTTAGCATTAGTATAGCCAACTGTATATAAATTATTAATACTATCTAATACAAATGAATGGCTATATATATTACCATCAATACCATTTAGTAAAGTTAAAAAATTTGACATATATATTTATATAGAAATTATATTATACAATATTTTATTAAATCTTCAAAACGCTCAATTAGTTCAACTTTAAATAATTCATCTTCAGGTGATATATTATCATTTCTTAATATATTTAAATCATCTAAATTTTCTTTTGGAATTAATGCTAATTTAATACCAGCTGATTTGGCTCCTGATAATTTTGCATGAACTCCACCTATTATTTTAACATTTCTACACAAATCAATCTCACCTGTCATTGCAATTTCATTATTTATTTTCTTATTAGTTAGAGCAGAATAAATAGCCAAAGTCATTGCAGCACCAGCTGATGGACCATCCTTCTTTGTAGCAGCCTCTGGGGTATGAACCAATAAACCAAATTTATTTTTATTATCATTATCCAATATTTTCTTTTTTTCTTCATCTGATAGCATATCATATGCAATTCTTAATGCATAAGAAACAGATTCTTTCATAACATCACCTTGTTGTCCTGTTATGGTTAATTCAAGCATTTTTTCAGATGGATATTTCATAACCTGGATTGGTGTCAGTCCTCCAACCCCAGTAGAGGTTGCATATAAACCATTTACTAAACCAACCATAGGTTCAGTATGTGTTTTATTAATTCTCATCTTTGGTTTCATCTTAAATATATCATTAATATAATTAATATCAACCTTAAATGGTAAATAATCCATATTACCATGAAGATGAATATATTTAAGATTTATATCTCTAATTATTTCAACAATTATTTCTTTTATCTTTCTAACACCAGCCTCATTTGTATATGTTTCTATTAAATGTTTTATAATATCTTCACTAAAAATAATTTCATCTTTATTAAATCCAACATCTTTTAATATTTCAGGTATCATATAATTTTTTATAATATGTATCTTTTCATTTAAATTATATGGTTTTGTTTCAATAATTGTTATACGATCTCTTAAAATTGGGTCTAATAAGGATGCATCATTAAATGAAAAAACAATTAATGCTTTTGATAAATCTAATGGAATACCACTAAAATATTTATCTTCAAAATTATCATTCTGAGTTGCATCAGTTAGATGAGTAAGAACTGCAGTTATTTCCTTACCATAATCAGTGTTACTTATTTTATCAACTTCATCAATAAAAATAATTGGATTCATACACTGAGTAGTAATTAATACATCAACTATACGACCCCATGTTGAACCAACATAAGTAAAATTATGACCAACTAATGTTGACCCATTAGTTGAACCACCTATTGGTAAGAAGCCAAATGGTCTTGGCTTATCATTATCATCAATTAAACATTTAGATAAACCATTTTTAGCTAATGAAGTTTTACCTGTTCCCGGTGGTCCACATAATCCAATCACTGCACCTTTTGTTTCACCATTTAACCATTGGGCAAATAATCTTTCCAATTGTAATTTGGCTTCCTTATGACCATATACAGCTTCATCTAATTTTTGATGAACCATATTTAAATAATTTGATTTTTTTATAGTATAATCTTCCCAATCTTTCTTAATATCATCATTATAATGATTGGAATTAATATAATTTGTTATTTCATGGCATGAATATAACTCACTTGAATTATTTAATGAAAATTTCTTAATTTGATTTTTCTTATAATTCATTAAACTGTTTTCTTTATACACTCCAAATGGTATCTTTAGAAAACCATCTAACCAACTTTGAGCCTTATTATCACCTTGAAAATTACCTTTCATTGATTTTAATTTTTCAATTGCCTTATCTTTAATAACATCTGGGACCTTAAGCATATTAATTCTTCTCTCATAACTTAAATCTCCCATATGGTTCTTTAATAAATTATCCTCTTCATTATTAACAACCTGTTCTGTTTCATCCAATTTAATTTTAAAATATGTTGGAATTGCTTGATATATATCTGATAATATATCTTTTTTATCCTTCATTTTAAGAATATCATATAAAATATATCCAACTTTCATATCATTGTCATCACCACACATGAATGCTAATAATATTTCTAATTTTCTATATTTACTTGCTAATAAAAAGTCATTAATTACTTGACTAAGTTGTTTATTTCTGAGATTTTTATAATCATTGTAACGTTTAATAAATAGATTATTTATATCATCTGGATTATTTATTAAAATATCTCTAATATTTATAATTTTAATACAATTATCTTTAAATTTATCAGGTATAGATGATTTTGTTTTAATAAATTCTTTTATTTGTTTAAATTTATAATAAATGTAATTATTTGTTTTATATAAATCCATTGTATCATCCTTGGCAAATCCTTGAATTACAATAAACCTAATAGTATTATTATTATTAATACGTAAAACAATATTAAAACCATTTTTTTCTTCAATTAATGAATTTAAGTTTTCACTCTTAATAAATAATATATTTTCTTGTTTATTATTAAATAAATTCATTAAATTCTCATATTGAAAATTATTAATTCTGTCTTTGTCTTTCTTTTTGTTTTTAATAACCATTTCTGATAAATTTTTTAAAAACATAGGAAATGCATTAATATCACTTATAATAATTGATGATGTTTTCATATTCTCCTCAATTAATGGAATTAATGATTCTTTTCCAAAAGGCACTCTTCTATTATTACCATCAATATTATAATTAATTTTATCAACATGATGAATACTATCCCAACATGATATACAATTAAATAATCTAGACATTAAGTTTATATATGAAATTTCATGATGATTAAGGATATTATGCCAATCATTTCCTAATAATATTCTTACTGTATTTTTAATATCTGAAGGAACTATATGATTTGAATATTTAATAATTTCTTTTTTAATATCATCTAGCTCCTTTTTAACTTCTTCTATTGTTTTGTTATTAAGATGAGATGTTTTAAAATAATCAGGATATTTTTTTAATTGATTTTTAATAACTGTTAATTCACTAAAAATTTCACTATATCCATGATTTAGACCTTCATATACTTTTAATTTATGTAAATTAATTAAATTATTTGACATATCAATTATTAATTCTTTCATAAATATGACTTCATTCGATAAATATAATAATTGATTTCTCAATTCTCTATTGTTGCGCGTGCTATCCATATTAGACTATATTAACAATTATATTTTAAATAACATTAATTAAAAATATTATTTAAAATAAAATTACAATTATTAAAAATATTTTCTAATATTTTTGTACAATTATTAAAAATATTTTCTAATATTTTTGTACAATTATTAAAAATATTTTCTAATATTTTTGTACAATTATTAAAAATATTTTCCAATATTTTTATACATTTCATCGTTTATTAAAATATCTATTTTTAGTCCATTTTTTTTTAAAGGTATATTTACACTAAATACAACAACTTTTTCTCCTTTTGAATTATAATTAGATTTCATAGAAATAGATGGTTTATTTTTGTCTGTCTTATTATGATATTCTGTATCGGTATCAATATCATCTTTTTCATTAGTTTGATATATATTTTTATTAATAATATCTTCATTTGAATAATCATCTAAATATAATTGATTTTTATTCATATTATAATAATTTATATAATTAATATGAAATTTAATCGTTGTTCTATGAATATATTTAATTATATCTCATATTCGCAAAGGAAATTTAAATAAAAATTGATAAATTAATAATTAAAGAGAATTAATGTATATATTATAATGATGAACATTGAATTACAGCCTATAATTAATATTGGTATGCTTGGTAGTGTTTCTGATGGTAAGTCCACGACAGTTCATAGTTTGACTGGTATTAAAACACAACGTCATAGTGATGAGATGAAACGTAATATTACTATTAAACCTGGTTATGCAAATATGAAAATATATGAGAATGATGATGGCGATTATAGCTTTAGTGATACAGAAGGTGGTAAACTAATTCATCATGTATCATTTATTGATTGTCCTGGACATTATCAATTAATTGTTACCATGATGAGTTGTATTAGATTAATGGATGGTATTATTTTGGTAGTATCAGCTGCTGAACCAATTGAAAAGAAACCACAATTAATTCAGCATATTATGGCAATTAAAATGTCTGGGATTAAAAATGTAA
>JACCDO011770729.1_pt1 | contig 16578 bp, 16 predicted proteins | sample 7446101 | NCBI WGS metagenome assembly JACCDO01 (sample SAMN15323440, study PRJNA562643) | freshwater metagenome | isolation source: river surface water | place: USA:Blue River Watershed | collected 2017-08-16 | reverse complement strand
AGCAAAGGATAATGCTACTGCTCGTGCTGAGGGAAAGCCTTCTATTCCTTCTTCTCAGATGGCTTCTCTTGTTAAACAGAATGCTGAAGCACGTCATTCACAGCAGAAGACTCAGACAAAGGATAATGCTTCCACTTCTCCCGCTACTCCTTCCACTACTTCCACTACTTCCACTGCTGCTTCCACTGCTGTCATGAAAGCCATTATCGACTCTCCTCCTGGTACCTATCTCACCGCACAGCAGATTACCAATATCGTTAAGAACGAGTTTGACCCCAACAATGATACTCCTCGACGAAGCCAGCGCCTTCTAGCAAAACCCAAGGTTAATTACAATCAAGATGACGATGATGCTGTTCATGATGACAGCGATGAGACATATAATGATGGACAAGAGATTGATAACGAAGATATGAATCAACAAGAGAAAAATATCCAAACTATTAAGAATGTATGTGCCAAAAAGGGTTGGGAGTATAATGATGACCTTATTACTGAGTATGATGCTTGGCGCGCTACCACTACTGAGGATCATAAAATTAAGAGATGGTCACCTTCAAAGGGATATTATAGCAATTATAGCGAAACTGCTCTTGCTAAACGATGGGCTCTATATTACTCTGATTCCCTTAACAATCAACAGTTTAGGCTTAGTTTGATTACAGAAATTACCAAACAGTGCGTCAAGCTTGGCATTCAATACCATCATGATATGCCTGATAAGTATATCGAATGGGTTCGTAATCCTCATAATACCACACGACAATCATTAAAAACTACCCATTATTGGCTATGTACTCTTAATAAAATTGTTGTGTGGTAGTTACATCATACAAAAATACAACAAAACATCACAAAAAGAACAAAAAACAACAAAATACAACAAGAAAAAATGGGGAGGGATAAATCCCTCTTTTTTTTGTATAAGAGATAGGTCTTGTTTAATTCTCTCTTACGGAAAAACTTGAACTCATTTACACCCTTTATGTTTACTGGCCTCGTGTCTTACTCTCTACTAGCTTCAAGCGTTCATTGCTTTCCTTATTCTTCAGCTTCTTATATTTAAAGAACAACATATAAAATGATCCTTATACGCTATATCTCACTTAATGATATTATTGCTACTTTTACTATAAATACAATTGTTAGCGATGATAATCATATTGAGATGACTATTTCTCTTAAATGTGATTCTAATATTACTTCCACTAATATTACTATACCTATTAATTTACCAATTCAGAAGATTGAACTAGTTAAACATGATGAACTAGTCAAGCCAGTTGAACCAATTCATAAGATTGAACCAATCAAACATGATGAACAAGATAAGCCAGTTGAACCAGTTAAGCTATCTACATACCCTGAATCTGATAAGCTAAAGCATGTAACAGTAATCAAAAGGCTACTTGATGAGTTTACACAATCTCATGATAAAGACACAAAGGTTGAGAAAGCAATAAACATTCTTAACTATATATCAAATGAAGCCCTGGAGTTTACCAAGAATTATAAAAAGTTTAAAAATACTATTATCAATAAATGCTATGAATTCAAGAAATATGAGTCTCATAGGAGAGAACTTGTAGAAAAGTCTGATGAAGTTCTTATTAAACTAGGCGCATCTACTACTATTCCTAGTGATTTTATAGTACCCAAATTGGAACAGATACGTGCCAATTCTGTAGAAATATCTACTGATACTATACCTAAAAAGCTAGTGTGTACAACAAATCAACCTTTAGTAGACGCACTAAAAAAGGCTGAAGAATCTGCTTCACCTAGAATTGCTAAAAGCCTGTATAAAGCTCGATCTATTATTGAATCAACGCCTCATAATTTATATACTACTTATGTAGTTTGCGGATATGGTTATAGATGTCATTGTTTAAAACCTTCTCGTAATACTCTAGAGATAGGAAATATATGGTCTAAACTTCCTAAATGTGCTATTAGAATCATATCTCCTCTTATCATTGATAATTATATACTATGTAATAATAAGAATTATTATCATTGATAATTGTATAATACATATAATAATAAAACATATAACTAAATATATTATTTTTTATGCCCCTATCTGAAAAATTTGAAACCTAAGGCTATCTACTGTTTGATGGCCTCGTGTCTCTTGTATCTTACTATTGTGTCAATTTACTAGTTCTTTCTATTCTTATTGATCTTTTATTACACAAGAAATGAATACTCTTAAGATGTCCATCAGATATGCTAAAGGGCCTGCTTCTGATGGTTCTATTGGATTTACTACACGCAGTAATACACGCAGTAATACACCTGTTCTAGAACAATCATCTACAAAATATACTGTTAACAAAAATATACAAGAAATAAAGAATCAAATATTACCTATAACCTCATTATATTCTGTACATTTTGGTACAACTGATGGTGCTTCGCCTATTTGGCAAAATTGGACTAATAATAAGCATATCAAGAAATTACTTGCTACTATAAGTTTTCCTATATATCATATTATATGTGAAGATAATGAAGATATGGGATATAATTCACATGGTGATAGAGCGCCTTGTATTGAATCAACTGATATCTATATATGGACTATTTCGCATATGAACAGGCCCATTGTATATAAATATCATGTAAATAGTTATGGTGCTAACTTATCTCAAATTATTGAAAATGAAGAAAAGATCCGTTCTATTTATCTCAGTAATGATGATGGATACTATTATGATTCTGATAAGCCATCAGAATGTTCTATTATATATAATACATTCCAATATCTTATATAGTATTTCTAGAATAAATCTTATATAATATAAACCCAAAAAAGAAAAGAAATAAGGAGGGAAGGGGGATATCCCTCTTTTTTACTTAATATAAGTAGATGGTTTGTTTTATTCTCTTTAGAAAAATTTGAAATCTGAGGGCTGCCCATTGTTTGCTGGCCTCGTGTCTTATGCTTATTGCTTCCTGCTTCCTAGCTTCTTATAGCCTTCAGCCTATTGCGTCTTTTAGAATTTAACTTATTTCAAAAAATGGGTTCTTCTTCTAGCAAGGCTAAACTTATTACCAAGCCATGCCAAAGTGGCAAGGATTACAGTATTACTCAGCTTATAATTAATGCTAAGCATACTGCTGAAATCTATGGGCTAAGTGATATGATTACTATTATCTTTCACGGTAATAGTAAAGCGCTCGGTAATCAGAAATCTGCTAGAATGTCATCTGACTCTGAACATTTCAACCCTTCAGAGATCCTTCTATGGAATAGTGATGGTACTTCATCATCTGATATTCTCGATTCTGGTATAAGGCAAACCAATGGAAGCTATGCAGATGTATGGTCGCTCTGTGAAGATGGTGATGTTAAATATATCCTATGCTGTGATAATATGAGCCGCTTCAGAAATGTATCACAACTCCTTACTAAGGCCTCGCGATTTATGGATAGATATGACTTCCCTGGATTTCGTATTGTCATAGATGAAGCCGATGATAGAAATAATTGGCATTCATTTGCTGCCTTTTCAGAATCCTGTAATGCTATCAAAGAGATATATCTCGTCACAGCAACACCAGAAAAACTTATCAAGAAATATGGACAAATGGTAATTGCTATTCAGCGAGAACCTATCGTAAAGGGACTCTATGTTAGTTCTAAAGATCAAGAGTGGCAACTATATGATTTCCTGTCTTCATCCGCATTAGATTACATTAAGCAAGTCTTTGATAAGCCTGATGTTAATCAGTGGTTTATCCCTGGATCTAAGTGGTTCGTCCCTGGTGATGTTAAACGGAAATCTCATCGCGATGTTGCCGCCTTTTTCCTTGAAAAGGGTGCCAGTGTGGTGATTCTTAATGGGATGGAAAAGAAGATTATCCTTAGCAATGGCTATGAATATGATATTGCTGATGAGATTAAAAGTGGATATCAGGAAGTGGGACAGATTATCAAAAACTACTGGGTATCAGATGAACGCCTTCAATTGGCACCTATTATTATAACTGGAAATCTGTGTGTTGAGCGTGGTATTTCATTTCAAGACTCAAGGGAGGGCGTATTCTTATTTGATGTTGCCATTGTATCTGACATTCCTGAAAAGAGTAAAGCGTACCAGATGATCTCCAGAATGTTTGGTAACTTCATGAGAGTACGAGATGGACATTATGGCATTATCTGTACAACAACACATATGAAGAAAAATACTCATACATATGAAGAACTTGCTATTTCACTTAATGAAGTGCCTGAATATTATAATGAATCAGATGAAAAAGTCGTTACAAAAAGTGATATTACTAATCTTAAGAAGGGCTTTAGCCCACAGAATATGTTCTGCCTAGAGTTTGAATCATTCGAAGATGCTGCCATATTATGTGAGTATCATGGTCACAGAGTTTCTGAAAAGGGGCGTGAGATGGCTCCTATTAATAAGATATATCAGTATGGTAATATCTACAGGGCACCATTTGTAGATTGTATCTGGATGTCGCGCGATAAATATTTTAGGAACCCTACCTTCGAAGAAGTTAAGGCCAAATATCCTGGTGTTAATGAGAAGAGAACATGCCGTGTTTTACCTCTTAATAATGGCAACTGGGTCGCATATGGCATTAAAAAGTATATTTATTAATTATATAGAATTATAGGATTATAGGATTAGAATTAAATTTGATTTAATGTATATGCTTTTATAATCAGATATAATGAGGCGGCATACTAGAAATCATAAAGGGAATAAATTACAAATAACTACTGATGAAGAAAATGTTAAAAGAGTTCTAACCCAAACATATCTACCATTTAAACCTGTTAAAAATAATATAAATGTTGATGCTGATGGCGATATTATAATGTCTTGTGCTCATTGTGAAAAACTTGTTATATCATGTATCTGTAGAAATAATTAACTTAATGTAAGAATAATGTATTTTTATTTTTTATCGCGATTACCATCTGGAAAAATTTGAAGGCTTTAAGTCCTCATCCTGATAGATGGCCTAAGTGTCTTTTGCTTCTTACTACATTATTTTACCTGTTTATAGTCGCCGACGGCTTAAAGAAATGCCTTCTAAACCCCATCCTTTATGGCACGGATTTTCCTATTTCCAACATCAACTTGAAGGAATAAACTGGATGCTCGAAAAGGAAAAAGATGGGACTATCGTCCCAAATAGAAACGGACAATGGATTGAGAAAGTATATGGCGGATTCCAATGTGATGATATGGGACTTGGAAAGACTATTCAGATAACCTCTACTATTATCAATAATATTGTTCACGATACTCTTCTTATTGCCCCACTGGCAATGATTCAAACATGGACAGAAGTTCTGGAGAAAACAGGAGTTCTTATTTATCATCTTGATACAAAAATGAAAGATCCTTGGGTATGCGTTAATAGCAATGAAAGCAAGGAAGTAGTCCCTCGACGATTCATTAAACTGAGACCATCTGTGTATATAACAAACTATGAGAAGTTATATTCAAATCCTTCTGTATTTCGATATGTATGGGATAGAATTGTCTTGGATGAAGCTCATAAGATTCGTAATGGAGACGGGGAAATTGCGAGGCAAGCACGGAAATTAGAAGGGAAAATCCGATGGGCTGTAACTGGAACACCACTTGTTAATTCCTTAAAAGACGTAGTGTCTCTTATGGCATTCCTTGGTGTCCCTTATTCCCCCTTATGGCGATGGGAACCTCGTTATATCCCTTTATTGCCCGAAATAGTTATACATCGTTCAATAGACTCTCTGCGTGGTATTATTTCAGCCGTTCCTCCTAAACCTGAAATTAATGATATAATCCTCGATTTTGATACAGAAGATGAAGAAGACTTTTATCTAGGTATACAAGGTGCTACTGAATCATTAGTTGAACGATACTCCTCAGATCAACTATCCAATCAAATGATATTCAAACTTTTACTAAGGCTGCGACAAATATCCGTTCATCCACAGATATATATTAATGCGAAGCGAAGAGAAGATGCTAAATATATACGTGATAACTGGAATGGATCGAGTACAAAGCTAGAAAAGATCCGTGAGATTATTGAGAATGATGAGATTGATAATGATGATAGAGAAGATGGGATGCCTCATAAATATATTATCTTCTGTCAATTTACCGATGAAATGACACTAATTCGCGACTATTTAGTTGAAGAATATACTATAGAGCCTGAGAATGTATTAATGTACAATGGTTCTATGACACGAGGGGAAAGAGATGCTGTGCTAGCTTATTCAAAGAAATGCGAGGAAAAGACAGTATTGCTTATTCAATTACAGGCTGGTGGGGTTGGATTAAACTTACAGGAATATGATAGGATTATCTTCATGTCTCCTTGGTGGACAAGTGCTTTAATGGATCAGGCAATAGCTCGTGCTGTGCGAATGGGACAAACAGAAATTGTGAAAGTATATCATTTGAAATTAGCAGTTGAGGAAAATAATTCTATAAATATAGATAGACTGGTAAATGGAAAAGCGGAGGAAAAACGGAGAATGTTGGAAAAGCTATTCTCAATGTGTTCTCGCGGCTCCTCGGATTCAGATTCAGATTCAGATTCGGATTCGGAATAAATAGATAAAAAAATAAGAAAAAGTGGGGGTTAAATCACATTTTTTCTTATAATAAGGAGTAATACGCTTTTGAGTATGTCTGTAAAAAAATTTGAATTTTAGTAACTACTAAATATTAGATGGCCTAAGTGTCTAAGCTAAGCGACTATAAGCAAGAAGCGACTATAAGCAAGAAGCGACTATAAGCAAGAAGCGACTATAAACGCAGTTACAATACTATAAAGATGGCATTTATTACATATGATACATTTGTCATTATGAATAAAAAAAAGTATCAAGAGTCTCTTATATCTCTAAAAGAACAAAAGCTAAATCAAATTGAAGAAAAACAGAAAGCTCTTAAAAATGAATTAAATGATAATATATTATCACTTATAATATATGAAGATGATTCTAATTATATTTATAATGATTATAGTATAATATATAAAGAAGCTATATGTGTATCTGATGGTTGTTATCATTGTAATAAATATATTCCTTATTTCTGGCCCTCTTTATGGCAATTTGAATTTGAACTTAATTTCATTGTAGAGTATAAGGGAGTGATTCACAATAAAAAAGGGATAAAAAGTGAAAAAGAATACATTGAAAGCATACTAAATACTATTAATGTTACATCAAGAGGATATACTATAAATGATTTATTAAACTATGCATATGGGTGTTGTTCTAATACTTGTAGAAAGAATATTGCTAAAAAATGTACTGAATGTCAACGATCTATAAAACCTAATACATGTACAGCACAGAGATTCTGTAGTACAGAATGCTATAATGATTCACATATGGCATATAGCAGATATATGATGAGGAAATATTAATCATTTGGCATAAATATTAAAAATATAACATTACAACATATAAGAGATATTTTTATTGTTAAATCTTCTTATATAAAAATTTGAAATCTATAAGGGATGGATGGTTAGATGGCCTCGTGTCTTTTGCGTCTTTTGCGTTTCTTGTATCTCCTGTATCTACTGTGTCTCTCATATCTAAATAGCATACAATTGCATAAAATGGCATCTGTTGTAACAATCCTTTTCCATGGAAACTGCCTTGATGGCTGGTTCGGTACATATATCTCCTATATGTATTTCAAGACATTTGGTCAAGTAAAGATGTATCCCATTTCTCCTAATCAGCGCAATACATGGCCTAATATCAAAGAAATGACTGGGACAAATGTACTCTTAGTTGATGTAAGTGTTGAAGAATCTATTCGTAAGGAATGGCTTAGCAAGGGTGTTCTAGCTATAGAGTGTATTGATCATCATGCTTCAGCTATCCCTCATTGGCCTCTAAATCCTGATGGTACATCAACAGTAATTGATACTACTCGATGTGCTGCCCTTCAGGCATGGATGCGCTTCTTCAATATGCTTCCCATTCCTGGATGGCTACAGCAGATTGACCGCATTGATCGTTGGGAAAATCCTACATATGAAGATAGATGTCTGCGTGAAGTACTCAATGTAATCGCGCATTATCCTGTTCAGAAGATGATTCCTGAAGCCATCCATCAGTCAGACTTATTCCTTCAGATGTATTCTAATCCTGATGAATTTCAGAAACTTATGCTCGGCGGAAAAGAAATTCTTGATAGAAAAGATGCTGCCCTGTTTGAAACTCTTCAAAATGGTAAGCAAATGCTAATTACCCCACAACAACTTATTGAATGGGACTTGCCATCTTCATGGCTAAATAGGGCAGTATTTATTATTGATAATTCCTTTAATTCATTTGATACAACTGAAGCAGCACACATTATATTTAGTCATATGCCACACATTGAAGTGTTTATTAATTATCGTAGAAAGAGATTCCATGATAAGGAAAGCAATGATGATAAAACTATATACATTTATAGTGCCCGCTCACGCGGGTTTGATATTACCTCTGGTACTATACTCAAAGGGCATCCCAGCTCTGCTGGAGCATCTCTTATAGTAGGTGATACATCTGTATTTCCATTTGTAGCACAACTAATTATATAAAATAAGATATAAAAGAAAAAAGTAAAAAAAGTAAAAAAAGCAAAAAAAATGAAAAAAGCAAAAAAAGCAAAAAAAATGAAAGAAAAAGGAAATAAAAAGGGAAGAAAGGAAAGAAAGGAAAGAAAGGAAAATATTATTTTTCTTATATATTATAAATGAATAACTCTAAGCTAAATAGGGTTTTTAATTTAACTAGGCCATATTTAGATAATAATGAACAAAAGGATTTGAATTTGACTAGAATGTCTACAGAATTTAATGGCCCTATTTGTGATTTTGAAGGATTTCGTCAACATAAGGGCGAATGCTGGAATGATACTCTTCAGGAAGTATTCCTTTTTACAGATGACCTGAAAGAAATTACACAGCCAATTATTTATAATTTAGACACCGATTACAATTCACTCTTTAAATTAGTCTCTTCTAAATTATATCCTGATATTCCAAATTCTGAATTAAATGATGAAAAACGGAATACGGTTAATAAATTAGTAAAATATATTACACTTATGAAAGTACGTTTTGTTACACATTATAACTTTTTAAGTGCAGTACTTGATGTAACTAAACGTCCTCTATTACCAAAAATATATAAATCAAAGCGTAGATATTCAACATTATGCGGAGTAGGTAGTGCTAAACATATTATTAATCTATATAAGGGAAATTCTGATATATACAGACCTGGATTAAATGCATCTTTTAGAAATGAATTATTAATGAATTTAATGCGTATTTTTGATATTGGATATGTAGTGACGCAATATAAAAGTTTTGATAAGAATATTAGTTCTTTTTTAATTTCTGCTAATGTAATGAAGCGCAATGATGTTAATACATATCAAGGAAATTATCAACATGCATTTGGATTTTTAAAATGCGACTCTGTTTGGAGATTATATGATGATAATAGAGATAGATTTATTAGAATTAATGAACGGTTGATTTCATTATTTGTAGATGAAGATAATGCATTAGGAGTTGATACAAATAATAATATATTTATTCTTAAATACAATCTTGGTAGAAATAATATCGCATCTATTACTGAATATTATGATATAGACGAAAATAAATGGAAAACATGGTCTGATAAATTAGATACGATTAAATCAATATTTATAAAAAGCTCAGTATCAATAGTAAGGCCACGTATTCGATGGGGTAATATGAAACGAAGTATTATAAGAGGCGGTAAAATTAGAAAAACAAGAAAACTACATAAATAATAAATATATATATTATATACAATATTAATATGACATTAGATATAATAAATATAGGAAAATATAAATTTAATATAAAAGATAATATACAAAAAACACCAGATGGACAAATATATAGTCGTAATTTTCAAATAGGAGGAAAATATTCTGATTGTGTAAATGTATCTATTTCATATAATAAAGATAGTAAACCTATATCAGCTAAAATTCCAACATTAGTATATGATGAGGAATGTTCCTTAACATCTCCATTAGATAGAGGTGAAGGCACAATAATTATGATTAAAACACTATTAAGATATGTTAATGCTAAAGTTCCAGAAATTAATGAATTTGTATTTGAAGATAACTCAAATATTGAATGTGGTGCAGATGAGGAAAAATATCAGAAACGTACAAGAAAGAGAGGAACATATGCTAGACCAGTTGCATTATATTATTTTTCAATAGCATTTAATGGTATAACTTGGTATGAAAAACACTTTAATGCGTATCAACAAGATTTAATTGTATATAAGGCATATAGAGAACGTATTAGTGAAATATTACATGATACTAAAATAAAACCTACTTTTAATGATTTTCTTCGTATAGCTCAACCACCTATGAAATATATAAATGAATTAAATAAATTATATGAAGAGGCTTCCACTTATGGGGGTTTTTTTAATTCAATTCCAAAACAAGATAGATGCCGATTAGTGCGAGAATGGATACCTACTTTTATGGAATATTATCTTAAGGGATTATTTAAAAATACAGATTGGGTAATAGATGTTAGAAAAATGGATAATAATTCTGATGGCAATTATACTAAACTTGATAATACTAAAAAAAATAATACAAGGAAAAATAAAGTTAGATATTATTGCCCAATAGGAAGAGTTAGACTAACATTTGAAAAGAATGATATGGGCGCCTAATCCATGCGCAATTCATATGGATCTTTATCAAAATATTTAGTTGCTGCCCTATATTTACTATTATACATTCTGTCATTTATTTCTATTTCTGTAAAATTATAAGGGATACATTTATTTTCATTGCATATCTTTTTTATATTCTCTTCAGTATCATTTAGACAAAATAGATAATTAATACCTACTCCACCTTCTAATGGAGTATACTGAGGTATATCATCTCCAAATGCTAAATAAATTAATTCTATAGGCATAGAGTTTGGAATACATTTGACAATGAAGAAGTTTACAATCATTATTAATGCTAAGTAATGGCACGATTTTAAGTTATATCAATTTTATAAATTTGAGTTTACATTATCTGAAATATTATAGTACGAATATAAGATGTCAGAGATAATTAAAAGAAAAAGGCCACAAGTAGCACCTGCTATTATAGAATCTGTAACAGACGTAAATAAAGAGAACCCTAAAAAGAAACGCCCTACAATTGCGAATACTACGATAGCATCTACGATAGCATCTACGATAGTACCAGACTTTAGCGACCTTTCAATTAAGATAACTAAATTACTATCCGTTTCTGACAAGAAAAATAACGGAATATATTTTACACCATATCCTATTATCAAACAGACTCTTCAAAAGATTAAAGGCTATAAAATTAAAAGTATATTAGAGCCATCTTGTGGATCATGTGAATTTATTAGGCATCTTGATAGTAAATATACTGAAGTGGATATAACAGGCATTGAATTAAATAAGACTATATTCTCGAATATAGATATTACTTTTAAGAATAAAGTGACCTTATTAAATGAAGATTTCTTAAAGTTTACTACTAATAAAAAATATGACCTTATTATTGGAAATCCGCCTTATTTCGTAATGCCAAAAGCAGATGTCTCTAAAGAATATTTGAAATACTTTGAAGGGCGTCCTAATATATTTGTCCTATTTATTGTAAAAGCACTTAGTATACTAGAACAAGATGGAATCCTCGCATTTGTTCTCCCTAATAATTTCCTGAATTCAATGTATTACAATAAACTCCGTTTACATATTAATGAGAAATATACTATTATTGATATAACTAATCATTCTGCTGAATCATATCTTGAGACTCAGCAGGATACATGCTCTATTATTATACAAAATAAGAAACCCACTATAGCATCATCCTATGTATATTCCTGTGCGAATGGAACACTCCTATTTAATACATCCGCAACTATAGAGAACTTAAAGAAATTATATGAAGGGAGTAAATCATTGGACAAACTAGGATTTGAAGTTAAAGTAGGAAACATTGTATGGAATCAACACAAAGATATACTTACTGATAACGAAGATGATACATTATTAATTTATTCATCAGATATAACTGATAATAAATTGACTATTAAAAAATATACTAATAATGAAAAGAAAAATTATATTGATAAAGAAGGTAATACTGATTTGCTCCTTGTTGTAAATCGCGGATATGGTAAAGGGAAATATTCATTTAATTACTTACTAGTTGATTTAGATAGACCTTACTTAATTGAGAATCATTTAATCTGTATTAGGTCTAAAGTAGTTGAAGATCGCTCGCGGCTCAGAGAAAAATATGAAAAAATAATTACCAGTTTTAATGATCCGCGCACTACTGAGTTTGTAGAATTATTCTTTGGAAATAATGCCATTAGTACAAGTGAATTACAATATATATTGCCTATTTATTAAATACAATTTATTAAATTCTAACTAATTTAATCTGCCAAGCTGGAAATAAAATACCAGCGTGATTCTTCCATCTTAATAGCATATGAATATATGAGGTAGGATTTAGTGTAGAACATACTACTGTATTATTATTTTTAATTTCTTTTAAAGAAGTTACAGTAAGTTCATCTTTAGAAATAGTATCATAATGAAATTTGCCAGATTTGTAGAGCATAAATACTTTATTGTCTTGTGATTCTTGTAGTTTTTTATTAAGACAAGATATATCTAATGTAAATTGCGATAGATATGTTTTAATTGATTCATCTACTATTTCTTTTTTTTCTTTAATATGCTGAGTCTCATTTTTATATAGATATTCTATTAAAGGTAGCTTAGAATAGTTTGTATTATATATATATTTTAAATAATCCTGTTTATTAGGAATATCTAAATCCGTTTTATATAATTCCTTAATTTTAGGAAGATAATTATCATAGAAATAGCTGGCGTATTCTAATCCTTGGATGAATTTATTAGATGATACGCTTATAAACTCAGGATAGTTTGTAATTTTGTCCGAATTATATTTAAACTCCATTTTAATTTCCTTTTCTGCTTCTTCTGTGTTTACTTTTAGGAGTATATCATAATTATGTTGTCTACCACTCTTTTTTGTAGCTGTTATTGATTTAATAGGAGTTTCCACTATTTTATTTAGGAAATCAGTTATTTGCGCTTCTAATTCTATCCATCGTATATCTAATTTCCAATCGGATGGAATCTCTTTATTTATACAAGCACATATTGTTTCCTCTCGTAATGTATTATGCGCATCATTGTCCGATTTAGCAGAAATGCTATGAAATAACTCAATTGACTCTTTTGATAACATTTTTTCTGAATATGTATTTAATTTATTTTTAAATACTTTACGAGGCTTATCAGATATATTTTGTTCCATTAATTTATCAGCTATCAGCTCAATAAAACTATAAAGAGTATCATGTTGTTTATTTAATTTTAATTTATTTATATGTGATATTACTATTCTAAGATTGGTCGTCATATTAATATTATGTATCCTTATGATATAAAAGAGGTTGATTCAGGATTATTTCAATATACATTTCAATTTTTTTGCGCGAATAAATACTATCTTTACATAACTATAAATTGATTTCAGACTTATGGGTCAAAAAATTTGAAATCAATTTGCGCCTATATATTGAATGTCAATGTCAATTGCCTTAAAGAGTCCTTATAAGCTACTTCCAAGTTCTAGCTCTACAAGATGCCAGGCAATAACGTGCGTCAAGCCTCAAAGAACGTGTCTCGTTCCAAGCGTTCCGCCCTCGCAAAAAACAATAATCGTGTGGAAGCCGCAATTCGCGGCACTCTCGAAGATTGTACATATGGGCGCATCACAAAAACACTCGGTAATAAAACATTCCTTCTCCTCGATGCCAACAAGAGAGAACACCAAGGGCATATACGCGGTAAGATGGCTCGCATTGGCGTTGATGATATTGTACTACTAAATAAACGCGAATATGAATCTCGTGCTAGTACAGACAAAGCTATTTACGATATCGTTGCTGTATTTGAACGAAAAGATGCCGCTTATCTCATTAAACAAGGTGAGATGCCCAAATGGATGCTAGCTATGTCCTCAGAGGAGGGTGAAGATGGTGATATCTTTGAATATGATGATAATGAAGGTGAATATATTACCATTAAAAGGAAGGAAATTGATCTAGATAATGAAGATCTAGATATTGATGCTATTTAATTGAGATTTATACAATACAAGGTTAAAAAAATAAAAATAAACATATTTTTGTTCTTATTGAATTTTTAGATAGTATTCTTTGATAAAAATTTGAATGAATAATTGAATAAATAGTGTGATACACATTGTTAAAGAGTAAAGATGTCTCTACTTTCAATTCTAACTTTCCGTGATATTAATGGATCAATCCTATACAAGGGTTTTGCATCTAAAAATGAGATTGATATAAATGATTTCATGGATAAGATTTATACTGAAATCGATTATGAACCTGAAACTCCTCTCGATAATACTAGTAAATATGGTGAACTTCTAGAACATCATACTCGCAATGTTGATATACTCCCTGATACAAATAAAGTATACTTCTCTTTGTACCAACATGAATATACTAAATATCATTGTATTCACAATAAATCACCTTTATTCTTTGAACAAAGTAAGGCAGATGAATATATTATGCTACAACCTGAACTTATCAGTTCTAGCTGCGAATTAATTATGATTTAAATATTAAAATAAAATGGATTAAATGAAATGGATTAAATGAAATGGATTAAATGAAATGGATTAAATAAATATTTTTTAACTATATTTAATTAAGAAAGCGCCTGATAAAGCATCTGGTTTAGAACCCATTAATGATGTTAATTCGGGTTGGAAATTATTAGTAGTATTGCCTACTATATATACATTTCCTAATAGATCAGTTGTTATTGCATTTCCAAAATCTGAATCTATTCCATCTAACCATTTACCACAAACGGGTATTCCATGTGTATTATATTTAATTATATAAACACCAGCAGCATTAGTTGCTGTAATACTAGGCTTAGAACCTATTAATGCAGTTAATTCTGGTTGTAAATTACTAGTAGCATATCCTGTTACATATATATTTCCTAATGAATCAGTTGCTACTGCTCTTCCAATATCAGGCCCAATGCTATCTATCCATTTACCCCATTGTGCAACCCCTGTTGTATCATATTTTACTAAGAAACCACCTTGTGTTGTAGTCCCTGGTTTAGAACCCATTAATGATGTTAATTCTGATTGTAAATCACCATTAGTATAACCTGTTACATATACATTTCCAGATGAATCTGTTGTTACTCCATTTCCATAATCAGATGTACTGCCATCTAACCATTTGCCCCATTGTGGAGTACCAGATGTATCATATTTAATTAAATATGCACCATTACCCATATAAGGAGTTTTAGTTCCTAGTAGAGTAGTTAATTCTGATTGTAAACTATCAGATGTATAACCTGTTACATATACATTCCCTAATAAATCAGTTGCTACCCCATTTCCATAATCAGAACCTGTACCATCTAACCATTTGCCCCATTGTGGAGTACCAGATGTATTATATTTAACTAAGAATGCGCCTTGTGTAATATTACCTGGTTTAGTACCCATTAATGACATTAACTCTGATTGTAAATAATATGCAGTATTGCCAGTTACATATATATTTCCTAATGAGTCTGTTGACACACCAGTACCGCTATCAGTACTAATTCCATCTATCCATTTACCCCATTGTGCAACCCCTGTTGTATCATATTTCACTAAGAAAGCCCCTTCAGTAGTATTACTTGGTTTAATACCCATTAATGAAGTTAACTCTGATTGTAAATTATATCCAGCTTTACCAGTTACATATATATTTCCAGATAAATCAGTTGCTACTCCATATCCATTATCAGCACCTGAACCATCTATCCATTTACCCCATATTGGTGTACCTGATGTATCATATTTCACTAAGTAAGCACCCTGCGTTGTAGCCCCTGGTTTAGAATCCATTAATGTAGTTAATTCAGGTTGTAAATTATTATTAGTATAACCTGTTACATATATATTACCAAATGAATCAGTTGCTACCCCAGTACCAACATCAGTACCTGAACCATCTAACCATTTACCCCATTGTGGTATTAAATTATCATTTACCTTAATATTTACAGTTGCTGTAGTAGATTGATTATAATTATATCCTATTGTAACTGTATATCCTGTTATATCAGACATAGTAGTAGGTGTTCCTGAAATTATACCTGTTGCAGCATCAATTGTTAAACCAGTAGGTAACACCGCTGAATAGTTAGTCACATTGCCTGATACATCAGGTGCTACACCTGTATAGCTAATTCCCTTTGTTGCTGTTATATCTGAATATGATACACTCGGCACTGGATCATTTACTAGTAATGAATAAGCAGGTGCATCCAGTGATATCTTGATCATATAAGTTCTATCCTCAAATTGAGGGTTTAACGAGGTGTATCCTGGATTTGCTGATCCTGGTCCAAATGATATCGCTGGTGTTTGAACTTTT
>JACCDO011525086.1_pt1 | contig 16580 bp, 2 predicted proteins | sample 7446101 | NCBI WGS metagenome assembly JACCDO01 (sample SAMN15323440, study PRJNA562643) | freshwater metagenome | isolation source: river surface water | place: USA:Blue River Watershed | collected 2017-08-16 | reverse complement strand
TGCCTACTAAAACGATGGCGGCGAGGCTATGAAGAGAAAAAGAGAGTATTCGCACCATTCGCAATAGCAGAGTACTACCACCACACCTGCTGTGACCATGTCGAGGATGAAGAGATCGCAGCAGCGGCGGCGGCGCAACTCCGACCAGATGAGAACGTGTAAGCAAGTCTATTAACATGTTATTACTGTTACTATTATAATTATTATTCTATTTCCTAACCTATCATCATGACGTCGCAGTTGTAGATGGCGAACGTCAGCTTCTCTTTGAGGACTTCCCTCGAGCTGTAACGCGGCAAATCTATCTGGAAGGAACACGTGTGCGCTATCGGCAGCTTGCCATCGAGCGACTTATCATCGTCGGAAGACATCAAACAGATTTCAAAGTTGTACTTATCCTGCGATGAAGGCAACCTGCTTCTGCCCCACGAGAACTTGATCAGCTGGCGGATGTCCTCGTTGCTGTACTCCGTGGTCAAGATCGCCCAGAACCACTTGACCAACTCGTCACTCTCCCGAAATCCGCTGTATCTAGTATTCTTCTTGAGGATTTCCAGGTTGATGACTGCGTCGCCACAAACATGGTCTTCCAGCTGCTTTCCTGTCAATAAACGCAGCATTCGCATCGGTACAACGGCAGTTAACCCAGTTTTCACGGCGGCAATGCACGGCTTGAGCTCGTCCAACATGTACTGCGTACTTAGTCGGATGTATTCCTCTCGATTCGCCTGCGAGATCATCACATTGTCGCCTCCTTCAATCAGCGGGATCTCCTCGTTGTTGGTGTTGACACTCAACGGAGACGTGAAGGTGAACGGCAGCTGCAACTCACTCAGCTCCTCATCAGTAAAGTTACGAATGTCGTCAATGCGCGACTTGATCGTGTTGTAGGCGATGTCGCGGTAGTCGTCCAGCGTCACTTCCTCGTCACACAACACCTTCCATATCAACGACGAGAGAGAGATCTCGAGGTACAGCTCCGAGCGGATAGCCATGCCCATGAGCTTGCCCAAGAAGACAAACATGTTCGTTACTAAGTTGTTTTCAACCCCCTTGAACGCCTCGGGATTCAGGATATATTGATGGCGATTGGCACCGATGTTGCCGCTGTTATTCGGCGTCTTGACGAGCAACGGCAGCGTGGAAGACATCAAATCGTTGGCGAGTTCAGTCCAAATCTCTCTGAATGGACCGCCTGCGTCATAGGCCTCTTCGTTCTTCAAGCGGACGCGGAAGTATCTGTTCTCATGGCGCAGACTCAACGCGTCCATCTTACTCATGGCAGCGAAGACTTGCCCGAAGATGGACCACTTGCAGTCCACGTCTGCCTCGTTGCGGAGTCGTCGCTTCACGGCCTCGTTGCGGTTGATTTCTATTTCTGGGGTGAAGTTAGACTTGGCTGGTATGGCGCTGCTGCGCAGCATGTTGGTGCAGAGTGTGGTGAGTCTGCTGGGGATCAGGTACGACCGACACTGCGATATGATGTGCGAGTAAGAGCCGTCGATGAGCTGCTCTTCGAGGTCGATAATGTCGTAGATTCTGTTGTTGTGGAAATGCGACATGAGGGTGAGGATGACGTGGACATATCCCTGGAAGGCCAGGCAGTCATCCGGCGCGAGTGGCACTTGCTCATTCACTGCCACGCAGTACAGCGGATGGTGATGCCGACACTCCGCGTGGCTGTGGCCGCAGTCACTGAGGATGCCTTGAATAGCGCTGACGCCGTCGCTGCCCAACGACTCTTTGATCGTCCGCCAAGAAACGTTGAACAAGTTCGTCTTCTTGGTTTCCCGCAAGAACTTCAAGATGATGTCTCGGATGCTGCCGACCGCCTTCGCGCTGAACCGGAAATGACTGCGGAATCTGTCGCGGTCGACCTCAAAGTCCTTGCTCACCATTAGGGTGGTGTGGGCATACACGGGCACCACTCGCAACGCCACTGCGCCGACTCCCTCTGACAGAGTGACGCGGAGGGCGCTGCCGGGGTAGTAGTAACCGTCATGCTGATAAGTGCGCACTTTCTTACTGGTTTGTTTCACTGCAATGAACTCATACTTCACGTACAACGGCTCTATTGCGCCGCCATCTAGCATGGCAGCCATAGGCAGGATGGACTTGAGCTTGTTGGTGTCGATGAGCAGCTTGGTGTTGCTGTTGGACAGGCACTCCCGGATCTTGGCGGTGACGTCGCCGGATCTGTAGGTGGCGTTGACTATGTTCAAGTAGTGCGCACTTGGGGCCTCAATCTTGATGTTCTTGCCGTTATAAAAGGTTTCATTCAAGATGTTGGTGTTTCCTGGCTCAATAGGCTTCTCAAAGACGCGGTCTGTGTCACTGTCTTCACTAGCAGCTGCGGCGGCGCTCAGGTCAACAGTCACCGCGTACTGGTCCTGCCCAGCAAGCAGGGAAGGCGAGTGAGGCTGCGACAACCTCAAAATCCCGCGGCTTTCCGGTGTTAAAACCTTGACAAAGTAGCCGATTGCCGCGGGAATACTCACTTCTTGCGTGTGTTGACTGCTGTCTAAAACCAGCTCTTGCGCCCTGCGCAGCTCACACAGTTTGCCGAGCAGCGCGAGGTTGTCGAAGCACACGTCTCCGTGCCCCAAGATGTAGTTCATGTAAGCCTTTTGCGTCGACAAGTCAGTGATTATATCGAAATTGAAGTCGGAATAAAGGCGCTCGATGTCAGTCCTCGTGCTGCTGCTGGGCGCCCACTTCGAGTGGATGGAAGACGCCATCGACGGCATCACTGACTCCAACTCGATCACGTTACTGGCGACCTTGTCACTGGTTGCAACGGCTAGTTTCTCCGGGCTTTTGACTGCTGAGTAGTCGAACATAGCGAGGCCACTGAGCTGGTACAAGTTGTCGGCACTCATACAAATATTGCTGACGATCTGGTCCGTGTTGCCGTTGGTGCAGTCAGACAGGCTCCGGATGGCGATGCTTGGCTTATGCGGTTGCACCACGGCGAGATACTTGTCGGTGCAACAGATATTGCGCACGTCAGAGCCTGTCGGATGGACCTCACTGATGGATTCGCCGTTGGAGCTGTTGCGCACTTGAATAGATCCGTTGTTGCAGCCACACATGACTTGTTGATCATCGACGGACCACACGACGGTATTGAGTATCACCACGTCCTCGGAGGTAAGGAAAAGCCGCCTAGCAATGCTGCCACTGATGTGACCCGCAGCCACACTGTACACAGCGAGGCATCCCAAGACAGTGCCTTCGTCGTACTCCTCTTCAGAGTCTCGGGACTCGCGCACATACGCCACCGCAACCTTCTTGCTGTCGTGGCTGAACGCTACCGCACTAATCCAGAACTCGCCTTCGTTGGTGCAAAGGACTTGTCCCGTGTTGATGTCCCACACCTTCATGCTGCAGTCGTCGTAGTTGGCTAACGGCTCGTGGATGTTGTTAACGTTACTGTCCTCGTAAGAGTAGGCGATCGCGTACAGGTTACCATCCGGCGAGAAGGAGGAGAAGGTGATGGGATGCCGCGTGATGTCAACCGACACGTCGTCGGTGATCGTCTTGATGAGTGCGTAGTCATTCGTGGCGTCATATACAAGGAAGGAGTTGTAGCTAACACCCACAGCAATGCGAGTGCCCGCCGCGTTGTACTCCGCCACTATTGGACGGTACGTGTCGACGCTAGAGTCTACGTTGCAGTCCTTGATGGGCTCGACAACCTTCAACACCCTGCCGTCCGAGGCGTCCCAAATGCGGAACGTTTCGTCGAAGCTACCCGATAGTATGTGGCGCCCGTCGGGGCTGAAGGAGATGGAGTACACCATCGAGGTGTGGCCTTCCAGCGTGTTGACTAGGGTGCCGGAAAGGGCGTTGAAGACCTTGATTTCATTCGTGGCGAACGCTACGGCGACTTGCACAGTGTCGTCCTCCACCTTGTTAGTCGCAGTGGAGTCCGTGTTCTCTTGCGATGGGTAAAACACTTTCAAGCGACGGTAAACGGGAAGCATCACGTCTTCCTTCGCGCTTGCGGGGCTCTTGCCGTTGCTGTGAAGTGGCACTGATGTCGAGTGCACCTCCACCGCGTTCACGAACAATTTCAACGTCAAAACGGTGGTTTCTGCTGCAGAAGTCGACGCTTCTGGCGCCAATATCGCAGAGAGAACGTCGCCTTTCCCCACGTTCCTGAAGAAGTACAACACTTCGTCGTAGACGACGTCGCTGGCTGCACCGCCTGCAGCAAATCCCGCGGGATCTTTAGTGCATGCAAAGCCGATCGCTAACTTCACGTTGTCGGCACCTTCCGGGGAGATGCGCAGCCAATACTCCTGAGAGAAGGTGGCTTCAACACCCTGCGAGACGACTGGCCCTAACTCCACATTGTCGCCTGGGATAACGGTCGCCTTCACACTCTTACCATCGAAGGTTGGTAGCACAGCTCTGGAGTTGTAGTAACTGACAGCTGCAGCAGAAGGAGCGACGTTGGACTGCCTCATTCTGTTGACGGAGTCCATGATCTCTTGAATGTCCGGGAGGAGCGCGTATAACTGCCCGAATGAGTGCTTGAGCACGGTGTCGCCGAGGGATTCCAGCGCAACAATGCAGCGCTTGGCGAACAGCGTGAACGCGGTAAACACAGCGAACACATAGTCGTACCACCGGTGATACACGTTCTCATCGCTGCTCCCGCGGAGTTGCTTCATATACAGCTTCATCAGCACCACAAGCAGCTGCACGATGGATATGGCTTGCTTCGACACGTCCGCGGGGTAGTGCTGCAGGTTGGCCACGATGCGGAAGAATCCCGTCATGACCCTGGCGACGTAGTGATCGCCTAGGATATGCAGCAGACTGCAGTCAACACTGCTGGCGTCGTTATACTTGAGTCCGTTGATGGTGTCCGACAGTAGCGTGTGTAGGAACAACATGGCGATTTCGATTGAAGGTGTAGATAGTAGCTGCTGCGCATCTAGAACACTAGCTGCGCTGCTGCCTTGGACATGCACACGCACACCCCAATCGGTCTCGACTTGCTCGCTACTCTCAAACGCGATGTATACGCAGTTGATCCCTCGCAAGACTATTTTCTCTGCAGGCCAGTTGCCGCCAGCCGCGGCGCCGTGGAACGGACCCGCGAGTAGCTGCTGCTTGTCCATGTCCCGGTAAACGCACACAAAAGACGCCTCATTAGCTGTGGCGCAGCGCTTGTCGAACTCCAACTCGATCTCATTCGCGTTTAGAAGGAAGACTTTCTCGAGCCACTTCTCATTCGGCGTGTAGTTGTGGCCGCTGGAAATCGTGTTGATCTTCCTGGCGGCACTCGGGCTGTGAGCAACATAGGAATACACACCCGCACTCCCGCTCTCGCTGTGGATGTTGAGGTTGCTCACGATGATGTCCTTCATCATCTGCTTGATGCCGCTCACGCTACTCGCACTGTTGGCTCGGTCCAGTTGCTTCTGCAACAGATTCTTGATTGATTTCAAGAGCTTCCCGCTGCCCTGGTTGTTCTCCAGGAGCGCAATGCGACTCGAGATGTAGATGTACTTGGTGAAGCTGGGATCGATGAGCTGGAAGCGAGGCCACTTGTCGAAGATGTGGCACAGCAAGGCATGGTACTTGGACTTGACGAAAGCTTCGTATATTTCACTGATTGCGTTGGCGCCGCTGTTGTCGGACGCTGCGCTTCCATCGGCAGCCGCGCTGTCATTGGCGCTGTCTAGATCCGAGGCAACAGCGTCGTTAGCGTTCGACTCCTTGTCAGTCAACGCACTGAAGCTACTGACGAACTCTTGAAACAACAGACTGAACCGGTGTCGGATGTGATCTGCTGACTGCCAATGCTTCTTACTCACTCGCTGCTTCTTGCTGCCGCGCATGCACTTCACTTCCTGCTCAGTGCAGAAGGTACAGATATCCCAGTCGCAAGCCAGGCAAGTGTACGTAGACGAGCCTCCTTGGCTGCACACGTTGCAATTTATATTCGGTCTGTAGAAGAGAATGGCTTTCCCGCACGAATGCAGCTTCCCTGGGTAGCTGTAGGGCAGGACGTCAGACTCGACGTTGTCGCCGTCGGAGTCGCTCGAGTCGTTCTCAGCACCTGCATCAGTAGCAGCCGTGACGGGAACATCCGCGGTCCCTGGGACTGGGTTTGACGGAGAAATTGATGCATCGAGAAATCCGAACGGCGGCTGCGGCGGGGCGCCGAACCCACTACCAAATCCACCGAATGGCGCGCGGAAGCCTCCAAAAGTTGTCGGTGTTTGCCCGAATGGAATAGGAGCGCCGCCCATGTTGAACGTGTTCGAGGCAGCGAAAGCACCGGTCGGACGTCCTTGCGCAGGGAATGGCATCGCGCCACCAACGGGAGGCGTGTGGACACGCGCGGCTGCTCGCTGCGCATTGGGCAACGGATCATTCATTCCGTTTTCACGGCGGATTTCTAGCGCTCGTTCTCTCCGCTCTTCCGGCAACGAGTTCACATCGTCGAACGTTGCCGAGAGGAAAATATCCGCGAGAACCTCGTCATCGCCGATGTCGTACATCTGATCGACTAACCTAATGAAGTCCTCGTTGACCGGCGCAGCGGGCTCTTCCACTTCCTCCGCCAAGCTGTCTGCATCAACTGGGTAGTCAAGCGCGGTCTCCACTTCCTTCGTCAAGTCGATGCACTGCGTGGATGCCTCCTTGGAGCTCATGTACATCTCTGGGAGGTACAGTTGGTTGAGTAGCGACAGCGGATTGTCCAAGGCAACTTGGTTCTGCTCCACTCCAACGGTGCTATACAGCGCTTCAAGCCGCGCCTCCAAGCTATCAGCCGTCTCAGGGACCACGCGAACCTCTTTGAAGCGGAAGTTCTGGTTGCTTTTGTTGTGGGACTTGATGGTCGACGCGATGTGGTCGATGGGCAGCACGGAGGTGGGCGAGGCGGACGCAGCGTCATATCCGAAGTGATTTGTTGTGCTGAAACCGTATTTGTGCACGTTGGAAGCGGAAGGTTTCACCACTAGACTCACTCCAGACGCGTCCATCCACTTGACGCAGAATAACGGCAACAACAGCTTCCGCATGATAGTCGGGACGTAGCTAGCCACATCCGCCCACGGGATTCTGCTGAAGATCACCGGATGCATCACCGTGTCGATAACCAGGCTCTGCATGTAGCGCACAGACAGCAGGTGCTCGTCGCACAGACGTGGCACGGCATTCTTGATCGGCTGCACGACGCCTTTGACTTTCACCTTGAACCCCCACTTATCGCGATCGTCATTCGAGTGGAAATGCAAGCATAAATCCTTGGAGTTGGTCACTTGGAGGGGTGGCACCTTGTCCACACCTGGCTTGCCCTTCTCGAGCACGGTACCGTTCAACTTGAATATCGGACTTGCAGAGTCGCTCTTATCGCGATAAAGTGCGACGAAATCTGCGTACCGATCCGTGAAGAGGGCGGTGCGCTCGTCAAAGGACACACTCAAGGTCTGCACGCCCGGGATGTGGATGTTCCAGTACATGTCGCCGCGCAGGTAGTTGTGGTCACTCTCGTACTCCTTCTCAACACAAACTTGGTCCGTTTCCAGCTCCAATATGCCGTACTCGCGCTCGTCGTATGTAGTCATCGCAAGCAGTTTGCTGTAGAGCGCCTGCGAGCTGGAGCTGGTCAAAACGTCTTGAATTATGGCTGATGGGCTGTCCACGACGACTTGCACCGACGACTTGACGTCCTTGTAGTTGACGAACTTCACTGTGTTCACACCGTAGCTAGCAACCGCGTAGGGATCGCTGCTGATGGTGGCGCCGTTCCCACTGGTGCAAACCAGCCTGTTGCTGCCTCCGTCAAAGCAGACCACCGTGTAGTCCTCTGCAAGGGTGCGATGCAGTTGAGATATCCTGGTTCCAGGGAACGTCACGACATTGCTGTCACCGCACAGGGACACAAGCATGCCCAGCACAGTGTTCCACTCACTACTCTGCGCATCGCGTCTAGCAACAGAGTCCTCTTGCAACGCCTGAATTGCTTTGTTCACGGAAGCAAGAAACTTCTGTGACTGCGCTGACTCGACGTTGCACGAGTACGATTTCATGATGGCGCGGAAGAAAAGCACGTACTGATTGACTACAAAGAACTTGCTTGGCTCTGGCGACTGGCTGGCCACCCGCTTCCCCACGATATCCAGGAAGTGCGAGCCAACGGCGGACAGCAAGTAGTGGTTGACGCTGCCAAACCCTTCCTTGTTATCCACATTTTTCTTGAGCAAGTTCTCATGCAGCAATTCTTCGACCTGCGTCGAGCTCGGAAGCAACGCCGATATCTTGTTGAAGAGCGCGGTAGCGACAGCTCTAATCGTTGTACTGAAGGATTTGGTGGCTAAAGACAGCAAGATGGAGAAGATCTTGTAGGTGCTGTGCCCCACGAAGAACACCTTCAACGCGTCCACGCCCCTGTCTTGAATCAAGAAATCCATGATCCGGTGGATGGAAGACAGCGCCGACACGCACTTGGCGTAGGAGTCACTGGGATTGTCCATCAAGAACTCGTTAGCTCTGGCTTTAATGGCTTCAATCTGCTCCGAAGAAGTCTCTGCGCGATCCAACCTGGCACCCGCCACGTACGCATCTGCGTATGTATAGTTGTAAGACTCAGGTCCCTTCCCTACATGGTATCTGTACTGGAAGAGGTCACCGTACAACGCGCCATAATCCGCGGGGTTGAAGGTGTACGCCTTGACCTTGAACTTGTAACTGCCACCTGCAGGAGGCACAAAGAACTGGTTGCGACCTGACCTCGACGACACCTTCACCTTCATCTGGAAGAAACTGTTGTTGATAACCAGCTTCTTGTCATTCCCCACCGCGCCGTTGCCCATGACGAAGCAGCCCTTGGAGTACGAGGCAATCGGGTCACAAGTGAAGCTCTCACCGGCGTAGAAGGCGCACACGTCCGAGAACGCAGCTGCGTCGTCCGCCACAATCTCGTACTTGTACGCGTACGGAACTGAGAATGTTTCTATATTTGCGTCGCCGCCGCTTGGGTTAGACATGAAATTTGTCATTGATTTGCTCTGGAAGTCCTGCTCCACGTACACTTCCGAGGCGGGAACCCTGGCATCTGGCCGAGTTACTAGCAGCGTGAACGGAAGAGGAACTCTTGCTTCTTCAACGCCGTTCACGTATAGCACTAAAGTGAAGTCCTTCGGGTCAACAGCGTAAGCTACATGTGTCCACACATACGGCGCCAGCTTGCTCTTGGAGACCACACTGAAGTACTTGTCATCGGAGCTACTAGACGAGTTGTCGGTGCACGTATGGCTCTTGGCCCTCTTGATGCACAAGATGCAGTTGTTGCAGTGGATGCAGCGAGTCTCGCCAGTGTATGAAGAAGGACCACTATTCCCGCATTTCTTGCAATAAAATGTGCCAGATCGTGCGGAGGCAGAGGGGAAGTCATGCTCTGGCATCCCGTGAACCTTGCCAGATGGGTCGTAGATAGAGACGACAACCTTGCCGTCGCTGGAGGTCCCTAGCACAATGCGCGACCAAGGGGTCTTGCCAGCTGAGTCGTTCTCAGCCAACAGAAAGACGTTGAGATCCGCGACTACGCGCAGTTTCGTGAGTGGGTGTAAAGACGAGCTCTGCTTGTCTACGCAGACCCAGGTGCTGAACGAGTGGACCAAAGGAACGCGCGGGGCGGAGCTATCAACCGCCGTCGCAAACCCTACTTCCTTCATACTACACTTGAGCGGGTACGTCACGATGAAGTCCTTGCTGTTCTGCGGAAGGAAGTCGCGGCTTTTGAACATGAAGAGCAAATCAAACAACGAATTCACTAAGTTTGGCAGTATTTTCTCACTCGCGTCTTGCGCCTTGTCTGACAACGAGGGTTGGCGCCGCAGTAGCGTCGCAGACAAGCTGGCAGTCTGCACCTCAGTAGACTCATCTTGAGACGAGTTGCCACCTCCTCCGCTGCCGTCACTAGAGTGGTTGTCCTTGTCTATCTCGCGCTCGTGGATCAGCTTCTTGCTTATACACACCCGAAACGAGATAAGTTCAAATATTTTCAAGATAATTTGGAAAATTTCTTTGTTTCCGTCGAGCAGCTCCTCGTCTTTCAGGCAGTTATTGAGGTAGTAGATGACCTTGTCCTCCCGCAGGAACTCGACGTCGTCCTGCACGTAGTCCTGCGAGAGCAAGGCGAGGATACTCATTACATGGAACACATCCTTGTGTTTCTTGGCATCGCTGGTGTTGCTGACCGCCTTGCCTGACCGCATCCTTTCCCGCGGGGATTCAGGGGACTCCAAGTGCTGAGTCAGCACTACTTTAATAAACTCCGAATGCTTCTCGGTTAGGTAGTAATGCAACCGCTTGGGCAATCCCCCCAACGAATGCAAGTAGTGGGTGTTGTAGGTCTGAGCCTTGCTCTCGCCGTCGATATATGATGGGTCATAGAAGGAGCGGCGCACGATCAGCGGCAAGCACCGTTGGATATCGGAGACAAGTCCCTCATTAACCGCCATGTTGCTGTGCTGCCCCTCGTCGTCCACGGGAGTCACCACGTTCAACCCATCCACCGGGTTGACCGCCTCCGCCTCTCTTTGCTGCAGATTTTGCGACATAAACATACTTATTGACTGCTCAAACGCATTTATCCTGATGTTTGCTGCCTTTTCACGGGCTTCAAGTTCCAGCAAGATAACGGCAGTTGGAGGTCCGTTGAGCAAGAAATCCAGCGTGCTTTCGACGGTACTCATGCTCACTACATTGCGGTCTCTTTGCTCACTTATCTTCTTATCAATGTGACTCTTGGTCTTCTTCAACAGCCCCGCTTTGAAGGCCACATCAAGCCAAGAGTTGTACTTCTTGGAGTCACTCGACGCCAAGTTGATGGGCTCGAACTTCATCAATAACTTGGCTCGCGCCAGCACGTCGTCGCACATTTGTTGGAAGCATTTCGTGCCGTTCTTCTCGTCGTTGATGTCGCATTGCTTCAGCGCGTCTCTGACCACCTTGTTGGTGCTCGTCCAAGTGGATATCAAAGCCACCGAGGGAACCTCCTTGTTTCCCGTCGACAGCAAGGCCACCTCGTCAGTTAGGTTTGTCTGCCAGATGATGGCCGCCCACGACGCGTACGTGACCGGGTTGTAGTATCTGTCTTGAAACTGCTCCTTGCAGTTCGCTTTCATGATGTTGAAGATGTTATTCGCAACTGGCGAAGTGGTTGCTTCGTCGAGGATGCAACTCAACAGAGCTAGCTTCTCGCCTGTTGCGCCATCCCAGTCGTTGTCATCAATGCGGATCGCCAGGAGCGAGGACGTGAGCCAGTGGGACGCACTGCTGTTCACCGACACGCGGTATTCTAACAAGCACCTAGTGATCGTAGCAAAGATATTTTGTACTTCCATGTGAAATAACTTCAACGGATTTGTGTTCAACGCGAGGTGTGGAAGAGGAGCTTGGGACTTTAAGACGTGAATTAACGGCCTCAAGGGTTCTTCCCGCTCGTAAGTTGTGCAGAACAACGGACTGTTGGCGAAGTGATTGAGTCCCGCATACTCGGCTTGGCTGATGGTAGCCCAACCGTCATTCACACAATCAAACGTGTACTTTTCCCCTCTAAGCAACGCCTTGCTGGGGCTGAACAGCGTCGCGTCCACGAACTCCGGGCCACTTCTGACATTAATAGGGAACTTGTCATGCAACTGAATGTGCAACGGAACCGCGGACTTGATCAGTTTGAAAATGATGATGTTGTCGACACTCGTGGCGGGTATGAAGCCGTGGATGGCGGGGTCGAAGTCGAGGGTAACCTCTGCCTGAGTGTCCGTGCCACTGATGATACGAGCGTATTCGCTTGGATGGATCTTGGCCCATCTGTCGGTGATGTGTGAAACCTTCCACTTGGTAGAGCAGTTGAGGATAGTCAGTCCATCAGGGCAGTCCAGATCGCTGTCGAAGGTCGGATGCTTGCGCAGCCGCACACCGCTGACTTCATTCGAGATGATCACTTCAATCGGCGCGTCGTCGACACTCTGCGCCTCTTGCACCTGCTCATGGAAGTATTCTGATGACTTGGAGACGAACGCAGCCACCTGATCAACGGAATTCTTCTCCAAAATATCCGTTATTTGCTTCTGAATACCGAGTAAACTGCTGCTGTTGTCTTCGACTTGCGCCAGCGAGCGGTACTGCAGCAGCAACAGCTTCATGGTGTTCGCGACGTATGTTGTTAGGTGCAAAATGTTGGGTTTATCGAACAAAAAAAGGAATAAATTCTTCTCGTAAGACGGCAAAACAGCGAGAAACCTTTCCTTCGCGGTCGCCGCGCTCGTCTCTGTCGCATCCATCACGCGGCTGCTACTCAACAGAGGCAATATCTTGCGCACGTTCGTTGCAACGAGCTCAGCCAGGTACTGAAACAAGCCGTTGATCCGACTCACATCGAATGCCTGTTGCGCACTACCCGTCTCGAGGGGAAAGGCAACTGATGTAATTTCATTGACGGAAAACATGATGCACAGCATCTGCACAAACTTACTCAGTGAATTCTTGATGTTTGCAACGGTTTCCTCGGGCACGTTCTGCACTTGGTGTATCTCGGGACTCGACAGGAGGAACAGGGTGTTGATAAGCTTCTGGAGAAAGAGGAACGTGTGGTCGCTTACTTTGTTGTCGCAAGGCGCGAAGCAGTACTCAATGAGCACCAACTCGTCCACTCTCGTGAGCAGCCGATCGCACATGACGTACATGAAGCTGGTGGGCACGGTTCTGTCATTGTTGCTGACGATCGCGTCCAGGAAGCGGCCGATGACATCGATCTGGTCGATGGTAGACACGATGATGTTCTTGAAGTTGATGTCGAGCGCGTCGATGGCGGACTCCACCAGGTGCAGGTACGACCCGCAGTAGAAGATTATGTCCAAGAAAATGGATTTCAAGTCGAGACTTTTGATGTAATTCACTACTTTTATATCCCGCACCTCGTTGCTCTCGACCGCGTTCGTGTTCACCACCGTGTACACCTCCGTGCTATGGTCGTAGTAGCATATGCTAGTGTAACCACCCCAGCTCACTGTGACGGTGGACCGGCTGACATCGGTCACAATGCCTTGGCTATTGCTGCTGTAGCTGCGATCTATGTCGCCGTAGTGCCAGTGAGGACCGCGCTTGACTTTGTCGTTGATCTTCAATTTCGGATATTCCTTCGACTTCTGAGGGACTGACAGCAGCAACAGCGATGCCGAGGCAACACTGACAAAGTATGTGAGTAAATCCACATCATCTTGGCCACTATTGGAACCTAGCGCCGCGATGCGACCTTTCACCTCGTCGATGACCTGCGACAGGAAGGAATTGCCCCCAATAACCAAGGAGTCATTCCTGAAATCAAACTGACCCGGCAGTATGAACGACGACAAGGACTGCAGCAGGAGCGCGAATAGCTTTCTCTTGGACTTAATTAATTCCGGAAACGGCGTGCTCTTCGCACCTGGAGCATAGCCAGGGTCTATGACAGCGAAGAAGAACCTCTCGCAGCTGGGTGTGAGGGTAGTGCTGCTGGAGTCAGCTAGAACTGTTAGAACAAAGTAAAACAAATCGACGTTCTTCATGGAGACAGCCAGCAGGAACAACAGCGATAATGCTTCATCGGCGAGCGCATGTCTGCTTGCAATACAGCCCTTACACATGGCCTGCAAAGCTAGAAGAAAGTCTCGCTTCGCAGCATCCTGCAGAGCAGTCACCAGTGGACTGGAAGTTCTCTTGACTTGATTCTGCTTGCTTTGCAGAACCTCTATTAAAGACGCCTTGGACACGTCGAATAACACAGGCTTCGTCGTTTCAAACTTGGTCTTTCTATTACGTTCTACCATACTCTCTTGCCACAACTTGCAGTCGGCGCACTGATACCCGTTGCTGCATACCCGCGAAGGGGTGCTTTCTCTCTCTGCTGGAATGGTAACGCCGCAATATAAGTTCGACACATAAGAACCACTAGTACCAGGTGTCATAACACGCCCACTTGCATCATTAATGAATACAAACTGACTGCACTCGACACATTGATAGTTTCCTTTGCCACATTCACAGACACTTGCTTCCGCAGAATCAGATGGTTCTGCGGGCACTGTTACAGATCTACCACAGTAGTACTTCCCTCTGTTCCCGTCTTTATCACCGAGAGCAACGTAGTATCCCGCACTATTGTAAGTGTTAACAGCTTGGTAACTGCACTTCTGCTGCGGTGTTAAGTTACTCATTTCATTGGACAAACATCTTGTTACAAACGGCAAGGTGACCTCTGCATTGCTAAGTGGGTCAGAACTAGTAATGATTCCCATTAAGTTATTAAACAGTGCTCGGGCGACCTCAGAATCGCAGTTACTATTAGAAATGATAGAGTTTAACGTGGTTAGCAGCGACATCGCGAGTTGAAACATGATAGTCGTGTCACTGTTAACTATGTCACTCTTCTCCGATTCTTTCGTTTTATTCTCATTCTCAGAATTTTCTAGCCTTTTTCTTGATTCAAAGTATTGTCTATAGTTTCTTCCAACTGTTGATTGGAGCATAAGCAGCTTGAACATTGCTTCATCATTTTTGTACATAGATTTATAGTAATCATTACGAAATAGCGACGCATCAATGACATCCATCAATTTATTAGCACCTGGAAGTTTGCTCAAGTCTATAGAGCCATAGACACTCAGTAGATCCTCCATAGATGAGGGATAGTTCTCATCTTGCACTGTCTCGTCTTGTGTGGTGTCGCTGGAGTCAGCCTTAGGAGAATAAATTATAGTAGGGACGGGACATGACGCCAAAGAAGGCGGAATGGAGATCGATTGCGCGTTCTCAATGGCGTACTTCAGGTCCAAGTCAGTCAAATACTTGCGATATTTAATGTCATTTACATTCGTGACTGCAGAAAAAAGAGTAAGAAAAAGTGGAAAATGATACATCTATGGCAACATACCTTCTTGCTTCAATCCGAGCGCACCGCTGAGCTCATCGAGCCGCGATAGCGTCAGTACGCGCTTCTTCATCGGATCTTCAAATCAAATGTTCTATGGAATCCTTGATTTTCGCCGAAAAGCAGGCCCTGCCTCAGGCTGGTGTTGATTCACTGAGTGAAGAGACAACTCCAGCTTTATGCGCTGGCTTGGGCTTCTCTAAACCCTCTTGTTTCGATGGAACACTCTATAGCCACAGCGACGGCTTCCTCGTGCAGCCTGCGACTATGACAGGACCGGACCGGAGACGAGAAAAACAATAAGTGAAATTAAACACATAATTTAAAAATAAACAAAGTTACACCGAGCACTCCGAGGACGTATCCGTGGCGAGATCGTCGTTCTTGCACTTATAGTTCTTGCCATAGTACCTCTTGACAATCATTTCAGCCATGTCATCTTCTATCCCATGACCGCTGTATACGGGTCTGGTAATACCTGGACAGTTATTGACCTCGCAGCAAACAAAGCCAGTACAATCGCTAAACAGCAAGTCTACTCCGACTATATCCATGTTCAATACTCTTGCAATTTTTAATGCTAATTCTTCTGCGTCTGGATATTTCCCTGTCACCACTTCGGCGGTGCCACCTGCGGATAGATTTGCTTTCACAGAGGTCGTATTTGACGACCTTATCATTGAGAATGAGACCTTGTTATCTACAACGATAACTCTGATATCTCTACCATGACTCTCTTGAATATAATCTTGAAATAAATAAGGCACTTCGTGGTTGAGCACATTCTTCATTTCACTCACTAGATCTGGACTAGGCAACAAGACGACCTTGCTGCCTTGGTTACCATGAATTGACTTCATTATTTGAGGATATCCTAATACATTGTCAATAAGCTCGGTATTGACATCACCTAATTCTTTACTAGCGTAAGTAAATGTTGTTGCTATTGGAATTTGATGACGCACTAATTCTTGTAAATGTAAAAACTTGTGTGTAGCTAAATTGCACGCAGTTGATGAATTCAATACGCTCACTCCCATGTACTCTAGATGCATCAATAATGGTAAATGGAATTCAGACTTTAATATACCTGATCCAATTCTAACAATAACAAACTTTGGTGGATTAATGATTTTACTGCCTTCATATATAACCAAACCACTGGCATTATCGATGCGCAGCGTCAATTCTTCATGATCAACCGTGCGAACATTCCCTATGCGCTCGTCCAACGACTCTAGCTTCCTCTCAATAGCCTTGTGTATTATTGCAGAATCTTTAATATTATTTTCTTTAGACTTTAAGATCCACACAAGGTCACACTGAAGAGACGATGCCGTTAACACCCCCTCCATCATTGATAGACCAGGGTGACTCGGCAGCTCAACGCTGGATCTTCTTCCTTCTTCAAGATCGGCGGGTTGACGAGGCGAGAGGCCCTTAAGTTCCTGACTATCTCACGAGTAGACGCTGTTACTGTGAGACGCGTGCGTGCAAGCAGGTGCGAGGGATACACACAACGTGCTTACTAGAATACAAATGTATAAACTGCTTTACTTTAATTCAAATTTACTTCTTCTTGCCTTTACCACCCTTCTTCTCCTTCTTGCCTCCACCAAGTGCTTCTATTTCTTTTTTT
>JACCDO011059561.1_pt1 | contig 16584 bp, 14 predicted proteins | sample 7446101 | NCBI WGS metagenome assembly JACCDO01 (sample SAMN15323440, study PRJNA562643) | freshwater metagenome | isolation source: river surface water | place: USA:Blue River Watershed | collected 2017-08-16 | reverse complement strand
GCAGGTATGCACGGATCAAATCGTTTAGGTGGAAATTCGTTAACTGACCTTTTGGTCTTCGGTCGTCGCGCTGGTGATGGCGCAGCTGCTTATGTAAAGGAAAATGGTGCAAACCCGGTTTCAGATGCTTCTATCAATAAAGCTTCAGAACATTTAAATGCACCATTTAAGAACAGCAATGGAGAAAATCCGTACACGATTCATGCTGAACTTCAGCAGACCACAAATGATTTAGTGGGCATTATTCGCATTAAGCATGAACTAGAAGAGTCTGTAAGCAAGATTGCTGAACTTCGTAAGCGCGCAGCTAATTCAAAGGTTGAAGGTGGCAGAAACTTCAATCCAGGTTTCCACCTAGCTTTAGATCTAGAGAATATGTTGTTGGTATCTGAAGCAATTGCACGTTGTGGATTACAACGTGAAGAATCACGTGGCGGACATACTCGCGAAGATTTCCCGAAGATGGATGCAAATTGGCGCCAAGTAAATTCAATTGCTACATGGGATGGAAGTTCTATGAGCGTTGTTAAACAATTACTTCCGCCAATGCCAAAAGAACTCGCATCACTTTTCGATATTGAAGAGTTAAAGAAGTACCTAACCGAAGAAGAGTTGAGCAACTATGGAGGTGCAAAGTGAGCCGCATTATGAATTTCCGCCTTTGGCGCGGAGATAAGAACGACGGTGGCTTAAAAGATGTACAGGTTGAAGTCAACGAGGGCGAAGTTGTACTCGATGTAATTCACCGTATCCAAGCAACCCAGATGGGCGATTTAGCAGTTCGTTGGAATTGCAAAGCAGGCAAGTGCGGCTCATGCTCTATGGAGATCAATGGCAAGCCACGTCTTGCATGTATGACACGTATGAGCACCTTTGAAGATGCAGAGACTGTGACAATCACACCACTTCGAGCTTTCCCTGTAATTCGCGATTTAGTTACCGATGTTTCATTTAATTATGAAAAAGCGCGCGAAATTCCATCATTTACGCCACCAGCAGATTCAAAGCCTGGAGATTTCCGTATGGCACAGGTTGACGTAGAGCGTTCACAAGAATTTCGTAAGTGCATCGAGTGCTACATGTGTCAGAACGTTTGCCACGTAATTCGAGATCACGAAGAGAACAAGAAATCTTTTGCTGGCCCACGTTATTTAATGCGTATGGCCGAACTCGATATGCATCCTCTAGATCAACGTCGCGACCGTAAAGATTTGGCGCAAGATGAGCATGGTTTGGGCTTCTGCAACATCACTAAGTGCTGCACCGAAGTTTGCCCAGAACACATCAAGATCACCGACAATGCGCTGATTCCATTAAAGGAGCGCGTAGTGGATATGAAATATGATCCAATTCGTTGGTTGGGTTCAAAGATTTTAAAGCGCGAGGACATAAAGCAGAAGTAAGATTCGTAGATGCGAATCTGGATTGCCGGACCAATAGCTTGGGACAGCGTTCTCTATATCAATAACTTACCTAAAGTAGGCGCTTTTACGCACGCTAAAAAACATGATGAACGACCTGGCGGTCAAGCGCTGAATATCTCAATTGCCTTAAAAGAATCTGGATTCGAAACAGGTTTAGTCGGGTATGTTGGTAATGATGAGTACGGTAAACAACTTCTAAGTTTTGCTCACTCCAAACTTTCAAAAGTAGAAATCAAAGTCTTACCAAATCCAACACCCCATGTTGTGGTCTTAGTTGATGAAAATGGTGATCGGACCATGATTGGAATGGAGAAGAGTTTCTTTGGAGAAATCTCATTAAATCTCTCTGAAATAAATTCCGAAGATGTAGTGGTCTGGCCAATTTGGCGTGAGCCATTCACCTCAGATTTAAAGGCAGTGCAAGCTAAAGGCTGTCGAACAATTGTAGGTTTGGGCGCAATAAATAGCGGAAATTCTTCAGATATTGCAATTGGTTCTTCATGGGAATTGGCTTCCGATTTTGATCATCTTAATCATCTCAACAATTTTCCGAGAATCATTGTCACCAACAACAGCGAAGGGGCAGTTGAATTTTCCCAGAGCGGTATTATCAAAATACCTGCAGAGAGAAGTGAAGTAATAGATACGACCGGCGCAGGCGATGCATTCCTTTGTGGAATCATCAAAGGTTTGATCGAAAATCGCGGCAGCGAAGAATCTATGAAAATTGCTAGCAAATGGTCAGCGCTAGCAGTTGCTGCTCCTGCCTCAATCCCACCTAAATGGTCTTAGGACTGTTTAACTTCAGTTCGGTCACCACTCCATAAAGTATGGAAAACACCAGGTTCATCAATACGTCCATAAGTGTGTGAACCAAAGAAGTCACGCATTCCCTGAATCAACGAAGTTGAAGATCTTGGTTGCTGCATAAAATCTAAGTAATTCAATGCAGAACTTAGCGCCATAGTAGGTACGCCTTCAGAAACTGCAAGTCCAATCAGCGCTCTCAGCTTTGCTTGACGCTCCTGAATCTCTTTTGCAAAGTGCTTTGATGCCAAGAGTGATTCAAGGTTTGAATCTAAATCAAAGGCCTTCTTGAGATCGTTGAGAAGTTCTGCGCGAATGATGCAACCACCACGCCAAAGTGCGATTACTTCTGAAGGTTTAATTCCCCAACCAAAATCACCATTTGATTTGGCAATCATGGTCATTCCTTCAGAATAGGCAATGACCTTTGCAACCCAAAGCGCTTCTTCAACCAAGGGCGCAACCTTTAAGTCACGCTTTGCATTCACTGGTTTCAGCACAGATTGAATAGCCTTACGACTTTCAATATCAGCAGAGAGCATTCGAGAGGCAACCGCAGCAGAGATAGCGGTAACTGGAGAGCCAAGATCAAGCGCAGTTTCAATAGTCCATTTGCCGGTGCCCTTTTGCGCAGCTTGATCGCTAATAATGTCTAAAAATGGCTTATTTGTGCGGGCATCTACCTGATTTAATACTTCAACAGCCACCTCGGTTAGATATGAATTAAGTAGGCCGGTATTCCATTTCTTAAATAGCTCCGCAATTTCAGCTGGTTCTAATCCGTCAACCTTTCTTAGCAAATCGTAAACTTCTGAAATAAATTGCATATCTGCATATTCGATTCCGTTGTGCACCATTTTGACGAAGTGTCCTGCTCCATCTGGCCCAACCCATGCACAACATGGTTCACCATTTACTCTGGCCGCAATTGACTCTAGAAGTGGCCCGATATGTTTGTACGAATTTCTATCTCCACCAGGCATGATTGCTGGACCTTTAAGCGCGCCCTCTTCACCACCAGATACACCAACACCAAAATACATAATTCCGGTGGGTCTAATTTTCTCTTCGCGTCGTCTGGTATCTGAATAATGCGCATTACCACCATCGATCAAGATATCTTCTGGTTTCAATAAAGGAAGGATCTGATCTATTACTTCATCGGTAATTGCACCAGCTGGAACCATCATAAATACTCGCTTTGGAGATTCAAGTGAATCAATAAAGCTAGCTAAATCTTTGGAAGGAATAAAATTACCTTCACTTGAATAGTCAGATATAAATTTCTCGGTCACTTCATACTTTCGATTGAATACTGCAACTTTATGTCCACGCGATGCAAAGTTGCGGGCAAGATTGGCACCCATTACACCTAAACCGTATACACCAATATTTGCTGACATTTTTTACCTATGCTTTCTTGCTTTCATTAAGTCGACAGAGAACTTCCCCAGCATTTGGAAGAACCAAAGTTTCCGAGTCATTTTCAAACTCAGATATATTTATTGAATTTGGATCTAAATAATTTAGATTCATTGCTTTAACGCGTGCTTCAGAGATGCCTGTAGCTAACGTAACTGTTATTCGAAGGTGCTCTCCATTGAACTCGTCGAAAGAACCTGCGCCTCGTAAGTGAGTCGAGTGCGCAAGCAAACCTGTTGGGAACCGGGAGTATTCATCCCATTGTTTAGTGAAAAATTCGCGGCAGTGATAGCCAATTTCCTCTAGTTCAGAGTGTGTATAGGCAAACTCTTTAACGTGTGGAGCGTACAAAATTACCTCGCCGCCATCGGCAATTATCGGATCTACTTTGTACATGCCCTTAGCTGCAGTCCAAATATCTGCATATCGCTCTGGAATTAACGAAAGCACTCGTTTAACAGGCTTATCAAAATACCTGATGTGACTCTTAGCGGAAATAGCAGAAGCTAATTCCCAGGCTGAGTGTGGTTTGGCAAAAGAGATTGCCTCTAAATTATAGGAACCGCTTTGAACTACTAAACAGAAAGAATAGATATCAGTTGATAATTTTCCAGCTGCGGCATTTATCATTTCACGAACTGGGGTAATGCCAGGTGTACCGATTATTTCAGAACTTGAAATTAGAGCGCCTAGCCAATGGGAGGTATCAATCATCTGCTTTCCTGATATGCCAGGGAAGAGGTATTTAGCACCTCCGCTAAAGCCAACAACTTCATGTGGAAAGACTGGGCCAACAATTATGCAGATATCGGATTCCACCGCTAATTTATTGATAAGCACTGGGACTTCATAATCTAAGCGATTCTCTGAGATCTGGAGTAACTCTTCAGAAGAGATTTTCCCAATTTGAGAGAATGTTTCAGGATTTGCCCAATCGTGGTTTACAAACTTTATTTTCTTGTAAAAAGTATCAACATCTGTACCAGCAGCAAAAAAATCATTAATTTCTGCATGGCTCATAGGCGCATGTGTACCCAGTGCAATTAGAGCCGTAACTGAATTTGCCTCTAAAAGTTGTGCTTCAATTTGCGGCAATAATTTTGGCATCGGACATGATCTAGTTGCGTCAGGAACAATTAACAATACATTTTTATTTTTTATATCTAATGTCGCAAAAGCTTTTTCAATAAAAGAATTAATGTCAGCATCACTTAAATACTCATCATTTATTGGAGTAAGCGCAGAGGCGACGCCAAGTGGTAACCCAACTAGATTGTTAGGTACTGACATGGCCAAACCTCCTTCACTGACGGCAACCCTACCTGGCAATTGATTGCCAATTTTTTTGGCAATTTGTCCGAATTTGATATCAATCGCCCCGATTTACGCTCAAATCGGTAACGAAAGCGTTATAAAATTCTTTTGGCAACCGCTTGCCAAAATAATACCGCAACCCCTACCTTTCTCGCAATGGCCGAGGCAAAAAAATTCCGAGGCCCTCGAACTCGAAAGAAGGAAAGTAATGAAAGCTAAAAAGAAAGTTGCAGCATTACTTGCTGCAGTTTTGGCTTCTATGTTTTTTACTGCGGCACCATCAGTCGCAGCAGATAAGACCATCACGTTAGGTGCCCTGCAAGATGTTAAATCTTGGGATCCAGGCCAGGCACATATCGGCCATCAAATTCAGCTTTACCAAGCAGCTTACGACACCTTAATCCGTCGTACGCCAACTGGAGAATTAGCCCCTAACTTGGCGACAAATTGGAGCTGGTCAGCAGATAAATTAACTTTGACAATGACACTTCGCTCAGGCGTTAAATTCTCGAATGGCGAAGCATTTGATGCAGCAGCAGCAAAAGCAAATTTAGATAACAACAAAACAGCAAATGGTCCACAGTCACCACAGTTAGCACAGGTTGCATCTGTTACAACTTCAGGCCGTTACTCAATCAAAATTAATCTCTCATCCGCAAATCCAGCACTTCCAATCTTTCTTTCAACTTCATCAGGTTTTATGGCCGCCCCATCTTTACTTGGCAAGCCAGCACTTGCTGCAGCACCAGTAGGTTCAGGTCCATACATCCTGAACGCTGGTAAATCTTCAAAGGGTTCGACCTATGTCTTTGATGCAAATCCAAAGTATTGGAATAAATCAATTCAGAAATTTGATACCGTCACATTCAAAATCATGACTGATACCACCGCTCGTTTAAATGCATTGGTTTCTGGACAGATTGATGCAACACTTCTTGATTATCCAACAACTGCTCCGGCACTAGCTGGTGGCGCAAAGCTGAAGCAAAACTTCGTTGATTGGTCAGGAATTCTAATTTGGGACCGAAGCGGAAAAATCGTCAAAGCACTAGGCGATGAAAGAGTGCGTCAAGCAATTAACTACGCATTTGATCGTGCTGCTATGAACAAAGCTCTTGTTGGCGGCCAAGGAGAAGTTACCAATCAGGTGTTAGGCGAAAAGTCTGGCGCTTATGACGTAGCACTTGATAAGACATATACCTACAACCCAACAAAGGCAAAAGAGTTGCTAAAGGCTGCTGGCTATGCAAAAGGCTTTGAATTGCCAATGCCAAACATCACCTTTGCCAATGCTTCAATGGCCGCATTTATTGCACAATATCTAAAGGATATTGGAATCACTGTTAAGTGGGTTGATGTAGCACCAGCAGCATTCGTATCTGAACTACGTTCAGGTAAATATGCAGCATCATGGTTCCAGCTATACCAAGGTTCAATTTGGGAAGCTATGGTTCAGATGGTAACCCCAGATGCAACTTGGAATGTTTTGAAATCAACTGATCCTGATATTACAAAACTTCTAGATCAGATGAAGGCGCAACCAATCAAGATGACTGAAAATGCAAAGAAGATTAACGCTTTGCTAACTCAGAAAGCTTGGTTTGTACCACTTTATCGCGTTCCACAACAGTACTTTGTAGGAAAGAAAGTAACCGTAGAGTCACAAATTCAAAATGCGGTTCCTTACCTTTACAACTACAGCCCAGCGGCTTAAGAAATAGATGAACACCACGGAGGTTTTTCGAGGGGAAACCTCCGTGGTTATCTAAAAGACAGGAATGTAAATGTTAGGTTTTATTGCAAGACGAATAGCATCGGGAGTAATACTCCTAGGTGTCATTTCTACGCTGGCATACTTTTTGGTTTATTCTTCAAGTAGCAATATTGCAATCAATATTCTTGGACCAGATGCGCCAGCAGAAGCAATTTTGGCAAAGCAACAAGAGCTGGGTTTAGATAAATCACTTCTTTCAAGATATGCAGATTGGGCATTAAATGCGATTCAGGGCAATTTTGGTAATTCTTGGTTTAATTCAGAGTCGGTTATAAGTGCAATTTTGCATCGCTTGCCAGTAACCTTGACATTAGTGCTCTTTGCAATGGGAATAGCTGCCACTCTCGCGACATTGCTAGGCATCGCAGCCGCCACTAAAGGCGGTTGGGTAGATCGCTTAGTTCAAATTTTGGCAATTGCAGGTTTTGCTATCCCAGGCTTTCTTTTAGCGATCTTTTTAGTTACTGGCTTAGCAATCAAAATTAATTTACTACCAGCCACCGGCTGGGTGCCATTTGGCGAAAGTCCTGCAAATTGGCTCAAATCATTAATTCTTCCAGTCGTTTCTCTAGTGGTTGCGACTGTGGCATCTGCGGCACAGCAGATTCGTTCAGCCATCAAGCAAGTTCTAGAGCGTGACTTTGTTAAAACTCTAACCAGTCGAGGAATTTCTAGAAACGAAATTATTTATAAGCACATTTTGCGAGCTGCCGCGCCAGCTGGGCTAACCGTGCTATCTCTCCAATTTGTGGGAATGCTTGGCGGCTCGGTAATTATCGAGAAAATTTTTGCGTTACCAGGAATGGGCGAAATGGCAGTAAACGCAACCGCAATGGGTGATACCCCAGTTGTAATGGGCGTAGTCGTTTACACAGTAATTATTGTTATTGCAGTTAACTTAATTGTTGATTTAGTTAATGGATGGTTGAATCCAAAGGTGCGTGTGCAATGAGCGCAGTAGAAATAAACCGTAGCTCCCTTTTCAAGCGTTTAGTAAAGAACCCAATGGGTTTAGCTACTATGATCTATTTAGCTTTTATAGTGCTTGTAGCAATTGTGGCACCATTAGTAACAGGCGTAGATCCAACTAAAGCCGACATCATGTCAGTGTTAAAAGGACCAGGCAATGGACATCTACTTGGTACCGATAGCGCTGGCAGAGATAATTTTGCTAGATTAATTTTTGGTACCAGAACCACATTAATCGCAGCATCTTTGGTATCAATCGTGGCAATTCTAATTGGTGTTCCATCAGGCCTTGTTGCTGGATATTTTGGTGGCAAGTTTGACGCAGCTGCAAGTTGGATAGCAAACATGTTGATGTCTTTACCTGCGTTAATTGTTCTGCTCGCGGTTCGCGCAGCTCTGGGACCATCAATCTTTTATTCAATGGCTATTTTCGGTATTTTGATTGCTCCCGGATTTTTCCGATTAACCCGAACTGCAGTTATGGGAGTCAGAAATGAGCTCTATGTTGATGCGGCAAGAGTAAGCGGTCTAAGTGATACCCGAATTATTTCAAAACATATTTTGACTGTAGTCCGCGCACCTATCATTATTCAAACAGCAATAGTTTCAGGTGTGGCAATTTCACTTCAGTCTGGTCTTGAGTTCCTTGGTTTAGGCGATGCCAGCATGATCAGTTGGGGTGTGATGCTAAATGAAGGATTTAGAAATATTTACATGGCTCCGCTACTTATTGTTTGGCCAGCGATAACAATTTCTTTCACGATTGCGGCATTTGCACTATTCGGAAATGCAATTCGCGACGCACTTGAAGACTCACAAAAGATATTTAGTACTTCAAAAAACTCCGATACAGTTTTTGAAAATAAGGCGCATCAAGCTTCGGGACATATGCTAGAAGTTCAGGAGATTGGTATTGGTTATCCCCAAGCAAATGGCGAAATTAAAGAAGTAGTTCGCCAGGTTTCATTTCATGTAGATCGTGGAGAAGTTCTTGGAATAGTTGGAGAATCAGGTTCCGGTAAAACCCAGAGCGCTTTCTCGATCTTGGGATTATTACCTGCAAATGCAGTAATTACTAGCGGGGCAATCTTTTTAGATGGCGAACCACTCCTACACCCAGAGACCGGAAAAATTTCAACTGAAGAAATGACCAAATTACGTGGCAAGAAAATCGCGTACATTCCCCAAGAACCTATGAGCAATTTAGATCCTAATTTCAAAATCGGATATCAACTTGTTCGTCCTATGACAAAAGTATTAGGAATTTCGAAAAAAGAAGCCAAAGTTAAAGCACTTAAAATGCTAGAGACGGTCGGAATCAGCAACCCAGAGCGCGTTTTTGAATCCTATCCACATCAAGTATCAGGTGGAATGGCGCAGAGAATTCTGATTGCAGGGGCTATTTCATGCGATCCTGAGTTATTGATTGCCGATGAACCCACAACAGCGCTAGACGTAACAGTACAAGCTGAAGTTTTGGATTTATTGAGAGATTTACAGAAACGTTTTGGAATGGGAATGGTTCTAGTTACTCACAATTTCGGAGTAGTTGCAGATTTATGCGATCGCGTTATTGTGATGCAACATGGACAAGTCGTAGAAGGTGGAGACGTCAGAGCCATTCTAAAGAGTCCTAAACATCCATATACCCAAACTTTATTGGGCTCAATGCTTGAAAATAAAACTCCTAGAACGTTTTTGACTACTGCAACAAAGGAGTCGCAATGAAAAACTATTTACTGGAATGTAAAGATGTAGTTGTTGAATACCCAGGTAAAGGCTTTCGTGCAAAACCATTCCGGGCTCTACACAAGGTATCTATTGAAATTGCAGCAGGTGAAACACTTGGTTTGGTTGGAGAATCTGGTTCAGGTAAGACCACACTGGGACGTGGCATTCTTGGTTTAGCACCAGTTACTGAAGGAAGCATTAAGTTCTTGGACCTCGAAATTTCACAGGCAAACAGAAATCAACGTCGCGAGATTTCAAAAGACATTCAAGTTGTATTTCAAGATCCATACACATCTTTAAATCCTTCTTTAGAAATCGGACAGATTCTTGCCGAACCACTTGAAATCCAAGGTATGGAGTCTGGTAAAGCTAAAAAACGAATTGCGGAGCTACTTGATCAAGTTGGACTACCAAATGATGCAATCAATAGATTGCCAAGAGAGTTTTCTGGTGGGCAACGCCAAAGAGTGGCAATTGCACGAGCATTGGCATTACAACCGAAGTTAATTGTGTGCGATGAACCAGTTTCAGCGCTTGATTTAACAACTCAAGCTCGAATTCTGGATTTATTTTTACAGATTCAAAAAGATACTGGTGTTGCCTACCTTTTCGTTTCACATGATCTGGATGTAGTCCGACATATCAGCCATCGCGTTGCAGTTATGTACCAAGGTGAGATTGTCGAGCAAGGGGACGCTTCCCAAGTAACAGTAAAACCAAACCATCCTTACACTCAGCGACTATTGATGGCTTCACCAGTACCAGATCCAGATAGACAGGAGCAACGCCGGAACGAACGCAAAAAGTTATTGGCCACCCAAAGTAATTAATAGTTTTGTAATTTAGATAGGAATTAAAAAGAATGGTTCAGAAGTCAGCAACAATTTACGACATTGCGAAATTGGCTGGAGTTAACCCGTCCACCGTTTCGCGTGCGTTGACAACTCCTGGGCGCATTAATTCTCAAACTGAAGCTAAAATTAAGAAAGCAGCAGCCGATCTTAATTATCGCGTTAATCCTATTGCGCGAGCATTACCTACAGGCCGAACCAAAATGCTCGCTCTAGTTGTTGCTGATATAACCAACCCAGTATTTTTTAAAGCAATCCGTGGCGCGGAATCTGTAGCGTCACAACACGGATACACATTAGTTATTGCCGAATCACAAGAATCAAGTTCAAATGAAGCAAAAGTAACGCAACAAATTTTGCCAAGTGTTGATGGAATTGTGATGGTAACTTCACGTCTTAGCGACAAAGAAATTCAAGAGCTAAATAAAGAAAAACCAGTATCGCTAATGAACCGTGTAGTAAAAAATGTAAACGATGTGGTGCCTCGAATTGAACCGGGAATCAAAGAGGCAATCAGTCACTTAAATTCATTAGGCCACGAACACATTGCCTACCTTTCAGGTCCAGTTAATTCTTGGATGAGTAGTGAGCGCTGGCGTCTATTAATGAAGAATGCCATGAGAGCAGGAATGACTATTGTTGAAATTGGCCCAAACCAGCCGACATTAGAAGGTGGCGCAAATGTATTTGAGCGAGTCAAGGCGTCAGGAGCAACTGCGGTAGTTGCTTACAATGATTTAGTTGCAATTGGTTTAATGCGCGAATGTCAGAAGAATGGCTTAAAAATCCCGGCAAATTTAAGCATTATCGGCTTCGATAATATTTTTGGCAGTGATTTCACTTCACCAGCACTAACTACTATCGAGATGAATTTGGATCGAGTAGGCGCTGAAGCTGTTACTGCAACTTTAACGGCCTTAGAAGTAATTGATGGAGATTCGAATGACGTTGGAGATCACGACACTAATTTAGTTGTGCGAAATTCAACCGGGAAAGCTTCCTTGCGATGAATGATTTGAAAAATAAAGTATTTCCAACTAATCCCGAAGTGCGTGACGTCGCGATTAAGTTATATGAATTAGTTTCGGAACTTCCAATCATTTCGCCACATGGCCATGTTGATCCTCAATTGCTCTCAAAAAATGAACCTTTCGATAATCCCTCAGAGCTATTTATTTTTAAAGATCATTATGTGACCCGTTTGCTTCATTCAAATGGCGTAGATTTGAATTCAGTATTAACAGGGGCTGATCCACGTAAAGCATGGGAGATTTTTTACCAGAATTATTTTCTCTTAGCAGGCACGGCTAGCGCTTATTGGTTTGAGCACATTTTGCAATCTTTGTTCGGAATAAGCGATATTCCTTCTATAGAAAATGCAAATCGTCATTATGATTTGATTGCTTCGCATTTATTAGAACCAGAGATGTTACCTAAATCTTTAGCAGATAGATTTAAATTGAAAATTCTGGCAACCACAGATGACCCAATTGATGATTTAGCCGAACATAGAAAGATTGCAGCGGATAGCAGTTTTTCTACCAAAGTTGTGCCAACGTTTAGACCAGATAAGTATTTAGACCCAAGACTTCCAAATTGGTCAGAAAATATCGAAAAACTTCTGCAGTCTGCCAATCAAAAAAGTACTGATTACAAATCGTATATAAAAGCTTTAGAAAATCGCCGAAGAGTTTTCAAAGAAAATGGCGCTTTTAGCGCTGATCACGGTGTTTCTGAGCCATATACGTGCGAACTTACAGAAGAGTTGGCATCTGAAATATTTTCAAAAGCTTTAAATAAGAGCGCTACTCAAAGCGAATTAAGAGACTTTGCCGGCCATATGTTGATGGAAATGGCTCGAATGTCTTGTGAAGACGGTTTGGTAATGACAATACATGCCGGAGTCTTTAGAAATCATAGCGACGAAACTTTTGAGAAACATGGCGCCGATACCGGCCACGACATTCCAATAAGTTGCGAATGGACTAAAAATTTACATCCATTGTTAAATCGTTATGGATTAAATAAGAATCTACAAATCATCCTTTTTTCCCTAGATGAAACTAATTGGAGCAGAGAGATTGCTCCACTTGCAGGTTTCTATCCTTCGGTTTATATCGGAATTCCATGGTGGTTCTTAGATTCACCAAATGCTATTTATCGTTTTAGAGAAGCTACTGTTGATATCGCTGGTTTTTATCGAGGTTCAGGTTTTATTGATGACACCAGAGCGTTTCTATCCATTCCGGCAAGACATGATTTATCGCGCAGAGTAGATGCATCCTATTTAGCAGAGTTAGTTTGTAGTGGCAGATTGACAATGAAACAAGCTGAAAAGATTGCTATCGACTTAGTGACAGCAATTCCAAGTAAGGCATTTAAATTATGAACAGCCAGGTAAAGATTGTTCACCTAGGTCTGGGAGCCTTTTTCAAGGCACATTCAGCGTGGTATACGTATAAAAGCAGTGATTGGAAAATTGCAGCATTTACTGGCAGAAGCCCAGCTGCCGCAGAAGAATTAATTAAGAACAATTACAAATATAGATTGATCACAAAGACGCTTGATGTTGATTTAGAAGAAGAGATTGATAGCGTAGTTGAAGCTTTCAGCGGGGAAGATATTGGAGCGCTTACTCAATATATATGTTCGCCAAATGTAGCAATTGTTACTTTAACAATTACCGAAGCCGGATACACGACTGAGACTGGCGGAATGATTTATAAGTTATTGGCAGCTCTAGAGAAGAGATTTGAAAGAAACGGCAAGCCAATCGCGATTGTGCCTTGTGATAATTTAAAACAAAACGCTGCGATAGTGCGTCAATTATTTGATCAACTTTCCATAGGTAAATCGGAAGCATTTAAGAAATATTTACTAGATAAAGTTTCTATAGTTTCAACTTCTGTTGATCGAATTACACCGAAGTCAAATTTATCGAACACTGTGATCACGGAAGAATATAGTGCTTGGATTCTCCAAGGCGACTTTCCAGCAGGAAGACCTAATTGGGAATTAGCCGGAGCCAAATTTGTCGAAGACATTAAACCTTATGAAAACCGAAAACTTTGGTTTTTAAATGGCGCGCATAGTTTGATGGCTTACATGGGAATCAATAAAGGATATGCAACAGTTTCAGATGCAATCAGAGATATTGAAATTATCGAAAAAATTGCGGAATTTTGGGAAGAAGCATCCCAAGTCTTAAATATCCCTTCGCAAGAATTGAAGTCATATCAAGACACTTTAATTTTAAGATTCTCAAATCCCAACATTGTTCATGAGTTAGCTCAAATCGCCATTGATGGAAGTATGAAATTAAAGGAACGTGTAATTCCAGTAATAAAGGCTCGCATGTCAAAAGGTAGCCCTACGATGGGATGTAAATATGTAATTTCTCAATGGATTGAATTCTTATTCAACCATGAATTTAAAGATGTAAATAGCAATCAGATATTAAAGGCCCTAAATTCGGATAACCCTACCCAAGCTTTGGTTGCGATTTTAGATAGCGAACTAGCTTTAAATGAAACTTACGTAAATTCAATTTCAATAAATCAAACCAACCGAAAGAATGAAAATGCTAAAACCACAATCTAATCAATGCCGCGAAGTAATAAACCTAGATGGAATCTGGGATTTTAAGGTTGATCATAAAGACGAAGGTCTTAGCCAGAAATGGTGGAATAGTAAATTAGATACCAAGCTCGATATTGCGGTGCCGTCTTCTTATAATGATCTGTTCACAGATATCGCCATTCGAGAACATGTTGGTTGGGTTTGGTACCAAAGAGAAGTGCGAGTACCACGCGGATGGAGCAATGAGCGCATTAACGTTCGAGTTGATGCTGCTACCCATGAAGGAATTGTTTACATTAATGGAGCTGAAGTCGCTCGCCACGTGGGCGGTTATATGCCGTTTAGTGCAGATATAACAGAATACGTTAAGGCCGGCGAAACTTTCAGATTAACAATTGCAGTAAACAATGTGCTGACAAATGAAACAATCCCACCCGGAGAAGTTTTAACTTTAGATACCGGACGCAAGCAACAGACTTATCTCCATGATTTTTATAATTATTCAGGGTTGCATCGCTCAGTATGGCTTTACAGCACTCCAAAAACCGCGGTAAAGGATGTAACCGTTCGCACCAACTATCAAGGTTCGGAAGGGCTAATTACATATTCGACAGAAATTGATGGAAATGCAGACGTTTCAATTTCAATCATTGACGAAGATAACCAAGTCGTTGCAACTGGCAAGGGCGCTACCGGCGAAATCAAAGTTCCTAATGTCAAATTATGGCAACCTGGAAATGCATACTTATATAAATTCCAAATTGATCTTTTAAGTGACGGCCAACAAGTTGATCAATATTCACTAAACATTGGCGTCAGAACTGTTGGAGTTAAAGACCAGAAATTCCTGATTAATGGTGAACCTTTTTATTTCACAGGTTTTGGTATGCATGAAGATCATGTTGTGATTGGCAAAGGTCATAGCAATCAATTTCTAGTAAATGACTTTGAATTGCTTAAGTGGGTTGGTGCAAATTCATTTAGAACATCTCATTATCCATATGCTGAAGAAGTTATGGATTATGCGGATCGCCATGGCTTTGTAATTATTGATGAGACTGCAGCTGTTGGTCTAAATATGTCCATGGCAGGCGGCGTTTTTGGTGGCACGGTCAGACCTACTTTTGGTCCCGATACTTGTAATGATCGGACACAAGCAGAGCTGCTTAAATCGGTACGCGAACTCATCCAGCGCGATAAGAATCATCCATCAGTTGTAATGTGGTCAATTACTAATGAGGCAGACACAATTCCAGACGAGGCTTACAACTTCTTTAAGCCGGCTTTTGAGTTGACTCACGAATTGGATCCAACTCGCCCAAATACTTACATTAACGTCATGTTTGCAACTATAGATAAGTGCAAAGTTGCCCCATTGGCAGACGTGATTTGTTTAAATAGATATTGGGGTTGGTATGTAGATCATTACGATTTAGAATCAGCTGAAAAACATTTAGATGCCGAATTATCACTTTGGGAAACCCAATACAACAAACCGATTGTTATCACCGAATATGGCGCAGATACCTTGGTTGGTGGCCATTCGATTCATAAACTACCTTGGTCTGAAGAGTATCAATATGACTTTCTTGAAATGCATCATCGAATCTTTGATAAACATCCAGGAATTGTCGGAGAGCAAATCTGGAACTTTGCAGATTTCCAAACAAAACCAGGAATTTTCCGAGTATTGGGAAATAAGAAAGGCATCTTTAGTAAAGATCGCCAACCAAAAGCTGCTGCGCACGTAGTTCGCTCTCGCTGGACGAAAATAGGAAATCGCAAACCTAAATAATGAAAATAGTTGTAATGGGAGTCTCCGGCTGCGGTAAAACTTCAGTCGGAGAAGCTCTTGCTCTTAAGTTAAATGGAACTTTCGTCGATGGTGATGACTTACATTCAGAGCAAAATAAGGCGAAGATGGCATCTGGTACGGCTTTAAATGATGATGATCGATGGCCGTGGCTTTCAGAAGTTGGTAATACTCTTAAAAATCAGAACAATGTAATAGTTGCTTGCTCTGCTTTAAAACGTGTTTATCGAGAGAAGATAAAAGAGATTGAGCCAGAGACTAAATTTGTACATTTGCATGGCACCCGTGAGCTACTTCAAAAGAGAATGAACTCTCGTTCAGATCACTTTATGCCAATTGCTTTGCTTGATTCGCAGCTGGCGACTTTAGAACTAATTACGGCTGACGAGAATGGGAAGCAATTCGATATTTCCAAATCGGTTTCGCAATTAGTTGATGAAATTATTGCTTGGCTTTAGTTACAATAATTGCATGAAGCTTTTAATTCGTTGGGGCGCGCTCGCAGTTTCATTCTGGGTAGCGACAATGGTTGTAACCGGAATTCAAATTGATGGTGGGCTAAAGACTTATCTCTGGGTAGCTCTACTTTTTGGTCTTATCAATGCGCTACTTGGTGGATTAATTAAGCTATTAACTCTGCCAATTACCTTCCTTTCATTTGGATTGTTCTTAGTTGTTATCAACGCAGCTATGTTGCAATTGACTGCACGATGGAGCGATAAGCTAGCAATCGAAAATTTCTGGTCAGCAATCTTTGCATCAGTAATTATTAGCGTTGTTACCAGCGTGCTTGGGAAGGTTCTTCGAACCGCACTGCCATAATCTCAACCATGATTTGGGTAGCCATAGGCGGAGTTATAGGTTCGGTTTTTAGATACCTACTCAACGAAATATTTGGCT
>JACCDO011715248.1_pt1 | contig 16587 bp, 14 predicted proteins | sample 7446101 | NCBI WGS metagenome assembly JACCDO01 (sample SAMN15323440, study PRJNA562643) | freshwater metagenome | isolation source: river surface water | place: USA:Blue River Watershed | collected 2017-08-16 | reverse complement strand
GCGCGAATAGCCGCCACGTAGCCGCCGGGGCCACCACCAATAACCAGTACGTCGAATTGTTTGCTCATAGGGGGAGTTCGTGAGGGGTGAGGGGTGAGGGGTGAGGGGTGGAAATCGGCGCGCCTAGGTCGCGGAAATATCAATCACGAAACCACGTTCACTTCCTGACTACCTTCCCTTACGCCTTTCGTATTGAATGGGAGTCGAGAGCTGACAGAACATGAGGGGTGAAGCGCATCGTGTGAGGGAGCGAGGAGTTTGGGGTGAACCTTTGCGCCTTTGGCGCACCGATTTCAACCCCTCACTTCTCACTCCTTACTCCTCACGAATTCTTACGCCTCACCCCTCACACTTCTAAATTACACGTCCAGAATCAGGCGAGCCGGATCTTCCAGGGCTTCCTTCATGGTCACCAGACCGAGCACGGCTTCGCGGCCGTCGATGATACGGTGATCGTAGGACATAGCCAGATAGTTGATCGGGCGCACCACCACTTGGCCGTTTTCCACCACAGCGCGATCCTTAGTGGCATGGATGCCCAGGATGGCGGATTGGGGCGGGTTGATGATGGGGGTGGACATCATGGAACCGAACACACCACCGTTGGAGAAGGAGAAGGTGCCACCGGACAGTTCTTCGATGGACAGCTTGCCGTCTTTGGCCTTTTGACCGAATTCGGCGATCTTCTTCTCGATGTCAGCGATAGACATTTGATCCGCGTCACGCAGGATGGGCACCACCAGACCACGGGGGCTACCCACGGCGATACCGATGTCGAAGTAGCCGTGGTAGACGATGTCGTTACCGTCCACGGAGGCGTTCAGAACGGGGAACTTCTTCAGGGCGGCCACAGCGGCCTTGACGAAGAAGCCCATGAAGCCCAGACGGACGCCGTGGTTCTTTTCGAACTTGTCGCCGTATTGCTTGCGCAGGGCCATCACCGGAGCCATGTTCACTTCGTTGAAGGTGGTCAGGATGGCGTTTTGGGCTTGGGATTGCAGCAGACGTTCGGCCACGCGAGCACGCAGACGGCTCATGGGCACGCGCTGTTCGGTGCGCTCGCCCACGGGCAGGGCCACGGGAGCGGCGGCGGGCTTGGCAGCCGGTTTGGCAGCGGCCACGGCGTCTTCCTTGGTCACGCGACCACCACGACCGGAACCGGCCACGTCAGCCGCAGCGATACCCTTTTCGTCCAGGATCTTGCGGGCGGCGGGGGAGGCGGTACCAGCCGGAGCGGCGCTGGCAGCGGCGGGGGCCGGAGTAGCGGCGGCAGCAGCCGGGGCGGCTTCAGCAGCGGGGGCGGCCGCAGCGGCTTGAGCGGCGGTGTCGATCTTGGCAATCAGTTCGCCGGAAACAACGGTGCCACCATCGCCCTTGATGATTTCCACCAGCACGCCGGAATCGGGGGCGGGCAGTTCCAACACCACCTTGTCGGTTTCGATGTCGATCAGGTTTTCGTCACGGGTGACGGCTTCGCCCACTTTTTTGTGCCAAGTCACCAGGGTGGCTTCGGACACGGATTCGGACAGTTGCGGAACTTTGACTTCAATAATGCTCATGTGTTATCTCCCACTTTCTGTTTAACATGGCGCTACAACGGGCGGGGCCAAGGCCCCACCCTGCTGGCGCTTAGTAGTCGATCTTGCCCAAAGCGGACTCGATGATCGCTTTTTGTTGCTCGTTGTGCTTGGCCAGATAACCCACGGCCGGGGAAGACGATGCCGGACGGGACACCAACAGCAGCTTTTGTTCGCTGTTGAGCTTGGTATCCAGGTGGTGGCGGGAGCTGAACCAGTACCAAGCGCCTTGGTTACGGGGTTCTTCCTGACACCAGACGATTTCGGTGGCATTGGGGTACTTGGCCAGCTCTTCCTTGAAGGAGGTTTCCGGGAAGGGGTAGAGCTGTTCGATACGCACCAGGGCGATATCGGTGATGCCCTTTTCGCGGCGAGCGGCCAGCAGATCGTAGTAGATCTTGCCGGAGCACAGCACCACGCGCTTCACTTGGCTGGCGTCCAGACCGTCCACTTCACCAATCACGCGCTTGAATTCGCCATGGGCCAGATCGTCGATCGGGGAGGTGGCGTCTTTGTGGCGCAGCAGGGACTTGGGCGACATCACCACCAGCGGCTTGCGTTGTGCCCGCAGGGCTTGGCGACGCAGCAGGTGGTAGATCTGGGAGGCATTGGAGGGCACGCACACTTCCATGTTCATCTCGGCGCAGGCTTGCATGTAGCGCTCCAGACGGGCGGAGGAGTGCTCAGGGCCTTGGCCTTCGTAACCGTGGGGCAGCAACATCACCAGACCGCAACCACGACCCCACTTAGCTTCACCGGAGGCGATGAACTGGTCGATCACCACTTGGGCGCCGTTGGCGAAGTCGCCGAACTGGCCTTCCCAAATCACCAGCTCGCTGGGTTCGGTGGTGGCGTAGCCGTATTCGAAGGCCAACACGCCTTCTTCAGACAGCACGGAGTCGAAACACTGGAAGCGGGCTTGGCCGTCTTGCAGGTGTTGCAGCGGGTAGTAGGTGCCTTCGTGCCAGCGGTCACGATTTTGGTCGTGCATGGCGGCATGGCGGTGGAAGAAGGTGCCACGGCCCACGTCTTCACCGGACAAGCGGATACCCACGCCGGAGGCCAGCAGGGTGGCGTAAGCTAGGTTTTCGCCCATACCCCAATCCACCGGCAGAGCACCTTCGCCCATGGCGCGGCGGTCTTCCACGATCTTCTTCACGCGGGAATGCAGGGTGAAGCCTTCGGGCAGGGTGGTCAGACGTTCGGACAGACGCTTCAACTCGGACATGGGCACGGTGGTGTCCCAGGTTTCGATGTAGGTCTTGGTCAGGAAGGGCTTCCAGTCGGAGGCAAAAGCGCGCTTGTAGTCGGACAACACGGGGTTGTACAGCAGCTCGCCCTTATCCAGGTGGGCACGGTAATCCTTGATGATTTGGTCCGGGCCGTCGCCGGGCAGCACGCCTTGGGCCACCAGCTTGTCGCCGTACAGCTTGCGGGTGCCGGGGTGCTTTTGCACTTTTTTGTACATCAGCGGCTGAGTCACCATCGGCTCGTCCTGCTCGTTGTGGCCGAGCTTACGGAAGCAGACGATGTCGATCACCACGTCCTTCTTGAATTCTTGACGGAATTCCACGGCCAGCTTGGTCACCAGCGCTACGGCTTCGGGATCGTCGCCATTGACGTGGAAAATCGGGGCATCGGCCATCTTGAAGATGTCGGTGCAATACAAGGAGGAGCGATAGTCGCGGGGGTCGGAGGTGGTGAAACCGATTTGGTTGTTCACCACGATATGGATGGTGCCGCCACAGCCGTAGCCACGGGTCTGGGCGAAGTTAATCATTTCCTGGTTCACACCTTGACCGGCCACTGCCGCGTCACCGTGAATCAGCACCGGGATCACTTGGGTCTTGTCGGCGTCGCCACGGCGCACTTGACGGGCGTACACGGAACCTTCCACCACCGGGTTGATAATTTCCAAGTGGGAGGGGTTGAACGCCAGGGTCAGGTGCAACGGGCCTCCGGGGGTGGCTACATCGGAGGAGTAACCCATGTGGTACTTCACGTCACCGGCGGACAGGTCAGACTTTTTCTTGCCTTCGAACTCGGCGAACAGCAGGCTGGGGGATTTGCCCAGGGTGTTCACCAGCACGTTCAGACGACCACGGTGGGCCATGCCGATGACCAGCTCTTTGGCGCCCAGGGTACCGGCGGTACGCACCACCTCGTCCATGGCCACGATCAAGCTTTCGCCCCCTTCCAGGGAGAAGCGCTTTTGACCGACATACTTGGTATGTAGGTAGCGTTCCAGGGTTTCGGCGGCGGTCAGACGCTCCAAGTAACGTTTCTTGAGTTCAGCGTCAGGAGTAGCAGTGGCACGTACGGGCTCCAGGCGAGCTTGAATCCAGCGCTTTTGGCTGGTTTCAGTCATGTACATGTATTCAGCGCCAATCTTGCTGCAATAGGTTTGGCGCAGGGCTTCCAGGATTTCCCGCAGGGTGGCCTGACCGCCTTCTTTACCGGCCATTACGAAGGAGCCAGTGGCGAAGGTTTCGTTCAGGTCGGCTTCGGTGAAGCCGTAGTGGGCGGGGTCCAGCTCCACTTGTTCCCGGCGTTCGGAACGCTTGAGCGGATCCAGATCGGCCCAACGGTCGCCCAGGAAACGGTAGGCGTTGATGATTTGCAGAACGGCGGCTTGCTTTTCTTTGGTGCCCGCCACGGTGATGGTGCGTACCGGAGGCTGTTTGGCCATGGCTTCAAAGGCAGCGATAACGGGGCCGTGGGCCACGTCACGGGCGGCGGCGCCGGGCTGGTGTTGCAGGGCGTCGAAATATTCGCGCCACTTATCTTCCACACTAGCGGGATTCTCTAGGTAGGCTTCGTACAGTTCTTCAACGAACGGGGCGTTGCTACCGAAGAGGTGAGAGTTGCTCCACATCTCTTTCATCATAGTGAGTACCTGTCTTGTTGTGTCTGTGGGGATGCTGGAATATTGATCCAGTCTTCGTTATGCCCCTGTTGCTCCGCACCGCGTGTTGAAATTGTGCGGTGCATAATTAATTACCGGCTCTGAAAAAAACGGCAGATGGCGGCGGTTTTATGCAATCCGCCACGCTCTGCCGTTTTAGTAAGGGCCGATAAGTCCCCGTCCGTCTTGTTTAACGTTCGGAGATCGGCTTGACGTCGCGCTTAGCAGCGCCAACGTACAATTGACGCGGACGACCGATCTTGTATTCGGAATCGGTAATCATTTCTTCCCACTGAGTCATCCAGCCCACGGTACGTGCCAGGGCGAAGATACAGGTAAACATTTCGGTGGGGATGCCGATGGCCTTTTGCACGATACCGGAGTAGAAGTCTACGTTCGGGTAGAGCTTCTTCTCGACGAAGTATTCGTCTTCCAGAGCGATCTTTTCCAGCTCCATGGCCAGCTTGAACAGGCGGTCGTTTTGCAGACCCAGTTCGGCCAGCACGTCGCCACACACCTTGCGCATCAGCTTGGCGCGGGGGTCGAAGTTCTTGTACACGCGGTGACCGAAGCCCATCAGCTTGAAGCTGTCGTTCTTGTCCTTGGCGCGCTTGATGTACTCGCCCACCTTGGATACGTCGCCGATTTGTTCCAGCATCTGCAAGCAGGCTTCGTTGGCACCACCGTGAGCGGGGCCCCACAAACAGGCGATACCAGCAGCGATACAGGCGAAGGGGTTGGCACCGGAGGAACCGGCCAGACGCACGGTAGAGGTGGAGGCGTTTTGCTCGTGGTCAGCGTGCAGGGTGAAGATGGTGTCCAGCGCGTTCACCAGCACGGGGTTGGGCTTGTACTTCTCGCAGGGGTTGCCGAACATCATGCGCATGAAGTTGCCGGTGTAATCCAGATCATTGTCGGGATACATGAACGGCATGCCGGTGCTGTACTTGTAAGCCATGGCCACGATGGTGGGCAGCTTAGCAACCAGACGGTTGAAACTCACATTGCGGTGTTCTGCATCGGAGAAGTCCATGGCGTCGTGGTAGAAGGCGGACAATGCGCCAACCACACCCACCATCACGGCCATCGGGTGGGCGTCACGGCGGAAGCCAGAGTAGAACTTGGCCAGTTGCTCGTGCACCATGGTGTGGCGCTTGATGGTGTTTTCGAAGTCAACCTTTTGCGTAGCGTTGGGCAGTTCGCCGTTCTTCAGCAGATAGGTCACTTCCAAGAAGTTGCACTGCTCGGCCAATTGCTCGATGGGATAGCCACGATACAGCAGCTCGCCCTTGTCACCGTCGATGAAGGTGATTTTGGATTTGCAGCTGGCGGTGGAGAGGAAACCGGAGTCGTAGGTGAACAGGCCAGTCTTGCCGCCGAGGGTACGGATATCGACACAGTCGTTACCGTGGGTCGGAGACATGATCGGGAATTCAACGGATTTATCGTCGAACGAGAATGTTGCCATACGTTGCGTAGTCATGTGCGTCCCTGTTGTCGTTGCAGAAAAAAATCAGACTACCCTTGCGCGTGCGCCACAAACGGTGTGCGCAAACGCTCAAGCAATCCCCTTAAATGCGGTTTGTCGCATTCTTTTCGTCCGCTCACCATCGGCCAGAGCTCGGTGTCCTCATAGGCGAGGAGCTCTTGCAAGGCTCGGAGTTCTTCTTCGTTGAGTGAGTCGAACTGCGTTGCTAGAAAACGGGCGAACACGATGTCCAATTCCAGTAAAGCGCGGCGGCAATGCCAGCGCAGCCGGCCTTTTTCCATGAGTTCGCCCGTTGCCATTACACAGCCCTCTTAACCATCATGTCTTTGATCTTACCGATAGCCCGTGTGGGGTTCAGATGCTTCGGACACACGGATACGCAGTTCATGATGGTATGGCAGCGGAACAGACGATACGGATCTTCCAGATTGTCCAGGCGCTCGCTGGTGGCTTCGTCGCGGGTGTCGGCGATGAAGCGGTAGGCGTTCAGCAGACCGGAGGGGCCCACGAACTTGTCCGGGTTCCACCAGAAAGACGGGCAGGCGGTGGAACAGCAGGCGCACAGGATACACTCGTACAAACCATCCAACTCTTCCCGATCTTCCGGGGTTTGCAGACGCTCGGTTTCGGGCGGCGGCGTGTCGTTGATTAGGTAAGGCTTGATGGAGTGGTATTGCTTGAAGAATTGAGTCATGTCCACGATCAAGTCGCGCACCACGGGCAAGCCGGGCAGAGGGCGCAACACGATGGGCTGGGACAGGTTGACGATGTCGGTCAAGCAAGCCAGACCGTTCTTGCCGTTGATGTTCATGGCGTCAGAGCCACACACACCTTCGCGGCAGGAACGACGGAAGGACAGGGAGTCGTCCTTGGCCTTGATCTTGACCAGAGCGTCCAGCAATTTACGGTCAGAAGCTTCGAGTTCGACCTCGATGTTCTGCATGTAGGGCTTCTCATCCTTATCGGGATCGAAGCGGTAAATGGAAAACTTTACGGTTGCCATAGGATGATTCTCCTTAGTAAGCGCGCTTCTTCAGCCCGATGGTGTCTACCGTCAGGGGCTTGAGTTGAACCGGCTTGTATTCCAGACGATTGCCTTCGCGGTGCCACAGAGTGTGCTTGAGCCATTCCTTGTCGTTACGGCCATCAGGGAATTCTGCGCTGTCGGCGCAATCATTACGCACGTGGGCGCCACGGGATTCGAGGCGAGCGTTGGCGGAGACCATGGTGGCCTTGGCCACTTCGATCAGGTTGTCCAGTTCCAGGGCTTCCAGACGAGCGGTGTTCCAAACCTTGGACTTGTCTTTGATTTCGGTGTGAGCAGCTTGCTCGGCGATGCTGAGGATCTTGTCCACACCCTTGGCCAACATGTCCTTGAAGCGGAACACGCCGCAGTGATCCTGCATGGTGCGCTGCATGGCCAGACGGGTTTCGTGCACGTCGGAACCACCCTTTTGGTTTTCCAGACGGGCCAGACGGGCCAGGGATTTCTCGGCAGCGTCCTTGGGCAGGTCGCGGTGGGAAGAGGGAGCCTTCTTGATGTCTTCCACCATGGATTCGCCAGCGGACTTACCAAACACCAGCAAGTCGAGCAGGGAGTTGGTACCCAGACGGTTAGCACCGTGCACAGAGGCACAAGCACATTCGCCAGCGGCGTAGAAACCGCCCACGGGCACGGCTTGGTTGCCGCCTTGGGGCACCACCACGCGACCGGTGAAGTTGGTGGGGATGCCGCCCATCATGTAGTGACAGGTAGGCACCACGGGGATGGGTTCCTTCAGAGCGTCGATACCGGCGAATTGCAGGGCAATTTCGTGAATGCCGGGCAGGCGCTTCATGATGGTTTCGGGCGGCAGGTGGGTAATGTCCAACTGCACGTAATCCTTATTGGCACCGCAGCCACGGCCTTCCTTGATTTCGGTGGCCATAGCGCGGGACACCACGTCACGGGAAGCCAAGTCTTTGGCGTTGGGGGCGTAACGTTCCATGAAACGCTCGCCGGAGGCATTACGCAGAATACCGCCTTCGCCACGCACACCTTCGGTAATCAGCACGCCAGCACCGGCCACGCCAGTGGGGTGGAATTGCCAGAATTCCATGTCTTCCAGGGGAATGCCTGCGCGAGCAGCCATACCGACACCGTCACCGGTGTTAATGAAGGCATTGGTGGAGGAGTAGAAAATACGGCCTGCACCGCCAGTGGCAAACAGAGTTGCCTTGGCTTGCAGAATCATGACTTCGCCGGTTTCCATTTCCATGGCGGTAACGCCCAGAACGGTACCGTCTTCGTCACGGATCAGATCCAGGGCCATCCATTCCACGAAGAATTGGGTGTTGACCTTGACGTTGCGTTGGTACATGGCGTGCAACATGGCGTGACCGGTACGGTCAGCGGCGGCGCAGGAGCGACGCACGGGCTTTTCGCCGAAGTTGGACATGTGACCACCGAAGGGACGTTGGTAGATCTTACCGGAGTCCAAACGGTCAAACGGCATACCGTAGTGTTCCAGCTCGATAACCACTTCGCTGGCCTTGCGGCACATGAATTCGATGGCGTCTTGGTCGCCCAGCCAGTCCGACCCCTTAACGGTGTCGTACATGTGCCAGTGCCAATGATCTTCTTCAGAGTTACCCAGAGAGGCAGCCACACCACCTTGCGCTGCAACCGTGTGGGAGCGGGTGGGGAACACTTTGGACAGAACGGCGGTCTTCAGACCCGCTTCAGACAACTGAATAGCAGCGCGCAGACCAGCGCCACCGGCGCCCACGATCACTGCATCAAAAGTACGCTTTGCGATTTTCACGTCTTACAGTCTCCACAAAACTTGTGCTACCCAGCCGATGTAACCGACCAGAACCAGGATCACCAAGGAGTGCAGGGTCAGACGAAGACCGGCACAGTTAATGTAATCCATGAAAATGTCCCGAACCCCTACCCAGACGTGGTAGAAGAGGCTCATAAAGAACACGAAGGTGAACAGCTTGGTGAAGGTGCCAGAAAACAGAGCATGCCAAGTGTCGTAGTTCACTTCACCCATGCCCAGCAGGCTTGCCAGGAAGAACAGGGTGTAGGCGGCCATAACTACTGCCGTGATACGTTGCCCGATCCAGTCTTTCAGACCGTAGTGAGCACCAACAATAATGCGATTTACCATAACTTCACCCCAATAATCAGAGTCAGGACGGCGGCAGCCACCAGAACCATGCCGGAGCTACGACGAGCGGAAGGCAGATCAACGCCCACATGCACGTCCAACAGCAAGAAACGGATACCTGCGCAGAAGTGGTAGCAGTAGCCCGCTACTAACAGCAGCAGGAACAGCTTGACGGCGGGGTTGCCGACGACTTCTTTGAAGTCAATGAAAGACGCGGGGGAACCCAAGCTCGAGGCGAACAGCCACAGAATCAAGGGGAGCATCAGAAACAGTCCGGCACCGCTGACGCGATGCAGAATGGACACCACCCCTGGGAGGGGCAGTTTAATCTGGCTCAAGTCCAGAAATTTGGGTCGTTTTTTGGTTAATGCAGACATGTGAAAATTTCCTTATGAACTTCCTCTTTAAGGTGCGATGGCGCACCGCACTATACACCTATGGAACTACTCCGAAAAACCATAATTATAAGACTTCGCTCTAGGTGAGCAAAAGTAAAATCTCAAACTACAGATACAGATAATTATTAACGGAGATAGGTGTTTCGGGATTTTTCTGTCAGACCTGCAAGTCGATATTCGTTTTAATTCAATTCGTTATGGTAAAAGTGCTGGGTGGTTGCATAGAGTCCCCTCCGCCACTCCACCGGTTTGTCGCCATAGGTGTACGCCACACGCTCTACCGAGAGTAAGGGAGAGCCTTCGGGTACTTTAAGTAGTTCGGCGCTGCCCCGGTCTGCGGCGACGGCGCGTAGCCGTTCTTCTGCGCGCACCATGCGAACACCGAATTGGGATTCAAATAAACCGTACAACGAGCCTTTGCTTTCTTGTAATACATCGAGCGTTAGGCCCCGGAACGTTTCGCCCGGCAAGTAGATTTCGTCCACCACTACCGGCTTTTGTTCAAAGCACAGCACACGGCGCACGACGATGATGGGGGCGCCGGGTTCAATAGCGAGAACCCGTGCGGCCTCTTGTCCGGCTTTGGCGCGCCAGCACTCCATGGGGATGCTTTGCGGCGTGGCGTTTTGACCGTCAAGTGCGCGTAGGCGCAAGAAGCGGAAATTGTTTTGCGGGTCGTCGTGGGTGGCTACAAAAGTGCCTTTGCCCTGTTTTCTGACCAGCAGCTTTTCCGCAGCCAACTCGTCGATGGCTTTGCGTACTGTGCCTTGACTCACGGAGAAGCGGCCTGCTAACTCAGATTCGCTAGGAATGAGTTCGCCGGGGCGCCACTCACCCGTCTCAAGCCCCTGAATCATCAGGGTTTTGATCTGACGGTAAAGCGGACTGAAGGTGGGAGAATCGTGAGCCATGAACATATTAAAACATGGATTTTTTAAGACGTCTACAGGATTAATTTATATCTTATATAAGACATGTTTTCGCCGGTTGACAAAGTATAGGCTTCGTCATACCATGCTGCGCCGCGTCAGGTGCCATTTCTTGGCTTGAAGGTTGTGGGGCGCATTGCTCCTACACCGCCCGTCGCCCATTCCACATCGCTTAAATTCGATTTCAGGAGTTCTTAAGATGGCCAAAGCCCCCGTTCGTGTTGCTGTTACCGGCGCAGCCGGTCAAATCGGTTACGCCCTGATTTTCCGTATCGCCTCCGGTGAAATGCTGGGTAAAGATCAGCCGGTCATCCTGCAATTACTGGAACTGCCCTTCGAGAAGGCTCAAGCCGCTCTGAAGGGTGTGATCATGGAATTGGACGACTGCGCATTCCCTCTGCTGGCTGGCGTGGTGGGTACTGATGATCCCAAGGTGGCCTTCAAGGACGCCGACTACGTGCTGTTGGTGGGTGCTAAGCCCCGTGGCCCCGGCATGGAGCGTAAGGATCTGCTGTTGGAAAACGCCAAGATCTTCATCGAGCAAGGCAAGGCTCTGAACGAAGTGGCCTCCCGAGACGTGCGCGTGCTGGTGGTGGGCAACCCCGCTAACACCAACGCCTACATCGCCATGAAGTCCGCGCCCGATCTGCCCGCTAAGAACTTCACCGCCATGCTGCGTCTGGACCACAACCGTGCCGTGTCCCAACTGGCCACCCGCACCGGCAAGTCTGTGAACGACATCGACAGCATGATCGTGTGGGGCAACCACTCCCCCACCATGTACCCCGATCTGCGTTTCTGCTCCGTGGCTGGTCAACCCGCCCTGGACGCTATCGCTGACGAAGCTTGGTACAAAGAAACCTACATCCCCACCGTGGGCAAGCGTGGCGCCGCCATCATCGCTGCTCGTGGCGCATCCTCCGCTGCGTCCGCTGCTAACGCCGCTATCGACCACATGCGCGACTGGGCCCTGGGCTCCAACGGCAAGTGGGTCACCATGGGCGTGCCCTCCGACGGTTCCTACGGCATTCCCGAAGGCGTGGTGTACGGCTTCCCCGTCACCTGCGAAGGCGGCGAATACAAGCTGGTGCAAGGTCTGGAGATCGACGAGTACTCCCGTTCCATGATGGGCAAGACCCTGGCCGAACTGGAAGAAGAGCGCGAAGGCGTTTCCTCCATGCTGTAATACGGCTCATTGCCAGCCTTACCGGGCTGGCAAGTGCAGAAATCCCTCGCAAGGCATCACCCTGCGGGGGATTTTTCTTTGTGGGCCGGGCTTCATAACTCAGCGGTTCTCATTTAAGGACTGAGATGCGTAGGGGTAGTCGTAGCCCGGAGGAGCAACGCGAGTCCGGGAGCCTTTTCGCTCGTGTTGCGCTGTCCCCGGACTCGGCCTATGGCCTCCTCCAGGCTACAAAACAGCAGACACCTCCGTGGTGGTGGTTGTTCATAACTGGCGCGGGAAATTGATTCCCCAGCTTTGTGTTAGCCGGAGAGTTGAGCCAGTACAATGACGCCCTTTTTTGGCCCCTGTGGGCCACATGGATTGGCGATTGGAAAGGGCTCACATGGAGCAGGAGCAGGCTGGGGCCTCGTGTTATCACTGCGGTTTGCCGGTGCCGGAGCACACGCAGTTTGAAGTGACCATTGATGAAACGCCGCGCACCATGTGTTGCGCTGGTTGTCAGGCGGTGGCCGAAGCGATTGTGAACAATGGCTTGGGCGATTATTACCGCCATCGGGATGCCATGCCCGAATCCCAAAAAGAATCCCTGCCTGCGGAGTTGGACGAGCTGGGCTTGTTCGACCACCCGGAGTTCCAGAAGAATTTTGTCCGCCCAGTGGATGGCGACGGCCACGAGCGGGAAGCCTCGTTGATCTTAGAAGGCATCACCTGCGCCGCCTGCGTGTGGCTCAACGAATCCCATCTGGCCCGGCAACCGGGCATCACGGCGGTGGATATTAATTACGCTACCCGTCGCGCCCGTGTGCGCTGGGATGAAAGCAAGATCCAGTTGTCGGCCATTCTGGCGGCGGTGGCGGCCATCGGCTATCGCGCCTATCCCTACGACACCGACCGTTCCGAGAAAATCGCCCGCGCCGAGCGCAAAAACGCCCTGTGGCGTTTGTTCGTGGCCGGTTTCGGCATGATGCAAGTGATGATGTACGCCTTCCCGGTCTATCTGGCGGACGACGGCACCATGACTTGGGACATCGAAATGCTCATGCGCTGGGCCAGTTTGATTCTGACCTTGCCCGTGGTGCTCTATTCCTCCCGGCCTTTCTTCCGCAATGCCTGGCGCGACTTGAAACTGCGCCGCGCCGGTATGGATGTGCCAGTGGCGATAGGCGTGGGCAGCGCTTTTGCCGCCAGCGTGTGGGCCACGGTGCGTGGGGAAGGGCAGGTCTATTTCGATTCCGTGACCATGTTCGTGTTCCTGCTGCTCTTAGGGCGCTATTTTGAAATGATGGCGCGCCAGCAGGCGGTACGGAACGTGGAAGAAATCACCAAGCTCCTGCCCGCCAGTGCTCAGCGCCTCAGCCAGTGGCCGGACAGCCAAGAGGGTGAGCGGGTGGCCGTGTCGCTGTTGGCGGCGGGGGATGTGTTGCTGGTCAAGCCCGGCGAAACCATCCCCGCCGATGGTCAGGTGTTGGAAGGCAATAGCACGGCAGACGAAGCCCTGCTCACCGGGGAAAGCCGCCCCGTGCCCAAGGGGCCGGGTGCCAGTTTGACCGGCGGTAGTGTCAATGGTGGCAGTCCCCTGGTGATGCGGGTGGACAAAGTGGGCAGCGAAACCCGCCTCGCCGCCATTCAGCAGCTCATGGAACGGGCCGCCACCGAAAAGCCGAAAGTGGTGCAAATGGCCGACCGAGTGGCCGCCCATTTCGTGGTGGTGTTGCTGCTCCTGGCGGCGGTGACGTGGTTGGTTTGGCAATTCGTTGAGCCCAGCCAAGCGCTGTGGATTTTCGTCTCGGTGCTGGTGGTGAGTTGCCCCTGTGCCTTGTCTCTTGCCACCCCAGCGGCTTTAACCGTGGCCACCGGCATGCTTTCCCACCGGGGCTTGCTGGCAACACGGGGCCACGCCATCGAAACCTTGGCCCGCGCCACCCATTTTGTGTTCGACAAAACCGGCACCCTCACCCAAGGGCGGCTGCGTTTAGCCCGCATCACCCCTTACCAAAACCAAGAGCCCCAAGCCGCCCTCGCTATGGCCGTGGCCCTGGAAGCCAGCTCCGAACACGCCATTGGCGCCGGTTTACGCAGTGCTTTGTCCGCCGATGTGGCCTTGCCAGCGGTGAGTGAGGTGCAGGCCGTCACCGGCCAGGGGGTGGAAGGGCGGATCGATGGGGCTTTGTGCCGCATCGGACGCCCCGAATTCGTGGCCCAGTTGCACGGCCAGCCCGTACCCGAAACCGGGCAGGCCAGCAGCACCGTAGTGGCGTTGGGTAATGAAGCCGGTTGGCTGGCCTTCTTCGCTTTGGACGACGAACTGCGCCCTGAAGCCGCCGCCCTGGTGGCAGGCCTAAAGCGCGATGGCGTGGCGGTGAGTATTTTGAGTGGCGACGCCCAAAGCGCCGTAGCCGCCGTGGCCCAGCACTTGGGCGTGAGCGACGCCTTTGGTGGTTTGACACCCCAAGACAAACACGAACACATCAAAAAACTACAAGCTGCTGGGGCCGTGGTGGCCATGGTGGGCGATGGCGTGAACGACGCGCCCGTGCTGGCTCAGGCCCAAGTGTCCGTGGCCATGGGCGGTGGCACAGATCTGGCTAGAACCCAGGGCGATTTCGTGCTGCTGTCCGAAAACCTAGCGCAACTGGGCCAAGGGGTGGAAGCGGCCAAACGCACTTTGGTCATCATTCGCCAAAATCTATGGTGGGCCTTTGGCTACAACGTCCTAGCCATCCCCCTCGCCATGTTTGGCTTCATTACCCCGTGGCTGGCCGGTATCGGCATGTCCGTTAGCTCCCTGCTGGTGGTGCTAAACGCTCTGCGCCTACAAAAATTCGTACCCCGCCGCTACACACAGATAGGTTAAATCAGATGGATATCCTGTACTTACTCGTGCCCCTGTCCGTCGTGCTGGTGTTCGTCATCGGCGTGATTTTCTGGTGGTTCGTCAAAAGCGGCCAATTCGACGACATGGAAGGCCCCGCCTACCGCATCCTCATGGACGACGACGGCGCCCCCAAAAACAAACCCCCCCCTTCCAGCGGCGGGAAGGGTATGCCGGATTGAGGGTGGGACTTGATTTGGGGTAGATGTTAAAAAGGGGGCTGAGTGCCCCCTCTTTGGTTGGTGGGTTAGAATTAATTTGTTGATTTGTTTTTCAGCCAAACCTATGCGGGCTGTCAGACTCGGGGACGGATTGACTTCCCCCCCCTTTCATATTCAGGGTTTGAATGGCTTCCGTACGAAGCTTCGCGCCGACGATAAATTCGATAATCTTGTTTTCGATGTCGTCTCTGCGGTCATTCTTTGCGACATAAATTTTCTGAGTCTTCGCGAATGCGGTGAGCATGTCTTTGTTCGTGACTTCCATCAATATCGCTCTGGCTTGCTCGCGCTCGGAGCATGCGCTCAGTCGGCTCATTAGTTGTGTTTGATCGAGCGTTGATGTCGACGCTGGACCCTTCGGTTTATCGGTCGGCAGAATTGCAATCTTGGCTTTCCCTGCGATGAGCAGATCAAGCTCCTCTTCATCTAGGTTGTCGATTGCGGACGCCAAGGCGCGAAGTGTTTTCACTAAGACTGTCTTTTGACTCATACGGAAACCTTCGCAAGAACTTCGGTGGTCAGGTTTTCCAACTCGGCCCGGATATCTTCATACGTCTGCCCAGACACGCGCTGAAGCACAACAGGGACACCGTACTCTGGTGCATCAGCATAGATGGTTTTGTTCTCTCGAACCTGAGTAGTGAAGATTGGTACCCCCAAGTTTCCCACCTGTTGAATGTAGGGCTGTTGGGCAGAGATTGGCTGTCGATTGCGGATTTGGATCATAGTGAAGAGCACTCCTAGCATCTTGGGATTGATGCGCTTCCATTCGTCGCTACCGCTATCTTTCACGTACTTATTGTATGTCTTGACCAGTTCCCCAACATGTTTCTCCAACTGCTCAATCCCCAGAGTGGAAAGATAGTCTGGCTTGGTCGGCGCTAACAGGTAATCGCTCGCTGCAATAGCCGTCTTGGTGACGATATTGAAATTGGGCGGGCAGTCAATCAGCACAAAGTCGTAAGCGTCATCTAGCGATTCCAATCCTTGCCGCAGCCGCGAGTGCACCCTCAGGTAGTTGTTACGAAGGTCTCGCTCCGTTCCTCCGATTAGCCGTGTTGCCAGTTCCAGATCAACATTAATCAGAGCCAAGTGTGAACAAACGACATCAAGTTGCCCCTTCCCAATATTGACCCGCTTGGGATGCGCGATCAGGCTGGAAAGGTTTAGATCAGTATCTTTGTCGATAAAGGCGTCGTACCAGTTCTTGATCGTCTTTGACCCTTCGTAGCTCTTGCGCCACTCATCGACCGTGAAGAACGAGAATGTGAGGCTAGCTTGGGGGTCAAGGTCCACGGCAAGCACCCGCTTTCCGCGAAATGCGAGTTCCGCTGCCAAGTTGGCGGAGATCGTCGTTTTGCCAACACCGCCCTTGTAGTTGATTACGGAAATAGTCTTCATGTTGTCTCCAAAATTAGATAGCTTGTGCAGGTCGGCTTTCGTGCCCCAGCCCACAGATATTCGTGTATCTATACAGCGTATTCCTTGCTTTGCTAGCTTTATTCTGTACGGGCGGCGCATTCTACATTGATACTTCCTAAATAGGTATTTCTGGTGCGTTGTTTTGCCTATGGGGTATTTATCGTCCGGTCTCCAAACGGCCTTGGGCTTGTTTGGCGGGGGAGCCCGTGTAGGGCGGAATAGCGCAGCGTATTCCGCCGCATGTGTTTGTGAAACAAAGCCAACGGTGCAATGCCCGTCGGTTATTGTGCCGTACTTAACTGCAAGGGCGGCGCATTCTACATTGATACTTCCTAAATGGGTATTTCTGGCGCGTTGTTTTGCCTATGGGGTATTTATCGTCCGCTCTCCAAACGTCCTTGGGCTTGTTCGGCGGGGGAGGGGGGGGCGAGGG
>JACCDO010505099.1_pt1 | contig 16595 bp, 17 predicted proteins | sample 7446101 | NCBI WGS metagenome assembly JACCDO01 (sample SAMN15323440, study PRJNA562643) | freshwater metagenome | isolation source: river surface water | place: USA:Blue River Watershed | collected 2017-08-16 | reverse complement strand
GGGGTGACTTCGTTCCATGAACTGGCCACGCCGATTTGAGGTTTGACCCAGTCGTCATCGCCCATTCCAACAGCGCGGAGCATGCCGCGAGAGGCGGTTTTTTCGATTCCGTCAGTAACGTCGCGAGAACGCGGTTTGATATCTGCGGCCATTAGATAAGTCTAAACGGCAGGGCCGCCTTACCTCTAGTAACGGCCGATGATCGAGACGGCAGCCATGCCGATCACGACGAAAATTGGCAAAGCTAGAGCCAGAAATGCTGCTCCAACAACCTCTGCGGTGCTTGCTACTTTTTCGCGCATTGCAACTCCTTTGTGAGACTGGTGAAACTACTTGGACTAAGAAGAACATCGACGGTTCGCTGGTTATTCCACGAGCGAGGCCTGTTACCTGACCGTTATTTGCCGCAAATGGGAAGGTAACCTGAAGGTGTGGAAACAAAAGAGAGCCTGGAGCACTACACCGAGGCGGCCGAGCAGGCTTCGGCGGCGGTAATTGAGTCATACTCCACCTCTTTTGGCATGGCCACCAAGCTGCTCAGCCAGCGCATTCGCACCGACATTCGCAACATCTACGCTCTGGTGCGCGTGGCCGATGAAATTGTCGATGGAGCGGCTGCCGGTAATGGCGCCACCAAGGTGCAAATTCGCAAGCAGTTAGACAACCTCGAAGCCGAGGTATATGCCGCCATGAAAATTGGCTTTAGTACCAATCTTGTGGTGCACGCATTCGCACTTACCGCGAATCGAGTGGCGATCACTCGTGAAATCATCGAGCCTTTCTTTCACTCGATGCGCATGGATATCACGCAGGCAAAGCACACGCCAAAAACATTCAAGGAATACGTTTACGGTTCGGCCGAGGTAGTTGGGTTGATGTGCTTGCGTGCATTTATTGCCGGGCGTGAATCTGGATATTCTGCTGCGGAGAGAGAGTCGCTTAACACCGGAGCGCTAGCTCTCGGTGCTGCATTTCAAAAGATTAATTTTCTACGCGATCTAGCTGCCGATTTCAAAACACTTGGCCGCAGTTACTTTCCGAACGTTTCGGTGGCAACATTCGATGAGGAGCAGAAACAATATTTGGTAGACGACATTGCTGCCGACTTGATTGTGGCTGGGAATTCAATTCGATTGTTGCCCAAGGATGTACGTCCGGCGGTTTCTGCTGCTCAGTTTTTGTTCCAGGATCTCACCGCAAAGGTGGCTGCTACCCCGGCTTCGGTTTTGATCAACACTCGCATCAGCGTGAGCAACCCGCGCAAAATTTGGTTGGTAACTAAGTCACTGTTTGGAGTGCTGCCTCGATGAAAAAAGTAATTGTGATCGGTGGTGGCATCGGTGGTCTTTCCACCGCAGCGCTCTTGAGTAAGGCCGGTCTCTCGGTAACCGTTTTAGAAGCACGCGAGAAGGTTGGCGGCCGCGCTTACATTTGGGAAAAGGATGGCTTTACCTGGGATATGGGGCCATCCTGGTACCTAATGCCAGAGGCATTCGACCAGTTCTTTCGCCTGATGGGCACCACTGCCGAAAAGGAACTCGACCTTGTGGCCCTCGATCCGGCCTACAAGACCATCTATGAGGGGCAGTCGGATTCGGTCACCATTTATAGGGATTTGGCCAAGAACCTCGAGGTTTTCGAGGGTATCGAAAAGGGTGCCGGTGCTTCGCTACAGAAGTATCTAGACAGCGCAGAGCTGGTTTACAACATCGCCACCAAGTACTTCTTATACACAAACTTCAACTCGCTAAAGCCGTTCTTGAAGCGCGACCTTCTCAAGCACACCGGTTTGTTTATGTCGCAGCTCTTGAACTCGCTGCACAAGTACGCCGGTGCGCATGTGAAGGACGAGCGCCTTCGCAAAATCTTGAACTTCCCCGCCGTGTTCTTAGGTGCTTCGCCCTACAACACTCCTTCGATGTATCACCTGATGACTCACGTAGACATGAATCAAGGTGTCTACTACCCGATGGGTGGTTTCTACAAAATCATCGAAGCAATCGAACGTGTGGCAAAGCAGCACGGTGCTGTGGTGCACACCAATGCGCCGGTAACCGAAATCGTGGTTGGCGAAGACAAGCAGGTTCGCGGAGTGAAGGTCGGGGAAATTTTCTACGAAGCCGACATCGTGGTTGGCAATGCCGACTTGCAACATGTTGAAACCTCCCTGCTTCCGGAATCGCTGCAGAGTTATCCAAAGAGTTACTGGGAGAAAAAACAACCGGGGCCATCTGCGTTGCTGTTGTTCTTGGGAGTGAAGGGCCGACTACCTCAGCTCAACCACCACACTTTGCTCTACACAGAAAACTGGAAGAAAAACTTCAAAGCGGTATTCAAAAAAGCAGATGGAAATTCCGAGTTTCCAACTCCGGCTTCGATATACATTTGTGCACCCTCGGTGACCGACAAGACCGTAGCACCAGAGGGTTACGAGAACCTATTTGTCTTGGTGCCAATCGCGCCAGATCCAGCTTTGGGCGGTGCCGGCGAAGCTCGACTCGAGGCAGCGGCCGACAAAATCATCGAGCAAATTTCTGAGTGGTGCGGCATTCCAGATTTGGCCGAACGGATCGTGGTTCGCAGAACCATGGGCCCAGCCGACTTTGCCAAAGACCTCAACGCTTGGTCTGGCACCGCACTGGGCATGGCTCACACGCTCGGCCAGAGCGCGTTCTTCCGCCCGAAGAACATGAGCTCAAAGGTCAAGAACCTCTACTACGCCGGCCACAACCTAGTGCCCGGTATTGGCTTGCCGATGTGCCTGATTGGCGCGGAGCTGGTCTACAAGCGCATCGTGAACGACCGCTCGGCCAGTGCCCTAAAGGAATTGAAGCCAATCAAGTGACGCTCGCCTACCTACTGATTCTTCTGGTTTCAATAGCCGGCATGATCACTCTCGACTGGAAGTTCAAGTTGGCCTTCTTTCGCGATGCCAAGGTTTCGGCGGTGACCCTAGTGCTCGGAGTGGCCATGTTTACCGCGTGGGATGACATGGGGATTCGGCTTGGCATCTTCTTTCGCGGTAGTGGCCAGTGGATGACAGGACTGCAACTATTTCCGGAATACCCAATTGAAGAGCTCTTCTTTTTAATTTTGCTCAACTACTTGACTCTGAACATTCTGGAGTTTGCCAAGCGAGTAAGAGGCAAAAAATGACCTATCTGCTGCTAAACGCATACTTCCTTGGCGTGCTCGTGATTTTCTATTTTGTTTCTGGTGCCTGGAAAAACTTCACCCTGCATTTGCACACCTTTGCCGCGCTGCTAATTGGCACGGCAATATTCGATAACGCAATTATCGGTTTTGGTTTAGTGGCATACGACGAAACTAAAATCAGCGGCATAAAAATCGGGCTTGCCCCAATTGAAGACTTTGCTTACTCAATAGCGGTTGTGCTTTTGGCAACATCTGTGGCTTCGCTCATGAAAAAGAAAAAAGCATGAATACGCTGAAGAAACTGTTTTGGTCTTCACGACCGGTTTCCTGGATCAACACTGCATTCCCATTTGCTGCCACTTACATTTTCTTTACCGGGCAGGTTGACGCGCCACTGATAGTCGGCACCTTTTTCTTTTTGATTCCATACAACCTGCTTATGTACGGCATCAACGATGTTTTCGACTACGAAAGCGATTTGCGTAACCCGCGCAAGGGTGGCATCGAAGGTGCTCTGCTAGATAAGTCGCTGCATAAGGTGACCATTTGGACGTCGGTGCTGTTTTGCCTACCTTTTGTTGGCTATTTCCTAATTCGTGGTTCGCTCGCGGCCAACCTGTTTTTGTTGTTCACACTGTTTACCGTGCTCGCCTACTCGGCCAAGGGGCTTCGTTTCAAAGAAATCCCGTTTCTAGATTCGATTACCTCGGCTTCACACTTCGTGAATCCGATGATTTTTGCCGCACTCTTCATTGGTGAAAATGTATTCTCGTCTCCCCTGCTCCAGAGCTGGTTGGCTTTCACCTGCTGGGCCATGGCTTCACACGCCTTCGGCGCGGTTCAAGATGTCAAGGCAGATCGCGAGGGTGGGCTAAACAGCATCGCTACCGTGATTGGAGCCAGGGCAACTACCCGGTTTGCCTGGAGTCTCTACCTGGCTGCCGGTTTACTGATGCTATTTACCCCTTGGCCGATGAACCTGGCAGCCATCGCCGCAATTCCGTACCTGGTAATTTTGCTGCCGCACTGGAATATCACCGATGACACTTGTGAGAGCGCAAATCGGGGTTGGCGAAAGTTCATATGGCTCAACTACTTCGCCGGATTTGTGGTCACTCAGCTACTGATCGTTTCCGCCATACTATGAGGTTGCGCACGTCGTAACCCGGCGAGCACAGCGTGCACGAAAGCATGTTTCGCGGCCGCCTGTATCGATAGTGCCGATGCCCCCTTGGGCAAACTCCTAGCCAAGGAGCATTCTCTTCAGCAATTTCTTTGCCGGTGAACTTTTCGTTGCGATAGCCGATTTTCTTGGCGGTGTTCAACCAAATTTTTGAGTGCCCGGCTTCGTGTCCGCACATCGCGTGTGCAATTTCATGAAGCACCACCTGCATGTTTTCGTCGACGGTGTGAATATTGACGTGATACTTCGACAGTTGAATTTTCTTTTCGGTGTAATTGCATAATCCAGCTCGACGCTTTGCCGAATCAAATTCAAACTTCCAATTTTCTAGGTCAAGATGTTCGGCAATTTTGCGTTCCGCGAGCGCGAGAATGAGCCCTGGTTTATCGAGCGTCATTCGCTGCCAACGCAATTTGTTTTCGGTGTATTGCGTGGTGGGCTTGAAACCGAATTTCTCGTAGGTAGAAATAGCTCTAGGGTTTTCTATCCAGACATCTAGTTTTACTTTTCGAAGTTTGAGTTGATCGAAAGCAAAGGTGACCACTCCTTCAATTGCGTTGGAACCGAATCCTCGGTTGTAATAACTCGGATTCTTGAGTGCGATGCGAAGGTTCATCGAATTGGTCTTGATGTCGTATTCGTTGAGCACGATTTCGCCGATGAATTCACCGGTGAGTTTTTCGCGAATTGCCCAGTCCAAGCGACCTTCAGCCTCAGGTCGAGACTTGAGCCACTCCTCAATTTCTGGACGGGTAAAAGACTTGGTGGTGCCGGTAAGTTTTTGCCCCTCGGGGTCGGCGAGCATCTCTAAATACGGCTCAATAAAGTACTCATCGAGCTGCTCTAAATCGACAGAACCCTTATAAATATTGGGCGCGCGACGCGAAAGCCAATCTGCCAAACTTCACCTGCCTCCAATACATCAAATCACCGTTTCGTGAAAAAACTGTCAGCATATTCACAGTAGATTTTCGCTATGACACAAACAACCTCAGGCTCTGCGAAAGCAACCTCAATCGAAACAAACGATATTGCTCCGATCTCCGCAGGTGAGCGTCACGGTAAGCCGTGGCACCTCTTTACTGTGTGGTCGTCACCGAACCTAGAGTTCGCCACCATCTTCATTGGTGCCCTTGCCGTCTTTGCCGGACTAAACGTATGGCAGGCAATTATTGCTGTTGCCCTCGGAAACGCTCTGGCAGCCGTAACTCACGGTTGGTTCAGCAGTTGGGGACCACGTCACGGAGTTCCGCAAATGGTTCTCGGACGCACCGCATTTGGATTGCGTGGAAATATCCTTCCGGCAGCAACATCGACGTTGGTGGCTGGTATTGGCTGGTTCGCAGTTAACACCACCTCTGGTGCTTTTGCGCTAACTAGCCTGACCAATCTTCCGGTACCTGTATCAGTAACCATCATCATTTTGGTTCAGGTTGTTGCAGCTTTCATCGGTCACAACTTCATTCAAAAATTCGAACGTTACGCGTTCTTCTATCTAGCAGTAGTCTTCGCAATCGTTACTGTGGTCGTTCTTGCGCAGGGTAATTACAACGTGAGCCCTGCAACCGACTTCAAGTGGGGAGCATTCTCAGTTGGTGTTGCTCTTGCATACGGTTACACCCAGGGTTGGACTCCGTTCGCCGCAGACTTCACTCGCTACCTGCCGGCAAACAGCTCACCACGCGCTGTCGGACTCGCAGCAGGACTAGGTAACTTCACCGCAACCACAGTACTTATGTCGGTTGGAGCAATCGCATGGAGCGGCGTGGTAGGCGAAGGACTACCTACTTCTGCATTCACCGCAATTCTTCCTGGCTGGTTGGCAGTGCTTACCCTTCTAGGTATCGCAGTCGGATCAGTTTCGGCAAACGTTTTGAACATCTACTCAGGAACAATGTCATTCATCGCAGCCGGTGTGAAGCTGGGCTTCAAGACACGTCGAGCCATTATGGTGGTTATCGCTGGTGTGCTTGGTGGAGCACTTTCATACTTTGCGGTTGAAGACAACTTCCGCTTCCTATTCGAGCTGTTCTTGCTAACCGTTGGTTACTGGCTGGCTCCTTGGGTTGCAATCTTGGTGGTCGACCGTCTTCTTCGTAAAGGTCAAGACATCGACAAGCTGATCAAGGAAGAGACCAAGCACTCGAACATTGCCGGTCCTATCACCTTTGTTCTTACCACCGTAGTTTCAGTGTTGCTATTTGCTAAGGCCGAGATGCCAACAGTTCAGTTCTACGGTGCCCTAACCGGCCCTGGAGCAGAAAACGGCGACTGGACTGCAATCACCGGTGGTTTGAGCGCAGCGGTGATTTACTTCATCCTGTTCAAGCTGCTCAACAAAAAGAAATAACTAATCGGGAGGCCTCGGCAATGTCTAACTATCCAGAGCACTTTGAAAAAGGTCAGATCTTCGCGACTGACGAAGAGAAGTTATCTGTAGCCATCGCCGAGGCACACCTCGGACTCAAAGAGGGCGGCATCCCTATCGGTGCCGCACTCTTTGACGAGAACGGCGCACTGCTGGGCAGCGGACACAACCTTCGCGTGCAAGAGGGCGACGCCTCAATGCACGGCGAGACTTCGGCTTTCAGAAATGCCGGACGTCAGAAGAGTTACCGCAAGGTAACCCTCGCCACATCTTTGTCGCCTTGCTGGTACTGCAGTGGCCTGATCCGTCAGTTTGGCATCGGGCGCGTGTTGGTTGGCGACGACAAAAACTTTATGGGCGGTCAAGACTGGGTGGCCGAGCACGGAGCTGAGGTTCACGTGATGAACGACCCGGGCCTAATCAAACTGATGGCTGAGTTCATTGAGAACAATGACGCCCTCTGGAATGAAGATATCGGCGAAGACTAAACTGGTCGAATGACCAAGCGCTCTCGCCCATGGGGTTACCAAGACCCTGGAACCGCCACCCCACCAAACTGGGAACTACACCCCGACACCGTTGCTGTTCGCGGCGGATTGTCACGCACCGGATTCGGCGAGACCGGCGAGGCACTATTTCTAAACTCTGGCTTCACCTATGACTCTGCAGAACAAGCCGAGAGCGCGTTCAAAGAGCAGACCGAACACTTTTTGTATTCACGGTTCGGCAACCCAACCAACCTAACTTTTGAAAACCGGGTTGCTGCTATCGAGGGATCGGAAGCTGCTCTTTCGATGTCAACCGGTATGTCTGCAATGTTCGCATCGGTGGCCTGCTTGGTTAGCGCTGGCGACCACATCGTGGCTTCGGCCTCGATGTTCAGTTCCTGTTACGTGGTGCTCACCGAAATCTTGCCTAAGTGGGGCGTGACCATCGAACTGGTCGAAGGCAATGACAAAAAGAAGTGGGCCGCTGCACTCAGCAAACCAACCAAGGTTGTCTTTATAGAAACACCATCGAACCCGCTAATGGAAATCGTCGACATTCGCATGGTTTCGGATTTGGCGCACAAGGTTGGCGCGACAGTAATCGTAGATAACGTTCTTGCCTCTCCGGTGTTACAAAAGCCACTGGAGCTTGGAGCCGATGTAGTGATGTATTCGGCGACCAAACACATCGACGGCCAGGGGCGTGTGCTCGGCGGTGTGGTCTGCGGAACCAAGCACTACATCTATAACGTGCTTCGTCAGTTCACTCGGCGAGCCGGTCAGGCTATGGGCTCGTTCGAAGCTGGGGTGCTCACCAAGCCACTCGAGACCATGAGCATGCGAGTAAATCGTATGAGCGATAGCGCACTCGAGGTGGCTCAGTGGCTCGAAGGTCACGCCAAAGTTGCCAGCGTTCGCTACCCATTCTTGAAGTCGCACCCCGACTACAAGCTGGCCAAGAAGCAGATGACCGGCGGTGGCTCAACAATCGGCATCAACTTCAAGGGCAACAAAGACAAGGTCTTCAAGTTCATGAATGCGCTGCAGGTGATCGACATCTCGAACAACCTTGGCGACAGCAAGTCACTCATGACTCACCCTTCTTCAACCACACACCGACGCCTGTCGCTTGAGGTTCAGAAGAGTATGAACATCACCGAGACCACAGTGCGACTATCGGTTGGCTTGGAGCACCCTCAAGATCTAATCAAGGATCTAGAGACTGCCTTCAAGGCAATGAAGTAATTACAGAAGTTTTGTAATTCGGTTGATTGCCTCGGCGATAATCGCCTGGCTGGTAGCAAAGTTGATGCGCACAAAATTCGCGTATGCAGGCCCGTGCTCGTCGCCACTTACGAAGGCAACCTTGGCACCTTCAAGAATCTTGTCGAAAGGTTTATTGGCGAGTGAAGTTTCACTCAGGTCAACCCAAGCCAGATATGTGCTCTCCGGCATAAACAATTTGGCACCCGGAATTTTGTAAAGCTCCTGCTGTAAAAACTTTCGGTTGGCATCGAGTTTGTGCATCAGTTCGTCGAGCCAAGCTTCGCCCGCATTGAATGATGCCACCATGGCAAAAGCGCCGAGTATCGAACTGCGCCAGTGGTTTGCCGGCGTGGTCTTATTGAGTAGGGCAAACATCTCGGCCGATTGGGTCACCATGATTGACGCCTTGAGCCCAGCGGTGTTCCATGACTTACTGTTTGATGTGAGAGTGATGCCGTTACTCTCAGCTGCACTGCCAAGCGAAAGATATGGCACAAACACCGAACTATCAAAAGTCAGTGGCGCGTGAATCTCGTCGCTAATCACCAATGCATTGTGTTTTTCGGCGATTCGCGCGAGTTCTTGTAATTCAGCTTTGCTGTGCACTGTGCCGGTTGGGTTTTGCGGATTGCAAAGCAGCACCGCGCGAGCACCGGCGGCAAGGGCCGAATCGATTGCCGGTAAATCCAAACGGTAATCGCTCGTCATGGGCACATCGAAAACTTCACATCCGGCTTCGGGAATCCAGGTGTAAAAACTCGAATAGACCGGTGAGTTGATGATCACTCTGTCGCCTGGCTTCAGTGCGGTTCTCATGATGTCGACGGCTGCCACTCCAACATCGGTGGCAATCTTCACCTGGGTTGGATCAACCTGCCATCCCCACCGCCGCCTGGCGAATCCGGCAAAGGCCTCGCCGACTTCTGGCACTGGGCCGAGATAGCCAAGGTTCGAATCGGAAACCATCTTGGCTAGTACATCGACGATTGGTTCTGCGATTTCAAAGTCCATCTCGGCCACATGAAGCGGCAAGACATCGGCTGGATAGCGTCGCCACTTAGAGCTTTGCTTCTTGCGCAGTGCTTCGAGCTTAGGTTCGCGAATCATGCTGTCAGTTTAGGCCTTGCCGTAATAGTGTAAATAATGTACATTTTTTACATGAACCGGATTGCCAGCACAAAAGCCCGTCAGAACTGGGCTGAGACTATCGAAGAAGCAAAATCAGAGCCGATTTTGCTAACAGATCATGGTCGTCCGGCCGTTGTGATGATGCATCCTGAACTTGCGAAGCTTGCACTTCAGGTGCTCGAAGATGCTTACGACGTTGAGCATGGCATGAAGGCACTCGAGAGAATCAAAGCCGGGGGTAAGACTTATTCGCTAGAAGAGGTCGCCGCGGAATTGGGTCTCGAACTTGCCAACCTCTAAATACAAAATTCAATTTGAACCACAAGCACTGAAACAGCTCGCCAAACTTGAAATCAACCAAAAGCAGCGCATCCTCTACGCAATTGAGCTACTAGGCGCGAACCCAAGGCCACCAAAACACACAAAAATAAAAGGTTTTCCGCTGTGGCGCATTCGCGTTGGTGACTATCGGGTTTTGTACAGCATCGAAGATGACACAGTTCTGGTTGTTATCGTCGAAATAGGCCATCGCCGAAACGTTTACAACAAACTCAAGAATTCCTAAAAGCGAAAGAAAGCCAGCAGTGCGGCAATCGCAATCATGATTGCCGCAATTACTAGGTCGAGCACTTTCCAGAAAATCGGCTTCGACATAAAACGGCTGAGTGATTTTGCTCCATAACCCAGTGTGTAAAACCATAGGAAGCTTCCGGTCATGGCACCGATTGCAAATAGCCATTTGTCAGCACTGAATTGGTTTCCAATTGCGCCAAGAAAAATCACGGTGTCAAGATAAACGTGCGGATTCAAAAAAGTTAGTCCGGCAATTGTAATCAGCGCCTTCTTGGCACTCGTTTGCACTTCACCCTTTGCATCCAGTGCATCGCCTCTGAATGCGCTGCGCACCGAATTGAATGCAAACCAAAGCAGATACGCAACGCCGAACCAGCGAATAACCTCTAGCGCCACAGGAGCCGCTTGAATAATGGCACCTAGGCCTGCCGTACCGGCTGCGATTAGCAGCGCATCGGCAATCGCGGCGAATGTGACAATCAAAAACACATGCTTACGAGTTAGCGCCTGCCGAATGATAAATGCGTTTTGTGCACCGATCGCGATGATCAGAGAAAGACCCGCCACAAGGCCAGACCATAAAGCGAGCAAGTGATCCTCGATTGTTTGAATGAACTAGAACAATTTACCCTAGCCGTCGAATAGTAGATATGTGACCGATAACATTGCGCTATGAAACTTCCGAACCCGCTAATTCCAGGCTTTAATCCAGACCCCTCAGTTGTGCGGGTCGGTGATGACTACTACGTGTGCACTTCAACATTCGAGTATCTTCCAGGCCTGCCGATTTACCACTCGAAAGACATGATCCACTGGGACACCATCGGACACGTTGTTACCACAGAGCACCAATTAGCGTCTGCCGAAATTCCGACCAACGGAGGCGCTTGGGCTCCTACTATCCGGTTCCATGACGGTGTGTTTTATGTAGTGGTCACCGATGCCATGGGTCGAGGCACTTTGGTTTTCTCAGCGACAAACCCCGCTGGCCCTTGGAGCGATGGAATTGTCACCAACATTTCGGGAATTGACCCGGATATTTTCTGGGACGAAAGCGGCGATTGCTACGCGACTTTTTCTGGGCTACAACTAACCGGAAAAGAATTCGGTAAACATCTCGGAATTCAGCAGGCAAAAATCGATCTGACTACAGGTCAGCTTCTTGAGGAACCGCGGAGCATTTGGTCAGGTGTCGGCGGCATGTTCCCTGAAGCCCCTCACATTTATAAGGTTGGCGACTACTACTATTTATTCATTGCCGAAGGCGGCACCGAACGTGGTCACGGCGAGAGCGTTGCTCGAAGCGAGAACCTAACCGGGCCGTTTGAGAGTGGTCCAAACAACCCGTTCCTCAGCGCCAGATCAACCATCCGCCCGGTGCAGAACACCGGCCACGGCGACCTAGTGCAACTAAAGGACGGCAGTTGGGCCATGGTGCTGCTTGGCATGCGCACGCGCGGGCAGACAAGGTCATTCTCCTCACTGGGCCGCGAAACTTTTGTTTCTCGAATCACCTGGGAAGACGGCTGGCCGGTTGCTGAGCCGGTGCATCTGAACGATGTAGTTGCGGCTCCTGAATTTGTCGATGACTTCAGCGGCGACACACTGCGCCCAGATTGGGTTGCGATTCGTCGACTCCCCTCATCGGTTTCACATTTAGAAAGCGATGGACTACACATCAAGGGTGAAGGCAACTCTATGAGTGAGCTTCGCCCGGCGTTCGTAGGAAAGCGTTTGCGTCGCCACGATGGAATAGTGAAGGCCGAGGTTTCGGTAACTGGCGTTGGTGGAATATCAATTCGCTATGACGAGGTGTCTCACTACGATATAGAAATTGCAAATGGAAAGTTAATTGCTCGCAGTTCGTTGTCTCGTGTGGTTCACGAAGTTGAAGCCGTGAATTTTTATGCAGAAAACAAAACCACTTTGTACATGGAATTCATTCCTAGCGGACAAAATTTCAACATTGACGGACAGTCGTGTGACTTCATTCGTCTAGGCTTTGTTAACATCACTGGTGAAAAACAAATGGTTGCAGAATTCGATGGTCGTTTCTTAGCTGCAGAAGTAGCATGTTCATTCACCGGTCGAGTAATCGGAACCTATTGCACGGAAGGTGAACTTATAGTTCACAAGTTCAGTGAAACTGCAGAGTAAGTGAGTTGAAATGTCGCAGGATTTTTGGCCAGCAAATGAAATAAGTGCCCGAGTAAGAATCATTAGCGATAATGATTACGCTGGCGATCCAGACGGACTATTTCAACTGGCACACCAGGCGCTTAGCCCGGCTGCAGATTTAGTTTGCGTACTAGCTACCCCCCATGCACCATTTGTAGATGACCCGAGTGCTGACATGTGCGCAGATGCCGAGAAGATTGCCCGGGAAACTCTCGAGCTATGCGGTCGTTCAGATATTCCAATTCACCGTGGCACAGACGCCAAGATGGTCGACCGCCACACACCGATTGACACCCCTGCCGTGCGCGCAATCATTGCTGAAGCAATGCGCGATGACACCGACCTCCCGCTATATGTCACTGCTGGCGCGGGGCTTGGCGCGATTGCCAGTGCCTGGTTGATAGAGCCAGAGATTGCCAAACGACTCACACTGATTTGGATAGGTGGCCACGAGCACGAAGGCCTTACACCAGTACCACCTGGAGCTCCGGAAATGGAATACAACCTGAGCATCGACCCTGTTGCCGGTCAGGTTATTTTCAACGACTCAGACATCGAAATTTGGCAAGTTCCCCGCGACATGTATCGCTATGCAATGGCAAGTCGTGCAGAACTCAAAGAGCGTGTTTACCCACACGGGCCTCTAGGCGCTCACCTCTACAACGCGCTTGGCCGCATCTCAATGATGGTAGAAAAAATTGGACGCTCGGTTGGTGAGGTATACGTGCTAGGTGATAGCCCACTAGTTCTGGCATCAACTTTGCAAACTGCATTCGAACCAACTCCAGCATCTAGCCCCTGGATAACCAAACCTTGCCCAAATATTTTGCCAAGCGGTTTGTATCAAGAAAATCCAAATGGAAGGCCTTTGCGAGTTTTCACAACTATCGATAACCGTTTAATGTTTGAAGATCTCTACGCAAAATTAGCCATTCACGCACGTGGAGAAAAATAAAGGAAATCATGAAAGCAACTGTTTTATACGGACCTGGTGATGTTCGCGTTGAGGAGATGGCCTACCCATCAATTCAATCGACAACTGATGCGATTGTAAAAGTTACACTCGCCTGCATATGCGGATCCGATCTCTGGGACTACATTGATTCGCCAAAACGCGAGATTGGTCGCCCGCGTGGACACGAATTCGTTGGCGTAGTTGAGTCAGTTGGCTCGGAAGTTACCCAAGTTCAGGTTGGCGACTTTGTTGTCGCGCCATTCGTAGCGTCTTGTGGTGAATGTGATTTTTGCAAGAAGGGACAGGTAACTTCTTGTCGCAAGATTGCATTCTTCGGTCACGAGGGAGAACCTGGTGGTCAGTCTGAAGCAGTTCGTGTGCCAAACGCAGATGGCACATTGGTCAAGCTGCCGGTTGCTCCTGATTCCGAGCTTGTACCATCTCTTCTAACTCTTTCCGACGTTATGTGCACTGGCCACCATGCGGCTGTGACTGCCAAGGTCAAGCCTGGCGAAACCACGGTGGTGATTGGAGATGGAGCCGTTGGTCTTTGTGCCGTGATCGCTGCAAAACGCCTGGGTGCTGGGCGAATCATCCTTATGGGACGCCACGAGGATCGAACCAATCTCGGCATCGAATTTGGCGCAACTGACGTTGTTTCAGAACGCGACGAAGAGGGCATTGCAAAGGTTCGCGATCTCACCGGAGGCGACGGAGCTGAAAGCGTACTCGAATGTGTTGGCACTGCATCTTCAATGAAGATGGCTCTCGGCGTGGTGAAGGATTACGGAACTATTGGCCGAGTTGGTGCAGCGCAGTATGAAGATATTCCTTTCGGCTTTGGCCCCCTCATGAAAAACATCAGCATTTCTGGTGGAGTTGCACCAGCTAGGGCATACATCGAGGAATTGATGCCAGACATCCTGAGCGGAAAAATTAAACCTGGCAAAGTTTTTGATCTGACTTTGAACCTAGAGAACGCTCCAAGAGGTTACGAAGCAATGGCACTCAGAAAGAATTTGAAAGTATTAGTAAAGCCTTAATTGAGACCAACCAAACCCTGACCCTTTTCATTTAGGATTCGGCGGAAAAAGGCTTTGTGTTCGTCGATCATGTCCCATTTTCGATCGAGCAGCCATTGCACCTGAAGCCCATCGGAAAGTGCAACTATTGCCCTGCCAAGGTCTTCTGGATCAAGTCCAGGATTCAAATATCCCTCAGCTTGAAGATCAGCCATGCCGGCAGTGGTTAAGGCAATAGTTTCTGCATAGCGTCGCTTGAAAAATTCATGAGCCGGGTGATCTGCTCGAGTGGCTTCGGCGGAAATAACCGCAAATAGTTCCACCATGCCCGGCACCGAGACGTTGTAATTGATCAAGTTCATCCAGGCCTTGACGAAACCGATTCCATCAGAATTGAAGCCGTCAAAGAGGGCGTTGGTAGCCTCATCGCGGTACTCAAGAACTGCGGTTAATAAGTTGGCCTTAGTCTTGAAGTGGTGCAGGATACCAGCCTCGGTCATACCGACAATCTCGGAAATCTGGCTAAGCGAGCTACCCTGGTAGCCGTCGCGGGAGAATACATCGAAGGCGGCCTTTAGGATATCGCGACGTCGGGCGGCGTTGACCGATGCATCACCCTTTGGTCTTGCCATGTAGCCCTTCCTGTTGCATAAAAATTCAGCATAAGTGGCTGAAATTTTCATTTTCTTGTGAACGATAACATTTCGGTATCAAAACCAAAAAAACTAAATGCACGCTTAGTTTTTACCACTAATTTTTAACCAACCGCAAGTCGGACCCGATCTGCGGCATTCACCCAACAGGAGAAACTATGAAGTTCGTTAAGGCGTTTGCTGCAGTACTTGCTGCTGCCGCACTTGCAATGGGAACTGTCACTGCTACTCAAGCAGCTGGCAAAAACCTAACCCTTGGCGCAATCGCCAAGCCAACTACCCTGCACTATGCGCAAGCAGAAGCCGGTAACCGAGTCTGGTTCTTCCAGGCAAGCTATGACCAGCTACTTCGCGAAACCGAGAACGGCACCATCGTTCCTTGGCTAGCAACTAAGTGGTCATACAACTCAGCTCAGACAGTTCTTACCTTGACCATTCGTTCAGGCGTAAAGTTCAGCAACGGCACAGCACTTGATGCAAAGGCAGTTGTTGCTTCGCTAAACGCATTCAAGGCAGGCAAGGGTCCGACCGCAAACTACCTTGACTCAATGAAGTCAGCAGTTGCAAAGGGTACTGACACCGTCGTCATTACATTGAGCGCGAGCGACCCTGCATTCGTTCACTACCTAGCAAACACTGCCGGAACAATCGGTTCTCCAAAGAGCACCGCGACCGTTCCAGTTGGATCTGGTCCATACATTCTTGACAGCAAGAAGACTGTTTCAGGTTCAAAGTATGTCTACACAGCGAACCCTAACTACTGGAACAAGGCTTCACGTGCGTACGACAACCTAACCATCTACATCTACGAAGACCAGACTGCGTTGATCAACGCACTTCGTTCAGGCACCGTACAGGCTGGTAACGTTGCAGATCCATCTGCAGCGTCAACTCTTGTAGGCGCTGGCTTGAAGTCTTCAAAGTCATACGTGGACGCAAAGGGTATCTACTTCAACGACCGCAGTGGTAAGCGCGACTCATGTATTCAGAGTGTTTACGTGCGTCAGGCAATCAACATGGTGTTTGACCGTGCTGCCCTAGTGAAGAGCCTTGAGAATGGAAACGGTCTACCAACCGTTCAGTACATCCCTAGCTACAACGCTGGTTACGACAAGTCACTTGACTCGCTCTACCCATTCGATGAGGCAAAGGCTAAGACTCTTATGGCTAAGGGTGGCTACGCAAACGGATGTACCATCAGCATGCCAACCTTCGCTCCATACTTTGGTCAGGCTGTTTACGACATCATCAACGCTCAGCTTGGAAAGCTAAAGATCACCGTGAAGGAGACTGCTGAAGCTGGCGGAACCTTTATCTCAAACATCTTGGGCAACAAGTACGACGCTTACTTGATGCAGTTTGAGCGCTCAGGTGAGCCTTGGACATTGATCAACTTCATGTTGACCAAGAACGCAACCTTCAACCAGGAAGGTTACGAGAATGACCTAGTAACTAAGTTGATCAACGACTACAAGGCTGCAACCGCTTCAAAGCGTCCAGCAATCTTGAAGCAGTTGAACAACGCGTTGACTACCGACGCATGGTTCTGTGTTTGGTACGCAAAGCAGGCGAACTTCGTCTACAAGGGCGTAACCATCAAGGCACCACAGTCTGGAAACATCATT
>JACCDO012107132.1_pt1 | contig 16601 bp, 16 predicted proteins | sample 7446101 | NCBI WGS metagenome assembly JACCDO01 (sample SAMN15323440, study PRJNA562643) | freshwater metagenome | isolation source: river surface water | place: USA:Blue River Watershed | collected 2017-08-16 | reverse complement strand
TTCATGAATATTGAGATTAAACCTTCAACTGGTTATGAAACTATTACATCAGAGGTTATTGGTAGAGAAGTAGTAAAGTTTTATAATGAAAATACTCCCACAGATAAATACACGCCGTTATTTTCATCGTTCTCTTACGAATCATTGTTGGCAATTAAACGAGTTTGTCCTGATATTCCTCGTGCTTATTTAATAAGTAATTTAAATAAATGTAATTGGCTTGAACAGTTGAAAGAGTTAGAGGCTGTTGCAGTACATACAAATTATAAGCATTTAACTAAAGGTTTCATCATATATTAATCAAATTTACACATTATAAAACTTATTATTATTAAAATTATCCAGAATTGAGTGATGCAGTGAAAGCCGAAGGATACGGACTATTCTGTTACACTATTAATAGTGTGGAAGTAGCTAGTGACATGACGAGTAACTACGGGGTAGATGCATTTTGTACAGATAGAATAGACTTATTCACTTAATGTTTTTTTAAATTTCTATCATTACTACTCGGTGTTCGATAGGTTGTCTTGACTTGCTGCAATGGCACTCGACTGCTGCTACTACTTCGTTCTAATTCGCGGCATCTGTTGACGACAACCTCCAAGGATTTGATTAATTCTTGTTCATTATTTATTAATTTTTTCACAATTTCATCGTTATTTGGTGTTTGTAAACTGTTGATACTGCCGCTTAATGAGTGCGTAGTATGAATACTATCAGCAGGACTAATATTGCGTGATTGCTGTAATGAATGTGTCTGGAAGCTACTAGCACTTGGACTGCTACTATTTACTATTGAAGCATTAAAATTACTTTTCTTTGTATTACTAAAATAGAAAGCATTTTCCACATCTTCCGTCAGTCGTAAGTTGAACTTATTACTCTTATCATTTTCAACTTCTTCTAAACGGTTTTTTAATAATTTATTTTTTTCTTCAAGGGCTTTGTATTGCATTTGCCATTTCTTTTTCTCTTCAATATGTCTGTCTAGTTCACTACTTAATCTACTTATTTCTGTTGCCTCTAATAAAATAATTTCATCATTAGACACCTTCATTTGCTTCAAAGTCTCTTCTTGGGACTTAATAAACACTCTCTCGCGTTCCAGTAGCTCTAACAATTTTTGATTGTCTTCTTTGAGTTGCTGCACAATACAATTATCATCATTGGTGTTAGAGGCAGGTACATAAGTACTGACAGTGGGTATAGTGATAGATGGAGTCGTACTAGTCGACTCGATAGCAATCAGGGTATCTTCAGAAATATTATTCGTTTTCAATAAATACTTTAATTTTTGTATTATGGAATCCTTTTCGTTAATAATCATTTCGCTATTACTATTAATATCATTCATATGTGCTAATTCGTCAGTTATTGCTGTATTATTTGCTTTTAATTCAGCCATCTCTACCTTCAGTGATTCGACTAGTTCATTTAATCTGACAATTTCTTGATTATCAAAATCATAAATAACTTTCGCTACTCGCGATTTTACATGAATATTTTCTTCTAATTGTTTTTCTTCATCACTTTTAATCTTTAATTCCATTTCTAAATCAACAATACGTTGCTTTAAAACACCAATTTCTTCATTTTTTTGGTGTATTTCAACATGAAATTCTTCCACCGAAGGCGCGACAACAACCGCGTCCTCGCTTTCATCTTCAATAATCGAGCGACGATTTTGATGCAAATAATAAATTTGCATTTTTAAATCGAAGTTTTGCCGCGTCACCATTGCAATACGCTGCTCCAACTCGTTCAATGATGCCATTTTTCTGCTTCACCACTAATTATTTTCTATTTCCTTCGGAAAGAGAGTTATGCTAATCCAATTCGGTTTTCTCAACGGTACAAAACCGGTACGACTGTTGTGTACAGATGTCTCCGTTCTAATTACTAACATAGAGAAGATTTTAGGAGAGGGAACTAAAATATTGGGCATAAAGCCGCGCGTTGAATCGTTTATATCACAGCTGAGCTCAGTGAGCTGAGCCTAACCGAACCGGTGCCGGTGCCGGTGTAAAAATGGGAGCAGCAGACGTCAATACAATAACAACGTCGTGTTCAGAAGTAGGAGTTCATGGGACGATTCCAGAAAATCCATGGTATGTATAAGGGAAGATACCAGTATTTTAATGCCATAAAATGGTAACTGGTTAAGATACAGTACTATATTAAAAGGTAGGTACCTAGAATTCTTTTGTGAAGGTTTGCACCTTCAGCTTCAAAGTAGAGAAGATTGGTACCAGAGCCATAAGTAGTTCGACTAATTTAACATTGAGGTAAAATAAAACGTATTGTTCTAGGGAAAATAAATTTACTTTTTAATTCTTTAACAGTATTATATACTTCATAATGGATTTGAGTCGCGGTAATAGTTTAAGTATGTTTTGTGCATCATTATTGAGTGTAATAGGTTCACTTTCAACATTAACGGTATTATTATTTCCAGATTTGAGGATAAAACCAGTAATGCGTATATCTATTTTTATTAATATTAGTAATTTATTGACAGCTTGTGGTTCACTTGTTGGTGAACCATTAGATAAATCAAATGAATGTTATTTTCAAGGTATTGTAACAAATGTGTTTACATTGTCAAGTATATTTTGGTGTGGAATAGCGTCTTATATGTTGTATACTATTGTAGTATTATCAGATCCGTATAAAATCAATATTTATGCGCATTTAGTTTGTTGGGTATTACCCACAGCAGTAACATTTCTACCATTCATCAATTCGACTTATGGTGCTCCAGGAGATCTGGACTATGGATGGTGTTTCATCTCATCAACAGAATCAACGCCCGAATGGTCAGTATTATTTTGGGTTTGGTTTTCATTTTATGGATGGGTATGGATGATGATCGTCATCATGATCATCTTATTTGCATTAACAGTACAAAAAATTAAAGATTTAGTATTACAAAAAAATAAATTGCCGTTGATAATTGCGTACCAAAAATTAGAATTTTATCCATTCATTATATTTGTTTGTTGGTTCTTTCCATGTTTAAACGACTCCTTTACCTACAGTCCGTCCGTTCCAAACAGTGAAATACATGATAATTTTGCATCATTTGCCGCCGTTATTCCATGTTTACAAGGAGCATTAACGGCTATATTTTTTTGGTCCACAAATTCGGAAGTTATTACTCGTTTGCTAGAACTACGTCATCATCAATTCGTTTCTAATATTAAAATTTATGCAAATAAATATTCTGGTACTTCAAGCAGATGTCTGACGGTTACTAATGATGATGGTCAGCCCGCGGAAGATGCACCCAATAGTAGTGAAATAAAACGTAAAAAATTATCAATTATTGAAAGTGAAACGAATTATATTCAACAGAGAAAATCGTCAATTAATTCGTTTTCGTTGCTGTCTCTTTACTTGAATGAATTGGATAAAATGGAGGTTAGTTCGAGTAAAAAATTAGAAAATATTGAGGAAAATAATGCCGAAAATAATATTGAACCGTCGTAATACCACCACTTAAAAAAATAGATACATTGTTATGCATAACAATTATAGTATTTAAAATGTACATATTGTTAAAATCTTCGAATATTGTTTTGTTCAATTTATGATTGTGAGTTGCAGCGGCTACGTCACAGCTGAGCCTATCGAGCCTTATGGCATTAGCTCAGCCCAACAGAACCGGTACTGGTACCGGTGCAGAAATAAAAAAAATTCCCGAAATTTCAAAATGCTATTGGTCTCAGTCTAGTGAGTAGACGCGATAATGGACCGCTTTCTCACACGGAAGTCCACCATTGAGGTATCCTCAACGTCGAAGCTGGCGGAGGCGGCCACTAGAGAGCAGAAGGACCGCGTATTATTGGATTTATTGAGCAGCAACAGCAGTGGAGACAAAAATAATTCTGCGAATGATGATTGGACAAATTATAGCAAGCTAGCTCAATATACTAACAGAAATAGTACCAGTAGTAAGACATATACGTTAGAAGATGTTAATAAGATTACAAGGGAGAAAACAAAACCGAAGCCGTTTAAAGCAGGTAACAATTTTATATCAATTCCTTGATGTGTACACTCACACTTACGCAATATACCATCAGGTTGGAGGAAGAAAGCCGATGGTTCTAAGATTTATATGACTTTTCGTAATGGCGCTGTTGTAAGTGGGGAGGGAAAAGATGCTATGGCACTATTTTTAGGCGACAACAAAGGTAAAAAAGGAAAAGAGAACACAAAACATTGAATAGCTTGACAGACTAATATATTTATTGTACAACATGTATATTTAATCGAGTAAATTAACTTACTCCAAAAGCATATAAAGCTTAAGAAATTATGCAATTTTTTTTACCACGAACTGTTTTATTGACATCAACTGTATTCTCGATCATAAGTGTATGATTCCTTTCAGTGAATGACGGCAGCTTCAATGGTTTGATGGATGCAGCAATCGGGGTGGTGTTGCCGCTATCCCTAAATGGGGACATGGTTCTCTTGATATCTAATGGCGTATTCATCGAGTCAGCTCCTACCTCACGTTCGGGCGAAGTTGGGGGAGTCATTAATACCGGGAATGAACTTGTTCTAATGACGTAAGAGATGAGTAAGAGGTAACACATAGCTGAGTGAGTAATACCTAAGCGTGTTATCATCATTTTGAGTTGTTTCGTCGGATACGATTTTTGGAGTCATTGGATACGCATCATCACCCTGTTGAACAAATATACTACTGTTTTCTCCGGCAAAAGAGAAGTCGTCATTTATTTTCTTTACAGCATTATTGGGCATATTTACTGCATTACGGTGGTTATGCGCATCATATTCTTCACAGCAATCATCATCCTGTATGAGTGAGTGAGTGAGTGAGTGAGTAAGTAAGTAAGTAAATGAGAAAAAGTACGAGAACCTCATTAGAATTAGAAAAATCTTCATGACGTTCATTATTTTTTCTTCTATCACCATTAAATAAACGTTTTTTAAGAAATCCAAAAGTTTGTAGTATACGAAACATAGAGAAGCATCCACTACCATGGTCACCAGTGCCCCGCTGTGGGTCGCTACTGCCCGTTTGGCGATTAGATTGGTATGATCCAATTGATTTCCTATGTTTTGCATACTCATTTTCATCGTATGCGGTAGCCTGGGAGTCAACTTTGGTCCAAATATACAAATGATGACCACGTTGTACCGACCACGAAGTAGGGTAACGATCTGAAACGTAACGGTTAATATCCAATTGTTTGAACGATAATATATTCTTGGACCACACTTTCTTGAAATCTAAATACGATAATACACGGGCTCCAACATGCATTTTACACAGCAAATTGTATAAATCAGGCAGTAATTCAGTGGGTATATCCGTTTCAAGCATGATAATGTCGGCCACAGAAATATTGCTTATTTCAAACAGCGAGCAGCATTGAAAATGTAATATCCGCTCAAACGTCTGCTCGTTCTCGTTTGTATAATATTCACGTACAATAATTTGCTTCCCGGGATCGATTTCGACTTCATATTTGTCTTTCCCCAGCAACGTTACCATGTTTAATGCTGCTTGCTCGGCTAAATTGTAACGGCCAATGGACAATTCCACACCATATACGTACTCTAAATTCTTATATTGTAAAAAACTTTGTATACAAACTTTTCCAGTGCCCATGCCTAAGTCAAACAGCGTAGTGGCGCAGCCGGCATTCAAGCGAGTGCGACTCAATGCTTTATTCAGTCCTCGTGGAAGCAACTCGCCGTATAATAGTGACCCTTTTTGAGCTAGAATTACTGTTTTATCTTCATCGGTAAGACAGATATGACCACGGGTTTTGTGACCCGTTTCTTGAATGACAGCCCCGTATATTTTAAACAAAACCGATTGACTATATGCATATTCTACATTAATTTCTTCACAATAATCCCAATTTTCTTCAAATTCACCTATTTCCGACTCTTTTACTTCGCTCAAACTGTCATTGTTGTCATTTATTTTCTCTAAACTTGGTCTTTCCATGATATAAAATGCAATCTTTTTTGAATTTAACCAGCGTCTTTCGCCTAAATTTGGAAATTCAAATTGATGTTTTCCACTTTTATGATAATTAGTGACGATTCCTTCATGCCATCCCTTGTAGTCCACTAAGCAACTCACGCGACATCCAATCAATGACAAGTTAGTCCAAGCTATTGAGAAATTAAGTAAATAAGCATGTTATTGAGTGAATAAGTAAATAAGATTGTGATAGTAACCTGTTTTCTGCCGTAAATGTAATGCTAAATTTTGAATACTAGGTGTTGAATATCCACATTCATTGCAAATAAAACAGTTTTCTAATTCTTTATGTGATAATGATGGCTTATCTGGATGCCAAAATCTTTCACGATGAATAGCGTCATATATATGTGTACATCCTCTACCATATCGACATACAATTTTTCGAATATGAGGATCTACACCTGTGTCACTTGAATTCTCCTCGCTATTACTCCCAATTCCAAGTTGCTGCAACAAAGCATATCCACTATAAGTTCTACTACCCAACAAGTTCTCTCCGCTGGTTCCTCCTTCCGCCATATCTACGTTTATACCTGGGAGTTTATTCACCACATCATCCTTGCTACCTATCTCGTGATCCCCATCGATATCTGTAAATGCACCCTGTTGCTCTACGGCTTGCTCCTGCGCAAGGCACGCATCGGATGACTCCTGCGACGGCGAGGGCGACTCCTGTGTTGACGCGGTAGCCATCTGAAGAAAACTTGTTGAAAGTTTTATTTATTTTAGGATGTGCTTTAATAAGTTCCGCATTTTCCCCCAATATAATAGGAATATAAGAATGATTAGAAATCGAATAGAAATCGCACGTAAATGGATAGAAAGGAATTGAAATACATATAAATGAGTAATTATTATTAGAAATAATGAATAATAAGCAAAACTGGTTAGAACTTAATAGTACTTATATAAAGTGCCTAGATGTGATAACTAATGATAAGAAACGTTTGTAAACATCCAACAATGTTTGTAGAAGTACTTACAAAATAATAAGAAACATTTAGAAATGTGTAGATATTCATATAAAAAAGTGGTATTATTAAAATTAAATATCTAGTTTTGATTGCAATATCTCATATGTTGCGTCTTGATAGCGTTTCTCACAGCATTTCCTTCGTTGATCCAACTATCCAACACTAATTAAACCACTTTCTCTATCATGTTGAAGTTTGCTTTCGTCAGCATATTCCGGTTCAAAAAGAAGGTAGGAAAAGAACTTTTAAAAGAAACGAATCACGTGTAAGTAATAATCTCTATTCAAACCATCGAAATGGCCAGCACAAAGTGCTGTTTACTGCTGCTTGCATGCTTCTTACACGCTATATTCAGCTTTCGAATGCCTGCTTTATCACCTCGTATGGCTACACGCACGCGCGTTGCAATGAAAAAGATTATCGCGCCACAATTCGATGATAAATGTGAACTCACCGGGATCACGCTCACGAGGTATATGGTGGAGACTGTGAATGCCAACCCTGAATTAAGAGACCTGGAAAGTCTTATTATTGCGATACAAACTGCTTGTAAAACTATTGCCAGTGTGGTTGAACGCGCATCTATTACTGGTGTAACTGGACTTGAAGCTGGTGGTGGTAGTGTGAATGTTCAAGGTGAAGAACAAAAAAGACTGGACGTTATCACAAATGAAGTATTAAAGAAAGCATTGCGATTTTCTGGTAAAGTTGGTACATTAGCAAGTGAAGAAGAAGACTCACCTGTTAGTGTTGATGAAAATTTGGGTGATAAATATACTGCACAAAAGAAAATAAGAGGTATTCGCCCATTTTCTTACCTATTTACTCGCCTACTTATATATATGTATATATATTCCCTCATTTAATCAGGCGATGAGCGTTTAAAAACTACCCAATTTAATCAAGATGTCGTCGTAGAGGATACGGGAAAATACGTTGCTGTATTTGATCCTCTTGATGGATCATCCAATGTCGATGCAGGTATACCTACTGGTACTATTTTCGGTATATTTGAAGAGGATCCAAATCAAACCTGCGAAATCGATTTTGATGATCCTAATGGTGGTGGTGGTGAATGCTTGATTAACACACTTCAACCTGGCTCTTCATTAGTCGCAGCTGGATACTGTCTATACAGCAGTTCCGTTTTCTTTTGTTTGACAATCGGGAGTGGAGTGAACATATTTACATTAGATCGTCAGATTGGTGAGTTTGTACTTACTCATCCGAATGTGCGAATACCTAAAAGAGGTAAAATTTATTCATTTAATGAAGCTAACCGAAAAGATTGGGATAAACCATTACAGGTACGGAACCAATCGTGTATACTCATACACTGACTCACTCACTCACTCACACACTCTTTCAGGATTATGTTTCTTCAATACAGGAAGGTAAAGGAGAAAGTGGCTCAAAGTATTCCGCTCGTTACATTGGCTCCATGTGTGGTGATGTACACAGGACATTGTTATATGGCGGCATATTCGGCTACCCAGCGACACAACAGATTCCTAATGGAAAATTGCGATTGTTATATGAAGCTGCTCCGATGTCTTTCATTTGCGAGCAAGCAGGTGGATTATCACTTACAGGAAAGAATCGTATTATGGATATTCAACCACAAAGTGTCCATCAACGGGTAACTTCTCTCATTATTTACATTGATAACATACTCACTCACGTTCACTCACTCATAGGTGCCTATATTCCTCGGAAGTCACGATGATGTTAATGAATTAAAAAAACATTATGATGCATGCACTGATGAAAAAATTATTGAACGGTGCAAAAGTAGATTTATTATGGTTGATCCTGTAACCAAGAAACAAGTTGCCAATAAATAAAAGATTTCGTGAGTGGAGAATGGTGAACAATAAATGAATAAGTGCGAATAATGTATAATCAATTAACATCTAACAACTATATATATCTATTTAATGTTTTTCTGATTCTAAATGAGTTTTGTAAGCCTTTTCGTCCAATAATTTGGCGAATTGTGCCTTTCCATCACTATCAACTTTAATTTTAATGAACCAACCTTTCTCGTAAGGTGACTCGTTAACCTTGCCTGGTGTATCAGCTAAATCACCGTTAGTGCCAACAACCTCGCCTGAACGAGAAAATAAGTAAGTAAGTAAGAAAGTAAATTGAATGGCGCGCAAATAGATACCTGATACTGGTGAATATACATCAGATGCAGCTTTAACGGACTCAACAGAGCCAAAAGAGTCCCCAGCACCAAATTTCTTTCCAACATTTGGTAAATCAACATACACAACATCACCTAAATACGCAAATAAGATAATAAGTAAGTGAATTCATGCGTGATACGAAAATAAGTAGGTGCGTGTATGAATGTTGAGTTAGTAAGCGAGTGGGTGAGTAAATAACCTAACGCCTTGGCAGCATGTTCAGTGATACCCACCACACCAATATCACCATCTAAACGAATATATTCATGTGATTTGGTAAACTTGGTGCTGGCAGAGCGTGCAAGTGAGTGAACTCGCGGAGTCAGACGGCGAACGACGAACATTTTCGACTAGTAAGAAATGTAGTGATTTTGCAACAAAAAAAATTGGCAAAAAAAATCGAAAAAGATACAATCAATCAAGGATAAGTGAGTAAGTGTAATAAGTAGAGGGCTGGGAACGCGTTTGATGGGTCAGAAGCAATCAAATGAAGAAGGAATATGCAGCAAGAGAGTAAGAGAAGTACGCTGCGAGAGTTTAACGGCGGAGATAATACCAGACATTTGCTGCTATTTTAACGGTTTTAAAATTAGAGCGAGATAGTCGGCCCAGTAATGAATGATTATCGACCGAAAAATGATTAAATCAAAACTAAATTTTAACCAAACAATAAAAATATTCATCGGCCCCGGCCCGTCCATACCGGTGCGATATCGCCAACCAAATCAACTGAGTTAGTGAGTGAGAGAATCAACTCGCTAGTGTTCGTCGAGGTGTTTCTGCAGCAACATGCCAGTTAGTAAGAGAAATCGTGTGGTGGCTTTGACCAAGACTTCGTCAAAAGGGCGTGATTTAAAAACAAAAATGATTGATTTATTACGGGAGTCATTAGATGAATATAACAGTGTTTATGTATTAAAATTTGAGAATATGAGAGCAGCAAGATTTAAGGAGATACGAATGCATTGGAAAGAAAGTAGAATATTTCTAGGGAAGAATACCGTGGCACAAATTGCGTTAGGTAAGAGTAAAGAGGATGAATATAAAGATAATTTACGGCATATAAGTAAGAAATTGGTTGGTGATAAAGGACTGTTATTCACTAATCGCCCTAAGAAAGAAGTACTGAAATATTTTAAAGAGTTTGTATCCCCCGAATATGCTAAAGCAGGCACCATCGCAACGGAAGATATTGCATTAGAAGAAGGTAAATTGCCATTTCCAATATCAATGATGGAGCAGTTACGTAAATTAGGATTAGTTGTTGAAGTAAAGAAGGAAACGTTAGAATTAAAGAATAGATTTGTGTGCGCTACCAAAGGAGTGGAGTTAACTCCCGAACAAGCAAAAATTCTTGTTCATATAAATCAACCATTAATAAAATTTAAGATTATTGTGGAATGTTGTTGCATAGATGGTAAATATGAAGAAATGTAAACGATGCGCGAGATATTACATTGTGATAAGCCATAATACATAAGATATATACATTATTTACTACATTCTTAAATTTTTTTATCTCGATCGTATTGCGAATAACATTTGATCCTCTAGCCTTTCCATAACAATATCGTTGTTATGCTTTACTAACGAACCATCGCATGAAAATAACTTCCACGACTGGATGCTGTTGGCAAGAGAAGTGCCATTGGTATGCACAAGCTGTCCCATCCACTTATCGCCGTTATCCCCATATTCTAATTGATTTTTCATCACAAATAATGATTGAAATCCATATTTTAATCTATTAAAATCAAATAAACCGTAGAAAATAGGCAATTCAATCCTAGCTACATTGTAATCAGCATCGAAACTAACGACTATTTTCAGTCTAAGCAACAATGAAATATAGTAAAATCGAACTCCATAAAAATTATCATGCACCGCTACGGCATTAGGCTTAGCGATGTTCAATGTCAATTTCTTGCTTCTTTCGCTCCAATCACCGTATGTGGTGTCTACAATTCCATGCAGTCCGTCATTGTGAAAGTAGTACGCCCCGCATATATTACTGGGTAATTTAGTTGCTAAACTTCCTTTTCCAGTACCATATTCATATTCAATATTCCATCGATCAGAAAAGTGCATGTCAATAACCTTCATCTTGAATATATGCTTCACTGTACTACATAGTACCTAATGATGCAAGTATAATTAATTAGTCACAATTAAGTAATCAATAATGAGTTCCTACCTTGTCCATAACACCTTGTACCGATTGCGGCATGGTGTGGTGCACAGTGGCTGCGTACAATCCCAGCGAATAAGGAATCAAAATAAACATCACAAACATATATTTAATGTAAAATTTAATTTTTTCCTCGGGTGTTTTCCGCGAACGTATTTTTTTACCATTATTATTGTCGCCGCCAGCATCGCTCATTTCAGCTACGTGATGATGAAACTGCGTTGGCGAACAAATCTGTTGCGAACAGATTCTACTTAGTTTCTTTCTGTATTATTTGTATACGTACCCCGTTCTGCAAAATTTGCAGCGCTGCAAGTACAAATTAATGACTCAAGTCACACATCAGTTGTGTCACAACTTGAGTCGAAAATACTTCCCTCTAATCCCTTATAGTACCGGTATTTGAATTGAATTGATACCTTAAATCGGACCATTGAATTGGACGATAAATTTGTATGAAAATGATACTGCTTCTTTTTCTCGCACACTTCGTTATCTATTCACTCACTCAGTCACTTACTTACTTGCTTAATCACTCATTCTACCTTAAGTAGTAGCCGATTGCCCAAGTGAGTCCGCTTAGACCCGAATTACTTCTTCGCTCACTTGCGTCACTTTATCAATCCAGTCTTAACAATTAACATGAGAAAGAAAAACAATAATTCATCCAAGCCCGGTATCGAGCCGTTGGTTTGGCGATGATTTTCCAAAAAATAGAAATTATATTCGCGATTTGCGAGAAATGGGCGAAGTTGGAGAGACGTTGCGTGAGTGGTCGCGCGGTGCAATCGAGGCGGTCACAGAGGGACTTGGGCAGTGTGTAGATGATGATATTGTTACGTTGGGAAGAGTTATATTCAGTTTACCAATTACCGCATCGATGGAATCGGTTCGAATGGAAATAATGAATTATTTTGCTTGTAAGGACTTAGATTCGGTTCTTAAGTCCGACCCAGAAGTCATGTTAGAAGCGCTATTGATTTGCGCCGTTTCTGACGTTTGTGCAATGAAAACAAGTTTCATTCAATGCATTATGTCGATGGACCCCAAAGCACAAGCTGTGTTAATGCTTTGCATTAAAAACCAATTAGCAGATTATTTGCCTGGTGCTGACAATGCAAGCGATTCCGATGAAAGTAGAAGTTTTGATGACGATACATTGAATAATACTGAGATAGGGATTGACTATAGTAATGACGACGATGATATTATTGTCTTAAAAACGGATAATAATGCCACAACAAAAGTAATATCAAACGAAGTAGAAACACATAAAATTATGTCAAATTCAAATATGATGGATATGCTAGAGGTTGATATTGTAGAGGATAATAGCAGAGCAAACATTCGTCAATCACTATACGACCAAGGTAGACAATCGGTATATGACCAAGGTAGACAATCGGTATACGATCAAGGTAGAAAAACCGTGTGCATACCATTATCATGTGGTAACTGCACTAGTAAAGACAATCTAATCGAAACGTTGCGCCATGATATCGAAGTTAATTTGGCATCCGTCGCGCAAACAGAAGGTAAATTGAAGAGTGAAATAGCTGTTTTGATGAATAAAATTGTTGATATTGAAGTCAATTTACACGATAAAGTGACTAAAATTAGTGAGAAAGATGCTGTTATTGCACAGTTAGGGAGTAAAATCAAAGAATTAGAAGAAACGTTAGTTGATCACCAAACCCTAAAGAAGAAGCTATTAGAGCTACAAGATGAGATCGATGTATTGAAACCACAAGCAGATCGAGCAGAGGGTGTTGAACGTCAATACGAAAGATTGCGAGAGAAACTAGATGAATTAAGTGGGGTAAAACACCAGCTTAATATTGAAGTCAATGCTCATGAGGAGACACATCGTCGTTTATTACTGCTTGAACAAGAAGTTGAAAGCTTGCGTAAAACAAAGCAACAATTAGAAGAATATCGTGTGCAACAGAGTGAATCTGTCATACAAATCGAAGAGTTAACATATCGTTTACGCGAGAAAGAGCGGGAGTTACATAGTATCATGACGGACACCACTAGTCAAGTGAGTAATCAACAGGGTCATCTCCTACAATCACAATATTTAATGGAAGAATTGCAAGCAACAACCGAGCAGCTGCGTGAAATCCAACGGAATGGTGGGGTCGGTACTGGTTTAAGTGAATTAAACCCAGTATTAATGCAAGAGTTGAATCGTCTTCGTAGTGAAAATGAATGTTTAACAAAGAAGCTTGATCAAACATCACTTGATTCATTAGATAAGTTAGAGAAAGAGTTAGGCGATCAGAAATGTGTGGTTGCTAACTTACAAGCGAAATGGATGGCTACAAAAGATTCATTGGCTTCCGCATTAGTCACTATTTCATTATTAAATGCAAAAATACAAAATTTAGAAATGGAATTAAACGCTTTACGACGCTCTTCTGACGAGTGTCACATGATGTACAACGAAGAAATGAGCACATTAAAAGGAGAGAATAAACGTAAAGCTGCTTATGCACTTGAGAGACATGCTCAACACACGAGTCTGGTCATGATGGGTCAAAATATTGTGCGGGAAGAGTATAAAAACGCACTAGAAACAACAGAAAATGCACTAGATCATGCCAATAATACGATTGCAGCACTAACGGCTGATGTTAATACCCTCGAAAGCACGAATAGGGAGCTGCATACGTCACTGCAACTTGAACAAGCTGCTAAAGCAACAGCTATTGATGAGCATAATGCATACGTTCAAAATTTAATGCTTCAAGGAACAGAGAAAATCAATAATATAATAAGTAAATACACTAGTGAGTTGAACCAGGAGAAAGAAATGAACAAAGCATTGACGGCGGACGTAGAGGAAGAAAGACTTAAACGTCGCAGAGTAGAAAGAGAAAAGAAATTTCATGAAGCAGAAGCACATCGTTACAAGACTCAATTACACTTGAATAGTAGTAATCATGCTGGTGCAACGAGCATTGAAATTGGTGATGCATTAAAAGAATTAAAACAAATGCAAGCGCTATTAGATGCGGCTAATGAAGAAATTGACCGTTTGAAAAAGACCAATGGTGGTGCTGCCCCTGCTGCTAGCGTAGGTGTAGCAAGCGCAGTAAGTGGTAATAGTAACACAAGACTATCGTCACGTCCAGTACGCATCAAAGTATCCGACAAAGATAGTGATGCACATGGCAATAGCAGTATGGACAGCAATGCGGCTATCTGTGGGTATCTAGAGCAGTCAGAGCTGATGGACAAACGCGTCGAGCAATTAACACGGGAAAAAAGAGAAATTATTGCGAAAAATTTAGAAGAAAATAAAGAAAAAGTAGAATTTTCACAGAAACTTCTTGCGGCAGAAAAGGAAATTGCCAGTTTAAAGAGTAAAATAACAAAGGTAACCTTAGAAAAAGAACGAATTGAGCGGAAATATATGAAAGACAAAGAGAACTACGACAGCAACCTAATGGCTTCCATGTAATAACATAACAAACGTACAAAATACACACTTAACACCTATTTCTTCTTCAATCTCTCTGTGATGGACGCAATCCCTAGTGCTATCAACATGGAAGGTACTATGTACAGCAGTGCTGGCTGTCCTTGTCCAGTTTGAAATACTTCGCACATAAAGCAGCCAATGAAGTAGCCAGTGATTGTTGCAGAGTACATGGTACCCCCGTTGTTTCTATATGTATAACCGGCAAGCATTGACGGGAATATAATATCACCGAGACCTAGCACGTCGGTTACCTTATTGTTCACATTAACTTGAAGTAAACCTGGTTTCCACGCATTGGCTAGGGTAGAACTACCGATAGTGGAGCTTGTTGCGTGAACAATGCTGCTATCTGGTACTGTTGTTGCAGGGACTATACTAGACTTTGCAGTAGCAATACTCTCCATAATAGAGACTCCGTTATCAGTGAATTGTTGAATACCAGAGACTGCAACGTAGTCATAGCCCACTAAAAGGAGTAAAGATATAATAATATAATTTAGTTGAGGGATTTGCACTACTCTACCCACTGTGATGGCGATAAATATATTGATCATATTAAAGAGAGGCCAGTAATCAGCAGTAGGTAACGATGTCACTGCTACGATACTACCCAATAAACCAAGTACAAATGCTAATTGCTCCGTTAGCTTACTATCAACAGAAATGTTAAACAGATTCTGGATGTAATTCCGAAGTTCTATTTTGGTAAAAAATAAGCAAACAAAAAAGTTACTGGACAATATTAGGTACTTAATGATGTCATCATTCCATAAACCCACACTTGCTCCTGCTGATGATGTAAATTGCAAGAGGAAATAAGAAACAAGAAGAGATGATGCAACAGCTAAGGGGATAAACACCGCTTCAGATAAACCACTTATTTTGCTGTCTATTTGACTGTACACCTGCCTTTCCATGACTGCCTTTTCACTCATAGCATTAGTATTATTGCCAAATAATTCTGCATTAATTTTCATTAATCTAGTCCCAAAACCATCAGCGCTTGCCACAATATCATTTCCAATTCCATCAGCAAATGATCTTTTTGCAATCATATCAACACTAACAATCGCTAATGAATATATATAAATACGTTTCAATAGAAGCAACGAAAGTATATACACCGATCTTTCATCAGGAGCAACAGAAAAGTCAGTGATGTGCGATAGAAGAGGAGGAAATGCAAGCGCCAACACAGGAAATCCAACTAAAACACTGCCATAACTCCCCAACAATGGGGCGCGATCATTGCTAGTGACGGGACTCGCTGTGCACCTAGTGGCGACCAACTTAGCTTTCGCATGTGGAAATAGACGTTGGTGAAAGGCACTCGCGACTGAAATACATAGCAACACGCACAGCAACAACAGCATCGCGATGATGAGTCACTTGAATTATATGATGACTCATTCCTTTTTTAAAAGGGAAAAACCACACCTCTTTTTTCCCATTTCCCACACCACTTTCTTTCTTAATGAGGAAGAAACTGTGCTGCGATTGCTAGACGGAACACTCTTCAGTGACTCAAACCCTATTGGAATTCTCCAGAACCACGATTTCTGCTTTTTACTCCTATTATCGGTTCCAATTATCGGGTTCAGGACTATTGAATAAAAGGTAGTGATAGTTGCACCAGGCGCGACGTCTATGAAGATTATTAACACTTTACAAATTAAATCATATCAAAATCATGACTGGCTTTTCTTGGATCGAAAAAATTTAT
>JACCDO010501396.1_pt1 | contig 16603 bp, 19 predicted proteins | sample 7446101 | NCBI WGS metagenome assembly JACCDO01 (sample SAMN15323440, study PRJNA562643) | freshwater metagenome | isolation source: river surface water | place: USA:Blue River Watershed | collected 2017-08-16 | reverse complement strand
TCAACCCAGCCGGTAAAACGGTTTTCTAGGTTCCACTGGGATTCGCCATGGCGGATAAGTACGAGTTGTTTCATATTCACATTCTATAATTTACTGATGGACTTCTTTACAAATACAAATAATTTATTACTCCTAGCCACCCTGATTACATCAGGATTGGCCTTGGCCTTGCCCCAGATTCTGGGCCGACTTAACAAGCAACTGCTGAGTGTGCACGAGTCAGTTCAGTTAATTAACCAAAAACAGGCTCAAATTTTGGACATCCGCACAGTTGATGAGTTCAAATCTGGTCACATTGCTAATTCTAAGAATTTACCTCTTTCCGAGCTTGATAAAGGCTTAAAACAGGTCAAACTAGATAGCAATAAGCCTGTTATTTTAGTTTGTTTAAGTGGCTCAAGAGCAAATAGTGCGATTGGAAAGCTTAAAAAAGCTGGTTTTAAAGACATTGCTTGCATGGATGGAGGTATTTCTTCATGGAATCAAGCTGGTTTGCCCTTAATTAAGACTTGAGTGCTTAAAAATGACCAAAATCACTATGTATAGCACTCAAGTCTGCCCCTATTGCGTCATGGCAGAGCGATTATTGTTGTCAAAAGGGGTCACGATTACTGAGAAAATTTTGGTAGACCAAGATCCAGTTCGTCGAGAGGAAATGATGACTAGAACTGGACGCCGGACTGTGCCACAAATCTTTATTGGTGATACTCATGTAGGAGGATTTGATGATCTTTCTGCATTGGATAAAGCTGGAAAGTTAGACCCACTATTGGGTCAATAAATAACAATTACTACAAATAGGAAATATATGACCGAAGCAGCTAATTCAGCCAATGGCGATGCAAGTAATGCACCAAGTTTTCAAATTCAGAGAGTTTATTTAAAAGATATCTCTTTAGAGCAACCGAATGCTCCTGAAATTCTTCTTAATCAGGGTGAGCCAAAACTAGAGGTTCAAGTCGATATTCAAGCAAACCAATTGGATGATGTGAACTTTCATGTGACCTTGATTGGAACTGTTACAACAAAAATTGATGACAAAGTATTGTTTTTAGTTGAAGCTCAGCAATCAGGTATTTTTGAGATTCGTCATATGCCGGAAGAACAGATTAGCCCTTTGTTGGCAATTGCTTGCCCAACCATTCTTTTCCCATATTTGCGCTCTAACATTGCTGACATGATTAGTCGTGCTGGATTCCAGCCGGTTCATCTGGCTGAAATTAATTTCCATGCTTTGTATGAGCAAAGAATGGCTCAGAGTGGCCAGACTCAAGCGTCTAGTGATAGCGGAATCATTCTGCCAAACTAATGAAAAATATCTACATTCTTGGGTCGGGTGCATGGGGTACTGCCATGGCCATGCATGCCACCAAGAATTTGAACCAATATCCTGTAACACTGTGGAGTCGCTCTGCCAAATTGGCTGATGAGATGAGGGCTACGCATCTCAATCAAAAATATCTTCCTGGTATTTCTTTGCCAAATGAGTTGCAGATTCTGAGTGATTGGAATCAATTATTTTCCAAAGCAAGCCAAGGGGATTTGTTAGTAATTGCAACACCCGTCGCTGGCCTAAGGGAAACCGTTCATCAATTGGTGCGGTTAGAGCAAGTGCCTAAAAATTGGGTTTGGTTGTGTAAGGGTTTGGAACCTGAAACTTCTTTAATGCCTCATCAAGTTATACAACGTGAGTTAGCTGAAGCTGGCGCGTTGAATCGTGGTATTCAAACAGCGGTGTTGTCTGGTCCGAGTTTTGCCAGTGAAGTGGCCAAGGGGATGCCTTGCGCTTTGACTGTGGCCAGTGATTCAGACGAACTAATTCGATTAACCCAAGCAGTATTCCATCATGGCAATATGCGCGTCTATGGCAGCCATGACATTGTGGGTGTTGAGTTAGGCGGCGCCATTAAAAATGTTCTAGCGATTGCAACTGGTATTGGTGATGGATTGGGTTTGGGGCTTAATGCGCGAGCTGCATTATTAACGCGTGGCTTATCTGAAATGATGAGGTTGATGACAGCCATGGGCGGCAAGCCTGAGACAGCCATGGGTTTGACGGGTGTCGGTGATTTGATCTTGACTGCAACAGGCGATTTATCCAGAAATCGTCAAGTGGGTTTGCAATTGGCATCCGGCAAAAAATTGGCTGATATTTTGGCAGCTCTCGGTCATGTCGCAGAAGGCGTTCGTTGTGCTCAAGCGGTTGGAGCATTGGCTCAAAAACAGAATGTTGAAATGCCAATTACACAAATGGTTTGTGAAGTTTTATTTAATGGCTTAGACCCTGCAAAGGCAGTCAAACTCTTGATGAGTCGTGACGCAAAATCTGAGTCTTGATTTCAAGAAAAATTCAACAGAGATTCAAATTATTCGCCACCGCTAAAACCCATTTGTCTCCAGGCTTCATAAACCATGATTGCTGTTGCATTTGATAGATTCAGACTTCGACTATTGGCTCTCATCGGCAAGCGCAAACATCTCTCAGGTAAAAAATAATCTCTCACTGCTTGATTAAGACCTTTGGTTTCAGAGCCAAATACCAAATAATCATTCTCAAAAAAACGAGCCTCAGCCAACTTTGCTTTGCCTTTCGTCGTGATTGCAAAGACTCTGTCTTTTTTGGGCTGTTCAGCATCTAAAAAAGCTTCCCAGCTAGAGTGAACTTTCATATGAGCGTATTCGTGATAATCCAAGCCCGCTCGTTTTAGACGAGTGTCTTCTAATGGAAATCCAAGCGGTTCAACTAAATGAAGTTGTGCTCCAGTGTTGGCGCACAAGCGAATAATATTTCCAGTATTTGGAGGAATTTCAGGTTCAACTAGGACAACATTCAGCATATTTTTTTAGGGGTGTTCTAAGAATGACCCAATTATGAACACTTTGCGCCCCAAAATCTTTAAGTACTTGAGCAATCGTATTGAGGGTGGCCCCGGTGGTCATTACATCATCAACTAGGGCGATGTTTTTGCCTTGTATCCAGTTGATGGATGAGCGGTCAATTTCAAATACATTGGATAGCCTCATTAATCGCTCAGTTTTATTTGCTAAGGCCTGATTCTCCTCCAGATGGCTCCTCATTAGGACTGTCCCATGTCTTTTAATACGGAGCTTTTTTGAAAAACGTTTGCAGAGCTCCCAAGATTGATTGAAGCCTCTTTGATGAAGCTTTTTATAGCTCAACGGAATTGGCAAAACGACATCAATTGATTGTGATTCATAAAATTCTTTGCCATAGATAGATATCCAAGCATCGATAAATCCATGAGCCAAAGCGACTTGATACTGATATTTATAGCGATGCATGGCATCGGTTAAACATCCGCCGTAATGATCTAAACAAAGCGTGCTATCAAAGTGGGGCGGTTTGATTTGGCAAGTGCTGCAATATTGATTATTGATGGTAGGGCTTGCGCAGACATGGCAGCGGTTAACTTGAGATTGTTTTAGTAAGTTAAGGCACTTTTCGCATATTGTTGATTGTTGAAACCCCTGACAAGCAATGCATGCAGTTGGCAGAAGAAATTTCATGAGGTGCTGAGTATACTGAGTACCTATGCCCACAATTGCTTCAATGTCTCAACAAATGCCGCCATTTCTTTCCTTGGAAATTGCGCAACGCATGGATGAAAAATTAGCCATTGTTCGGATTGACCCCAAGCAGATTGGTCATCTTGGAGAGCTTGATTTATCAGTCTTGGGGCAACGTTATTCAAAGGCCAAGCATTTTTGTATTCATGCAGACAACACAGGCCATCGATTCAAAAATTTATTGAATCGATTATTGGGGCGGACTACTTTCAATTCAGTCAACAAACAACAATTTCAAACATCTAATTTTGATTTGCTCTGGTCCAATCTACAGTTACAACAACATCCTGACCCAAAAGAGTTGGTGTTTGAATGGAAGCAATGTTTAAGTCCTGAGTCTTTGTTGATGTTTAGCTACTTAGGGCCCGATACAGGTAAGGAATTAAGGAAATACTTCAAACCAGAGGATTTATCCACTCCTCAGGGTATGTGGGATATGCATGATGTGGGTGATTCACTATTAAAAGCTGGATTTGCTGAGCCGGTCATGGATATGGAGTACATCACTTTGGTTTACGACAACTGGGAGCTTTTAAGAAATGAAGCATTTCAATTGGGTTTACTCAATTCACCGATGGCTTCTTGCCAGGCAAAAATTGAGCAATCACCCATTGAAATGACCATTGAAGTTGTATACGGCCATGCTTGGACCCCAAGGCCTCAAAAGAGCCCATCTACTTCTGGCTTAGCAATGATTCGGCCAGAGGAAATTATTAGGCCAAAAAAGTAAGTAAGCGAGTACACACATACCTTATATACTAATTGTATTAGTGTAAACCTCTAAATCCTTTAGTAATTTATTGCACTAGATCAAATTCAGCAAATATAATTGATATATATCAAATGCATGGCATTTTTTATGCACTGCAATAGATTCAAGAATTTAATCAACGGGAATAAAGATGAAACATCGCACATCACTAGCCGGTTTGCTATTTGGTTTAGTCGGCTTGCTCCATTCAAATTGGGTATTGGCAGTCAATGACATGCCAGGAGGCCCAGCAAGATTTCAGCTCAATCTTCAGCCTGCTGCAACAAAGGTTGCCGAAGAAGTAGCTGTACTTCACTGGATGATGTTAATTATTTGCGCACTGATTTTTGTGGGCGTGTTTGGTGTGATGTTTTACTCAATTTACAAGCATCGCAAATCATTAGGACATCAAGCTGCTAGCTTTCATGAAAGCACCACTGTAGAGATTATTTGGACAGTTGTGCCATTAATTATTGTGATCGCGATGGCATTGCCTGCAACAAAGACAGTTGTGGCCATGAAAGACACAACCAACGCTGACATCACAATCAAAGTGACGGGTTATCAGTGGAAATGGGGCTACGACTACATCAAAGGTGAGGGTGAAGGCATTTCATTCTTACAAACATTGACAACGCCGCGTGAGCAAATCAATAACCAAGCACCAAAGACAGATACTTATCTAGTAGATGTTGATCATGAGATGGTTGTCCCAGTGGGTAAAAAGATTCGTTTGGTGACAACGGCTAATGACGTGATTCATTCATGGACTATTCCAGCATTTGGTGTGAAGCAAGATGCTATTCCAGGCTTTGTTCGTGATACTTGGTTCAGGGCTGAAAAGACCGGCACATTCCGTGGTCAATGTTCAGAGCTTTGTGGAAAAGAACACGCTTTCATGCCAATCGTTGTCAAAGTAGTGACGGATGCTGAATACACAGCATGGGCAACTGAAAAGAAAAAACAATTGGCCGCTTTGGCTGACGATCCAACAAAAACTTTCACAATGGATGAGCTAAAGCAACGTGGTGAAAAAGTTTATGCCTCTAACTGTGCCGCATGTCACATGCCTAACGGCAAAGGTGCAGGCGCATTCCCTGGCTTGGATGGATCAAAAGTAGTTTTAGGACCGAAAGATGCGCAGTACAAAATCCTCTTGCAGGGTAAAGGTGCTATGCCTAAGTGGACTCAGTTAAACGATGTTGAATTGGCCGCTGTGATGACCTACACGCGTAATGCTTGGGGTAACAAAACAGGCGAGTTAATTCAGCCTAAAGACTTTACAACTGCACGCGCAGCAAAATAATCAATATTAAAGATAGGTAATTGGAGCGAATATGAGCACAGTTAGTCACGCACACGATCATCACGACGATCACGCACACGATCATCCACATGGATGGCGTCGTTGGTTGTATGCAACCAACCACAAAGACATTGGTACTTTGTACTTGATCTTCTCATTTGTCAGCTTGATGGCTGGCGGTGTGATGGCCCTGTTGATTCGTTTAGAGCTTTTCCAACCAGGCTTGCAATTTATTCGTCCAGAATTATTTAACCAATTAACAACGCTTCACGGCTTGGTGATGGTGTTTGGTGCGATCATGCCAGCATTCGTGGGCTTTGCTAACTACATGATTCCTCTGCAAGTGGGTGCCTCAGATATGGCATTTGCTCGTATGAACAACTTTAGTTTCTGGATCATGCCAGTTGCTGCATTGCTCTTGTTGTCATCATTCTTTGTTCCTGGTGGTGCTACCGCTGCCGGCTGGACTTTGTATGCACCTCTTTCCGTGCAAATGGGTCCTGGTATGGACATGGCTATTTTTGCGGTTCACTTGATGGGTGCTTCTTCCATCATGGGTTCAATCAACATCATTGTGACAATTCTTAATATGCGCGCTCCTGGCATGACATTGATGAAGATGCCAATGTTCTGCTGGACATGGTTGATTACTGCTTATTTGTTGATTGCTGTGATGCCTGTTTTGGCTGGCGCGATCACCATGGTTTTAACAGATCGTCATTTTGGTACCAGCTTCTTCTCAGCAGCTGGTGGTGGTGATCCTGTGATGTACCAGCATATTTTCTGGTTCTTCGGTCATCCTGAGGTTTACATCATGATTCTGCCAGCCTTTGGCATTATCAGTGAAGTGATTCCTACGTTTTCACGCAAGACTTTGTTCGGATACAGCTCAATGGTTTATGCCACAGCATCCATTGCGATTTTGTCATTCATTGTTTGGGCGCACCACATGTTTGCAACGGGTATGCCAGTAACTGGCCAGTTGTTCTTCATGTATGCAACGATGTTGATTGCTGTTCCAACGGGTGTGAAAATTTTCAACTGGGTAGCAACTATGTGGAAGGGTTCAATGACTTTTGAAACTCCTATGTTGTGGTCCATTGGCTTTATTTTCGTGTTCACTATGGGTGGTTTCACAGGCTTGATCTTGGCGATGGCACCGATTGACATCATGGTTCAAGATACCTATTACGTAGTTGCCCACTTCCACTATGTTCTAGTGGCGGGCTCATTATTCGCATTATTTGCAGGCTTCTACTACTGGGCGCCAAAATGGACTGGTCACATGGTCAATGAGTTCCGTGGAAAAGTTCACTTCTGGGGCTCAATGATTTTCTTCAACATTACTTTCTTCCCAATGCATTTCTTGGGTCTAGCGGGTATGCCACGTCGCTATGCTGATTATCCAGTGCAATTCGCTGACTTCAATGCAATTGCATCGATTGGATCATTGGGCTTTGGCTTGATGCAGGTTTACTTCTTATTGTTCGTGGTGTTACCAACTTATCGTGGTGGTCAAAAAGCTGCTGATAAGCCATGGGATGGTGCCAAAGGTTTAGAGTGGACAGTACCATCACCTGCTCCTTTCCACACATTTGAAACGCCTCCAACTGTTAAATAAGCTGGTTGAAATTACGCATGACAACGCCAGTAACTCATAAGCAAAACCCAAGCGCGAGTAATCGTCGCTTGGGGCTTATTTTGTTGACAGTAGCGCTTGCATTTTTTGTCGGCATTGTTGTTAAGAAAATAATGTTCGGTTGATCATGGCTTTTAATATCACTCAGTACAACCGCCAAATGCTGATCAAGTTGTTAGTGATCAGCTCGGCTATGTTTGGGTTTGGGTATGCTCTCATCCCCATGTACAGAGTTTTATGTGAAGTCACTGGTATCAATGTGGTGACCAGCAAAAATGATTACGGTACACGTGCGGTTAAGGCCGTTAGCAAAAATACTCAGGTAGATGAAAGTCGTTTGATTACGGTTGAGTTTGATTCAAATACTCAAGGACCCTTTAGATTCCGTTCAGTCAAAAACTCGATGCAAGTGCACCCTGGGGAAATGATTCAGGTGGTCTATGAGGTTGTTAATACTCAGAATAGAAATGTTTCTGCCCAGGCAATACCAAGCTATGCACCAAAGCAGGCGACAGAGCATTTCACCAAATTAGAATGTTTTTGCTTTGATCAACAAACTTTAAAACCGAATGAATCGAGAGAGATGCCGGTTGTTTTTGTAATTGATCCAGCTTTACCAAAAGACGTAAAAAATATTACTTTGTCATACACATTCTTTGAGGTGGGTGCAGGCCAAAAAGTGATTACTGGCGAGCACAACAGTAAGCCTTCAAAGATTTAGTATGGAAAAGGAAAAACGCAGTTCTTTAGTGATGTTTTTAATCTCCATGAGAGCAGTTTTGTGGGGGTTTTTAGGGGTGCGTAAGAGGTCAGGTCAGGATGCCGATATGGCGTCAGTGACTTTTGTGCATATTGTGCTTGCTGGAATTTTGGGCGCAATAATTTTTATGGCAATCCTTTTAATGATTGTCAAAGCAGTTGTAACGAATTGATTTTTTAGGAGAGAGAGTATGTCTTCCAGTGTTTCAAAAGCACCTTACTACTATGTGCCGGCGCCGACTCGCCACCCAATCGTCACTAGTTTGGGTCTGATGGGTTTTGGTTTTGGCGCATCTATGTGGGTCAACGGCAGTTCTTTCGGCATGTTCTTGTGTCTTGCCGGGGTTATCTGGACGATTGCTTCACTCTATGTTTGGTTCTCTGATGCAATCAGTGAATCTGAAAGCGGAATGAACAGCGTTAACGTGGACGTTTCTTACAGATGGTCAATGGCTTGGTTCATTTTTTCTGAGATCATGTTCTTCGGCGCTTTCTTCTCTGCGTTGTTCTATGCAAGAAGTATTGCCATGCCATGGTTAGGTGATATTGATAACAAACTTTTATGGCCTGACTTTGCGGCAACTTGGCCAAATGCAGGTCCAGCTGGTTTAGTGGAAAGTTTCAAGACCATGGGTCCGTGGCCGATTCCAACTATCAACACTATTTTGTTGTTGGCATCAGGCGTTACTGTGACTTGGGCTCACCATGCGATGCGCGAAGGTCATCGTAAGCAAGTGATTCAAGGTTTAGCTGCTACAGTGGCTTTGGGCGCAATTTTCATGTGCTTCCAAGTGTATGAATATATTCATGCTTACAGCGACTTGAACTTAAAACTAAGCTCAGGCGTATATGGTTCAACATTCTTTATGTTGACTGGTTTCCACGGCTTCCACGTAACCATGGGTGCCATTATGTTGGCAGTGGTTTTAGTTAGAACCATCAAAGGTCATTTCACCCCAGAGAATCATTTCGCGTTTGAAGGTGCTGCATGGTACTGGCACTTTGTTGACGTTGTTTGGTTGGGTCTTTACGTTGTGGTGTATTGGATGTAATTTTTTCCAACCAACGAAACACAAAAACGCCGCACAAGCGGCGTTTTTTAATAGGGTGAATCGGTATTCGTTGTTTGGGAAGTAATTCTTAGATGGGGAGCAATTTATGCGGCCACCCGAATGCCGCTACTTTGAATGTAGCCCATTGAATGAGCAATCCAAATACCTACAAACAATGCAATGGACAAACCAATGCGGAACATCAAAGAGTGAACAGTTTTAGAGCTTTTGCCTTTGTCGCGCATCATGAAAAATAATGCCGATCCTAAACTGCCCAAGATTAATAAGAAAGCGATAGGGATAATCCAATTCATAGGGGTACATCGTATCATTGCTTCATGTTTAAGCGTTTAGTTTTATCTCGTCCAGTCGCAACCATTGCAGCCCTTATTGTTTGCTGGGTTGCATTGTCTTTGGGTTTTTGGCAACTGGACCGCATGCAACAAAAGATTGATTTAGCGCAAGATATTGCTCAAAAAGAAGCGGCAGCCCCTCTATTGGCGAACGCTAAAGCTTGGTCTTTAGATGAAGTGAAGCATCACCGCATGATTGCAAAAGGAACCTATTGGGCTGAAAAATCGATTTGGCTTGAAAATAGACCTCACCCTCAAGGGCGTGATCCCCAAACCGGCGTTAGCACAGGTTTTTATGTCATGACACCTCTTGTCCTGGAAAATAGCCAAATTATTTTATGGGTTAATCGCGGCTGGGCACCAAGAGATGGTTTAAACCGAGAAAAACTTCCCGAAATTAGCACTCCCAGTGGAGTTGTACAAATTGAGGGTTTGGTATTTGAGCACCCAGCCCGAGTTATGAGCATGGGTATGAGTGGTGTTTCAGCAGAAACCCAAAAAATTCAGCAAAATCTAGACATTCAAAAGCAGTCACACATGCTTGGGATGAAGAATTTACCTTTTATCTTAAGGGAAAGTGCAAGTTCAGTTAGAGATGGTTTACAAAGAAATTGGCCATTGATGCAAACAGGTGTTGAAAAGCATCAGGGGTATGCGTTTCAGTGGTTCTCATTGGCAGTTTTAACGATAATATTTTGGTTGCTAACAGGCATATTGAGGAAATAGTTTGATAAACAAAGAGGAAGAATTAAATCCCTTGATACCAGCCTCATCTGGGCAAGGTATTGATGCAGCCACTAAACGCGGGCGCATACAGATGATTTTGCTGTTACTGGTTTGTGCTGCGCCAGTGATTGTTTCTTATTTCACGTTTTATGTGATTAAGCCCTCGGGTGGCAAGACAAATATTGGGGAGTTGGTATATCCAGTTCAGCCAGCCCCTATAGAGGCGTTAAGCCCTTCTTTGCAAGGTAAATGGACCATGCTCATTGCAAGACCAAGTGCTGAGTGCAAGGTAGGTCAAGACGCATGTGTATCTCTTCTGTATTTGATGCGCCAAGTTCGCATTGCAATGGGTCGTGAAAGTCAACGCGTTCAGTTGGTCTGGTTGGTGACTGATGATGGAGTCGTTGATTCTGAGTTAGAAAAAGCTTATGACAAAGAAGTGGCTGGTTTCATGATACTTCGACTACCCAAAGAATTAAAGCAAAGAGAGCAAATCAAGCAATGGCTTGATGCGGATGGTTCAGGATCGGCCATTCATTTACTTGACCCAAGAGCTGATCGAATGATGAGATTCAAAACAGATCAAGGTGTGCCTGACTTTAAAAAAGTATCTAAAGATTTAGAAAAGCTTTTAAAGTGGAACGCAACAGGTAAGGCCAACTAATAATGAGCTTGATAGCATGGATTCAGTTATTACTCATCGGTGCTGCGATTGGAGCGGTGTTACTCATGTTGTTGTGGTGGAAAGCCAGGCGCGTGAGTTTTCACCGCTTGGTTTTATTAACAACATTTTTTACATTTGATTTAATTCTATTTGGCGCATTCACACGATTAACAGATTCCGGTCTGGGTTGTCCTGATTGGCCGGGATGTTACGGAGTCTCCAATCCGCTGGCGGCATTGACGCAGATTCGTGAAGCAGAAAACTTGATGCCAACTGGGCCTGTTACGCTCAGCAAAGCTTGGATAGAAATGCTGCATCGTTATTTTGCGATGGGGGTTGGTTTTTTAATCATCATCATTACTGCATGGTCTTGGATTAAGAAAAGCACCATGGGTCAAAAAATAGCCATCACATCAAGTGCGATTTTGGCTTTGGTTTGTGTGCAGGGTGCCTTTGGAGCATGGACAGTCACGCTGAAGTTACAGCCATTGATTGTGACAATTCATTTGATGTTGGGCCTGAGTTTGTTGGCTGCCTTGACTTATCTTTCCAGTATGAGCGCTCAACTTGAGAATAAACAGTATTCATTCAGACAAGTATCAAACCCGCATGTCAAATTGACGACCATTGTTTTAATTATTTTGATTGCTCAGATATTTTTAGGGGGTTGGGTTAGCACCAACTACGCTGTACTTGCTTGTGATGATTTTCCGATGTGTCATGGCTCTTGGTATCCGGCTATGAATTTCTCGGAGGGATTCACTTTCTGGAGAGAATTAGGGAAAACAGCTGATGGCACACATTTGAGTATTGAGGCATTGCGTGCGATACATTGGACTCATCGATTGGGTGCGATGATTGCTTTGTCGATAATTTTCTATTTGGCTTACCAACTATTTAAAACGGCAGTGAATGACTCAAATAAATCATTGAGATTTTGGTCATTATGCTTGCTAGCTCTTGGTTTGATTCAATTAATCACTGGTATGAGTAATATTGTTCTTGATTGGCCCTTGCTTGCTGCAGTGATTCATACGGGAGGTGCTGCAGCACTGATTTTTGTGCTTGTGAGAGTGCTTTGTATGAACACAAAGAGGAATTATTCATGACGCCAAGCTCATTAGCGCCGATGCCTAGATGGCGTCAATATTGGGCCCTCACTAAGCCTAGGGTGACACAATTAGCCGTATTTTGCGCCATCATTGGAATGTTTTTAGCAACGCCTGGCATGGTTCCTTGGTCAGTTTTGATTGGTGGATCTTTGGGCATTTGGTTTTTAGCGGGCGCTGCTTTTGCTGTCAACTGTCTGGTGGAGCAGAAGGTCGATGCCAAGATGCGTCGAACCGCCTGGCGACCTTCAGCCACAGGTGAAATCACCCCGCTTCAAATTTTAGTTTTTGCTGCCATCATCGGTCTGATTGGGATGTTACTTTTATGGTTCTTTGCCAATCCCTTAACCATGTGGGCTACCCTCATTACTTTTGTTGGCTATGCCATCATCTATACATTGCTTCTTAAACCTGCCACCCCCCAGAATATTGTGATTGGTGGTCTATCGGGTGCTATGCCACCTGCTCTGGGATGGGCTGCAGTTGCGAATGATTTACCTGCTGAAGCATGGTTATTGGTGTTGATTATTTTTACTTGGACGCCCCCTCACTTTTGGGCTTTGGCTCTATATCGTCGTGAAGATTACAAACAATCAGGTTTGCCCATGTTGCCTGTCACGCATGGGGAGAAGTTCACGTTGCTACATATTCTGCTTTACACCCTGGTACTAATTGCCGCCACTATTTTGCCGTTCGTTTACAAAATGAGTGGCTATTTTTATTTGGTCAGCGCATTAATTTTGGGAGGAATATTCTTAGCTTATGCGATCGCCCTTTATAAAAAATACAGCGATGAACTGGCTAAAAAGACTTTTCGTTTTTCTATTATTTACCTTTCTTTGTTATTTGCTGCACTTCTTATCGATCACTATCTATGACTATTCAATTGAATTCTTTTCGTCGATTCTTTATGTGGTTTCTGGCAATTACTACTGCCTTAATATTTGCAGGCTGTACGCAAGCAATCAAATTTAATAATGTAGACATCACTGGTAGTAAAGCTTTTGGAAAAGATTTTTCTTTGATAGATCATCATGGCAGAAAAAGACAGTTATCAGACTTTAAGGGGCAAGTGGTTGTGATGTTTTACGGTTACACACAGTGCCCTGATGTTTGTCCAACTACGATGACTGAGATGCAGGGGGTGATGGACTTGCTGGGTAAAGATGCCAATAAAGTCCAGGTTATCTTTGTAACGGTTGACCCAGATAGAGACACTCAAGAGCTTTTATCTCAGTATGTACCCTCATTTGATAAAAGGTTTTTAGGAATGCGCCCAGAAACCAAAGAGGACTTAATCAAAGTGACAAAAGACTTTAAAGTCTTTTATAACAAAGTACCAGGCAAGAGCCCTACCAGTTATACGATCGATCACACTGCCGGAAGTTATGTCTTTGATACAAAAGGCCAGTTACGTCTGTTTTTAAAACATCAGCAAGGACCTAAGCCGATTGCAGAGGATTTGAAAAAGTTGCTTTAATGGCTTGAGGAAGTTGGTGCTGTTAGCGCCAATTTCATTTTTTTAAGAGCTGCTGTTTCAATTTGACGAACGCGTTCGGCTGAAATATTAAATTCAGCAGCTAAGTCGTGTAGAGTGCTTGCGCCTGTACCGTCATCTGAAACATCAAGCCAGCGAGCCGTAACAATCTTGCGACTTCTTTCATCTAAAGAGGCTAATGCACGATCAATACCAGGGCCTTGAAGTTGACGTTGCTCTTCTTGAGCAATTACTTCAGATGGCTCATATCGATGGTCTGTGAGCCAATTGATTGGAGCATATGTCTCATCATCAGATGACTCTGCTTCAATCGCCACGTCGCCACCACTGAGTCTTTTTTCCATTTCACGAACATCTTCATTGCGAACATCCAATGCTTTTGCGAGATGATCAATTTCAGAAGGGGATAAAGCATTTAGGCTTGGCTTATTACTGCGCAAGTTAAAAAATAATTTTCTGTGAGCTTTGGTCGTGGCGATTTTGACCATTCTCCAATTTCGAAGAATGTATTCATGAATTTCAGCCTTAATCCAATGAATTGAATACGTGACCAAGCGAGTTCCGTGATCGGGGTTGTAACGTTTCACGGCTTTCATCAGGCCAATGTTGCCCTCTTGAATTAAATCTGCATGGGGCAACCCATAACCTAAGTATTGACGAGCAATTGAGACGACCAAACGAAGATGTGACATCACAAGTGTGCGAGCAGCCTCAAGGTTTTCATGATCTCTGAACTCTCTGGCAAGGCGCATCTCTTCCGATGCGCTGAGCATCGGTAGGCGATTCACGCTTGAAATGTAGGCATCTAAGCTACCAACATTCAGCTGAACAGGAATGAGTGAATTCATTTGAGTCATACGCTTATATTAGCACTCCTTGGTTTGGAGTGCTAATGTGATTATAACCCAATGATTTATATGGTTTTAAATTAGTTTGGAATCAAAGATTTGGCAAATTCAGCGGCCTTAAAAGGCTTTAAATCAGCCATTTGTTCGCCCAAACCAACGGCTAAAACACTTGGAGGATTTTCTGAAAATTCTTGGGCAATTGCGCACAAAATCCCCCCTTTTGCGGTTCCATCTAACTTGGTGACGACAATACCTGTTAAATGAAGGGCTTCATGGAAAGCTTTGACTTGGGCTAAGCCGTTTTGACCTGTATTGCCATCAATCACCAAAATCGTCTCATGAGGACCCGTTTCTTGAGCTTTGTTGATGACTCTTTTGACTTTCTTCAGCTCATCCATCAAGTGAGCTTGAGTGGATAGGCGGCCTGCTGTATCGATGATGACGATATCTTGATGACGAGACTGTCCTGCTTTGACGGCATCGTGTGCTACAGCAGCTGCATCACCACTTTGTTGAGCAATTACTGCCACTTGATTTCTTTCGCCCCAAGCAATCAATTGCTCACGTGCAGCGGCTCTAAAAGTGTCACCCGCACCCAAAAGTACTTGGTGCCCATTCTTTTGAAAATGGTGACAAATTTTGCCAATGCTTGTTGTTTTACCTGCGCCGTTCACCCCTACGATCAACCAAATTTGAGGAGCGTTCTCTTCTTTGGGTAAAAATTCCAGTGGATTCTGGGGTCTTTCTAACTTGCTTAAGAGCTTTTCAGTCAAACTCGCTAGAATGGACTTCAAGTCTTCAGGTGTTTGAGCTTTTTGAATCTTTGCTTCAGCTCGCAATTGTTTGATGAGAGATTGGGTGGCGCTCATGCCAACGTCGCCCAGAAGCAAAGCTTCCTCTAGGCTTTCATACCACTCTTCATCAACTTTTTGAAGATTAAATAGATTCGATAAGGTTTTACGTAGTCCGAACATGACCGATACAATTGATTAATTATGAGCATATTAACAACCCTTGCAGGTCGTACCCTAACTTTTTTATGCATAGCCATTCTCTCAGGATATGCATTTGCTCAAAACCACAGCTCTAAATTAGCCAATACCCATGAGTTTCAGTTATCCAATGGAATGAAGGTGCTAGTTAGGGAAGACCATCGGGCACCCACAGTGGCTCATATGGTTTGGTATCGAGCGGGTTCCATTGATGAAGTTAACGGTAAGACGGGCGTGGCGCATGTGCTGGAGCACATGATGTTCAAAGGAACTAAAAACCTCAAGCCAGGAGAGTTTTCTAAAAAAGTGGCTGCTGTGGGTGGTAGAGATAATGCATTCACTAGCAAAGATTACACAGCTTACTTTCAGCAAATTGAAAAAAGTCATTTGCCAGCAATGATGGCTTTAGAAGCGGATCGCATGGCTAATTTGCAAATTTCAAAAGAAGAATTTGCAAAAGAAATCCAAGTGGTCATGGAGGAGCGACGTCTTCGAACGGATGATCAGTCGCAAGCCACTGTTTACGAACAACTCATGGCGACCGCATTTACAAATAGCCCTTATCGCAATCCCATCATCGGATGGATGGATGATCTCAAGAACTTAACATATCAAGATGCCTTAGAGTGGTATCGAGATTGGTATGCTCCCAATAACGCCGTTCTGGTGGTGTCTGGAGATGTGGACCCGACAGAGGTATTGCGCCTTGCAGAAAAATACTACGGACCTATTCCGGCTCGACCAATTAAAGAAAGAAAGCCTCAAATTGAAATTCCGCAAATCGGAACGAAAAGAATTGTGGTGAAGGCCCCAGCTGAAAGTCCAGATGTCACATTAGCCTGGAAGGTGCCAAAAATTCAACCTGAAAATTTGAATGAGATTGAGCCTTACGCCTTGAGTGTTTTGTCGGCGATATTGGATGGCCATGCCAATTCAAGGCTTAACCGTCAAATGGTCAGAGACTCAAGAATTGCTGATAACGTGGATGCGTCTTACGGCATGTCTGGACGCGGACCACAATTATTTACGATTTCTGCAACCCCAGCCAAAGGCAAGAAAGTTGATTTGATGGAGCAAAGAATTAAAGCGATTCTTGAAGAAATCAAGACCAACGGTGTGACTGAGGCCGAATTAAATCGAGTGAAAGCGCAGCTTGTGTCATCACAAATTTACAAGAGAGATTCAATTTTCGCGCAAGCGATGGAGATTGCCATCGCTGAAATCAATGGGATTTCATGGCGATACTTGGACGACATGATTTTGAATGTGCAAAAAGTTCAATCAACAGATGTTCAAAAAGTAGTGAAAAAATATTTTG
>JACCDO010193696.1_pt1 | contig 16603 bp, 16 predicted proteins | sample 7446101 | NCBI WGS metagenome assembly JACCDO01 (sample SAMN15323440, study PRJNA562643) | freshwater metagenome | isolation source: river surface water | place: USA:Blue River Watershed | collected 2017-08-16 | reverse complement strand
TTCCATGAGAATGGCATGGTGGTTATTGAGATTGCAGATGATGGTGCTGGAATCGATATTCCCCTGGTCAAGCAAAAAGCCATTCAGATGGGCATAGTCACTGCTGAACGTGCTGCAAAACTCACTGAGCGTGAAATTATTGATTTCATCTACTTGCCCGGCTTTTCAACTAAGGCCGAGATCACGAATTTATCGGGTCGTGGCGTCGGTATGGACGTAGTGCGTACCAACATTCAAGAAATTGGCGGCACCGTAGATATTGCTACTTCTGCACAAGGTACGCGTCTACGCTTAAGTATTCCGTTGACGCTCGCAATCATGCCTGCGGTATTTGTGCGCTCCAAGCAGCAAAGCTATGCTATTCCACAAGTTAATGTGATTGAAATGCTTCGCTATGAGCCCCGTGAAGGTGTTCCAGGCGTGGAAAATTTTTATGGTGTTCCAGTATTCCGTTTGCGCGATAAATTAATTCCTTTGGTCTTCCTCAATTACGAATTAAAAGTAGATGATGTATTGCCACCAACCGATCAAGAGCTAAACATTGTGATTGTTCAAGCCGCTGGCATTCGCTTTGGTTTGGTGGTTGACGAGGTGATGTATATGCAAGAGGTAGTTGTAAAGTCTGTAGGTCCTCTGCTGAAGGGTACGCCCGTCTATAGCGGAAGCACAATCCTGGGTAATGGGCATGTAGCATTGATTTTTGATATCAACGCTATTGCAGTTCGCTCCGGAATTATTGCCAAGCTTGCTGATAATCAGTTTGAACAAGATATTTCAGCTGCATTAGGTACAAGCAATGATTCACAGCAGATGTTGATGTTTGATCTATTAGGTTTAGAGCGTATGGTTATTCCGCTAGAAACAGTGGATCGTTTGGAGATGATTGCCGCATCCCGTATTGATCGTCGCGGAAATGAGGCGGTCGTACTCTACGGTAATAAGATTATGCGTTTAATCTCTTTGGCCCACTATGTTGAAGGCGCTACGCAAAAGAGTCTATACGGTGATGAAACTGTTCCTGTCATCGTTCACTATCACCATGATCAGCCCGTTGGTTTCATCGTTAAAAAAGTACACAATATTGTGAATGTACCTACACAGGTAGTCATGGTGTCACCTCCTCAGCGCGGGATTATGGGAAGCGTGATTGTGAATGATTCTGTGATGAGTATTCTGAACGTTCAAGATGTTTTAAATATGTCCGGCCTTGGCCCCAATCAAGAGTCAGGCATTACTGGAGCAGATTTTATTGATACTGATGTGATTACGATGGATCGGGAGATTAAATGAGTCGTTCCGGTTCATACGCTACATTCTTTGTAGGCGATTTTTTCTTTGGCATTCCAATTGCGATTGGAGTTGAGGTAACTAAGGGTCAAGAGGTAACTCCAGTCCCCTTAGGTCCGAAAGAGGTTGCCGGATTCTTTAATCTTCGCGGTCAAATTGTCACGGCTATTGATATGCGGGTTCGCCTTGGTATGCCAACAATTGATTATGGTAGCGATGCTTTGAGTATCTTCTTTCAGGATCAAGACCATCTTTTTGCGCTTTTGGTCGATCGGGTCGGAGATTTTACCGAGGTTACTGAGAAAACCTTTGAAGAAACGCCTTCTAATCTCGACCCTAATGCACGAGAGTTAATCGTAGGCGTTCATAAATTAGCCGATAAATTATTATTGGTATTAGATACCCACAAAATCGTTTCAGGTATCAATCTGATTCAAAGCTAGATACTCACCCCTCATTTTAGGAAGCAGTGGATAAAGTACGTGTTCTGATTGTTGATGATTCTGCGGTAATGCGCAAAATTATCGCTAGCGCTTTACAGAAAGAACCTTCTATTGAGATTGCAGGTTATGCAGCCAATGGACTTCAGGCAATCGAGGCAATACAAACTTGTAATCCCGATGTGGTTACCCTCGATATTGAAATGCCAGAGATGGATGGTCTGACGGCCTTACGAGAGATCCGCAAAGACAATAAGTACTTGCCGATCATTATGTTTAGCTCCCTTACCCATAAGGGGGCTCAAGCAGCTGTGATGGCGCTTACTGCTGGTGCTAGCGATTATGTTGGTAAACCGGCTAATGCAACTGGTGGAATTGATGATGCTTTTAAGGTTTTGGAGACCGAGCTCATTCCAAAGATTATTGGTTTAGCTAAACGAATCAAATCACGTAGGGCAAAAGAAGGGTTAGAAGCGCCTAAGCCAATTCCTGCGGCCACTGAAAAGATGGCAGTAGCTGCTAAACAATTAATTCCAAATAAGACTCCGCCTTTCGCGGCTTCAAAAATTGCTAAATTGACTTCTGGAGCATTGGCAAAACCGGCAGAAGCAGTGTGTATCGGCGTTTCTACTGGTGGCCCTGAAGCGCTCATGCAAGTATTTGGTGCTTTTAATGCGCCTTTGAGTGTGCCAATTTTTATCGTGCAACATATGCCAGCGGATTTTACGGCCTTGCTTGCAGCCCGATTAAGTGCTACTGGCGTTATGACGGTGAAAGAGGCTGAGGAAGGCGAGATTGCTGAACCAGGCATGGTCTATATTGCCCCTGGCGGATTCCATATGACCGTGTCACGCCCCGGTACGAAGACCATCATTCACCTCAATACAGAGCCTCCAGAAAATTCTTGTAGACCAGCTGTCGACGTCTTATTTAGAACGGCTGCAGATGTCTACGGTAGTAGCCTTCTGACAGTGATGTTGACCGGCATGGGATATGACGGATTAAAGGGATCTCAGGTGGTCAAAGAAAAGGGTGGCCAGTTAATTGCCCAAGATGAAGCAACTAGTGTCATTTGGGGGATGCCGGGCGCAGTTGTGCAGGCGGGATTGGCGGACGCTGTATTACCGCTAGATAAGATCACTGACGAAATTGTTTTTAGAACTCGCAAAGTACCCGCAAGTCGCTAGTATGTCTAAAGAATATTTACCTCAGTTTTACGTCATGTTAGAACAGCAGGTAGGAATTGCTTTAGATGACACTAAGCAGTATTTGCTTGAATCCCGTTTATTGCCTCTGGCCACTAAAAATGGTTACCCCGATGTTTATGCCTTAATTAAATACCTTACTCAGAACCCGGTGGGCCCTATTCACTGGCTAGCATTTGAAGCATTAACGACCAATGAAACCTCCTTTTTTAGAGATAAGCATGTATTTGATGCCCTTAAAAATAAAATCCTGCCGGATTTGATCGCCTCGCGTCAAAAAGAGAAGACACTTCGCATTTGGAGTTCGGCTTGCTCTGCAGGGCAAGAGGCATATAGCTTAGCTATGATGTTGCGAGAAGACTTTGGGCAACTAAATGATTGGACTATTTATATCCAGGCCACTGATATCTCCGAAATCATTCTGGAGAAGGCAAGGACAGGGGTCTATAGCTCTATGGAAGCGCATCGTGGACTAGACGCCCATTATTTGCAGAAGTACTTCACGCATATTGAGAAGGGCGCTTATCAAATTAAGCCAGCCATTCGGCAGATGGTAAATTTCTCACAGCACAATTTGGTCGGAAGCTGGCCCTTCTATCCGAAATTTGATTTGATTATGCTCAGAAATGTACTCATTTATTTTAAGCAAGATGTGAAAGATAAAGTCTTGCAGAAAATGCACCAACAGTTAAATGGAAGTGACAGCGTGTTGATTTTAGGAGCGGCTGAATCTATTTATCTCAATGATCTATATAAATTAGTGCCTTTAGATAAGATTTCATTCTACAAACCCAATTCCCCTGTAAAGGTCTGATATGGAAAATCAAACTACTCCTCCAGCCGTTGCGATCGATCCAGTATTCGCTGCATTTTCTGTGCTGGTGGTTGATGACAGTAGAACTTTACGTAAGATCTTGATTCGCGAACTGAACTCCCTAGGCTTTCATAATATTTTGGAAGCAGCCGATGGTTTAGAGGCGATCGAGGTCGTCAAATCAAAGCCGGTCGATCTCATGTTGCTCGATATGGAGATGCCCGAGCTCGATGGCTTGGGAGTCCTGGGGCAGCTTAAGGCAGACGAAACCTATAAATCCTTGCCAATCATTGTGATTTCTGGGGCTGATCAGTTTGAAAAAACGATTAAGTGTATTGAGATTGGTGCTGAGGATTACCTACCAAAACCTTTCGACCCGATTCTATTGCGCGCTCGCATCTTCTCCTCGCTTGAAAAGAAGCGTTTACGCGATCTAGACCGTAAGCATTTGGAGATGTTGAATCAAGAAAAGCAGTTGCTCGAGATAGAGCAAATGAAAACCGAAAAGCTAATGCTTAATATTCTGCCAAGGCCAATTGCAGATCGCCTGAAGCGGGGTGAAAAAAATATTTCGGGTAGCTATCCAGATGTGACTATTTTATTTAGTGACTTGGTGGGTTTTACCAAGATGTCTTCTAAGACTACTGCTACAGAATTGGTGAAATTGCTCAATGACTTATTTACGCGCTTTGACGTGAGAGCGGAGGCTCTAGGTCTAGAAAAGATTAAGACCATTGGCGATGCCTACATGGCAGTTGGTGGTCTTCCCATCCCTCGTCCTGATCATGCTGCTTTATGTGCTGAAATGGCCTTAGGCATGTTTGAGGATCTCAAGAACTTTAACCAAGAAAACAATGCTGAATTAAATATGCGTATTGGCATGAACTCTGGTCCTGTAGTGGCAGGGGTTATTGGGTTTACTAAGTTTTCATATGATTTGTGGGGCAATACGGTCAATACTGCTAGCCGAATGGAGTCGACTTCCCAGCATGGGCGAGTACAGGTCTCACCAAGCACCTATGAGGCACTAAAAGACGCCTATGATTTTGAGGATGCCGGCCTAATGGAGTGTAAGGGTTTGGGCGAAATCCGCACCTATTTACTGGTCGGTAAAAAGGGCTAGTACTGTCATAAAAGCTGTTTTATTATTAACGGATTATTCATTAAGGGGCTCCAATAATGTCTGAGCATTCAAGTACAACAGAAGTAAAACATGATCATTCAAATGGCCTCGAAGCCTTTTTGGAAAAACTGATTTTTAGAAGCCGCTGGATATTGGCTGCTTTCTATTTGATCTTAGTGGCAACACTCTTTTTAGTGGCAATTAAGTTCGTTAAAGAATTTGCCCATTTTGCAATGATTTTTTGGAATGCCTCTGAGGCAGAGTTTGTGACAGGCGTTTTGGAGATTGTTGACAAGACTCTCTTGGGTAACCTGCTTATCTTGATCATCTTCTCCGGATATGAGAACTTTGTTTCTGTTATTGGCGCAGCTAAAAATAGCGCGGATCGCCCTAAGTGGATGGGTGGTGTCGACTTCGCTAGTTTGAAGCTCAAGCTGATTGGCTCAATTGTGGCCTTGTCAGGTATCAATCTTCTTGCAGCCTTCTTAGAAATTGATACAACTAACAAAGAGAATTTAGGTTGGATGGTTGGAATTCATCTAACCTTCGTGGTTACCGGTCTGATCTTTGCTCTTTCTGAAAGATTTATGGTTCACGAAGGCGAATAATTTTCCCCATAGACCATTCGTTATTCAAACCCCGTCAGTCATGGCGGGGTTTTTGCTTTATGGGCTTCTTATTTAGTTAATTCAGGCTTGCTGGGTAGTTCGGTGACTAATTTATAGGCTACAGAGTATTTATAGATATTGCTTACGTATTGGACTGTTTCATTACCAATACGCTCTGCTGCAATACGCTCCACATTATCAAACCAGATGTTGGGATTTAGACCACGCTTTTGGGCTTCAGCTCGCAATTGCGAAATTCGGGTCGGACCTGCGTTGTAGGCAGCAAAAGCAAACAAGACTTTATTCAGATCCGTCATTTGCTCTTTGCTGTAGTACTGATCAATGAGGTATCGGATGTATTTCACGCCACCATTAATATTGTTATCTACATTATGGATATCACCAACCTTAAGCTCCTTACCAGTTGCGGGCATGATTTGCATAACTCCAATAGCACCCACTTTACTTTTCTTATTTTGATCTAGGCGTGACTCTTGGTAGCCTTGTGCTGTCATGAGAAGCCAATCAATATGGTATTGATCGCTGTATTTTTGAAATGTCTTCGCTAGAGTGTGAAATTTTTTCAGATCAGCAGGATTGGTTGCGTTCTTGACCCATTTCAATGATTTCAGATAGGTCTGTAATTTTTGGTTTCCAAAGCTACTACCTATTTTATTTTTTTCGGTGAAAGCATCCAAAGCCTTTTTAAGTTCAGGAGAGTGCTTTCTAAATCCAAAGGCGACGCTTCCTTCTTGATGAAGGGATACATTTTCATGAATATGAAGATTGGGGAAAATGCCTTTCCAGAATTGAGCCAAATACAAATCGCTAACAGTGATTGGAACCAGATTGGCATTCACCATTTCCAAAATATCTTCGGTTTCAAATGTGCCGGGTGCATTTTTAATGATGACGGGCGGCTTCTTTTCCTTATGAAGGCTCGCGTTAAGCAGTTTCAGGTTCTCAGCATAGCTCGTGCTGGGATTTACAAACACCGTTTTACCGGACAAGTCTTCCAAGCTATTAATATTTGGTCCATTTGCTGAGGTAACAATCACTTCTTTAATGCCGCTGGCCAATGGGGTGGAAAAATCAATAAGCTTTTGACGTTCGGGAGTGATGGTGAGATCGGCTGCAATGATGTCGCCTCTACCGGCAAGTAATTCAGGAATAAGTTGATCACGTGATGTGGGTACAAAAATAAACTGTACTTTTAAATGCTTTACTGCAACCTGTTTATTGAGGTCCTGCTCAAATGCAGTCATCATGTCATACATCAGGCCGCGCTGTTGTCCATCCTTATCTAAAAAGTAGAGGGTTTTGTTGTAAGGGATTAAGATGCGCACCACCCGGCGTTTGACCATGTCATCAAGGTCTCCTTTCCAGACTTTACGTTGAGCCTGAATGGTAATGTGATCGCTAGTAGATGCTGCGGTATGAGCGGCAGTGAGCGATAAAGCTAGCAAAACTAGCCCAGAGCCTATGTTTCGAATTAAGCGAAAATTGATTCTCATCATCTGTAATGCAATATATCCATCATGAAAATATTGCTTATCGAGTTGGCAAGTCGTAGATCAAATTAATGGTGAGCACAAGCAAGGTGGTATTGAATACAAATGCTGTTAATCCCTGAATCATCGCCAGGTAGCGCATTCTGGTGCTGGCAATATTGACATCTGCCGTTTGACAAGTCATTCCTAAGACCATAGAGAAGTATAGAAAATCTACATAGTTAGGATTAAGTGTATTTGGGAATAGTAAGGGCGGCTGCTTAGTCTTTTCATAATCTTGGTAATAGACATGGGCATAGTGCAAAGTAAAAGCGGTGTGGATTAAAAACCAAGAGCTGAGATAGGTTAGTAAAACTAGACCTATCTCTTTTGCTGTGTCCGAAATCATGAGAGATTTGATATCTGTCATGATCATTACAATCACAACCAAGCTAGTGATTGAGCCTAAGAGGGTGGTCAGGAGAATAAAGATGGCGCCATCATCCTCTTTTTCAGAGAGATGAGCGATATTTTCCTTGGTGGAAAAGTGCATCATTAGAAAGGTGGATAAGACATAAAGACTGCTTGCAACAATCCAAGCAAGAGCTAGACGCACCATCATTGAGGGAATGGCTGACAGGGCAAAAAAAGCTACTGCTCCAGCAATAGCAATAATGAGAAGGCGATGACCAGCGCTAATGTAGTGCCAATGCTGTGACCAATGGGTAGTTTTCATAGTAGTTCTAGTATGCCTTGAAACACCCTCATTATCTCAAATACCAAACCTACATTCAGGCGCTATGAGGATTTGAGATAATGAGAATCACGTTAGTCCAGGAGAGAGTCTTGAGCAAGAAAAAAGTGAGTTGGAGTGCAGTAATAGGAGTGTTAGTGCTGATTGCTGCCTGTTTAGCAGCCTATAGCATGACAAGGCTACCTGAGAAAAATGCGCGCCTGCAAGTGATGCAGGCTCCTAGTGCTTAAGAGTCTGTATTAACCCATCCACTGACTAACTGGAGCCGCAGCATCTTGCAGTGGTTGGGAAATAATATCAACTAAGGCGGGTTCTCCACACTCAATTGCGGCTTTAATCGCGGCTTCCAGTTTTTGAGGATCATCAACCGTCCAAGAGCGTACACCATAAGCTTCGGCTACTTTGGCATGGTTCGTGCGATTGAAGTCTACTGAGTAATAGCGCTCGTCATAACCTGACTTTTGACTGGCTTTAATCCAGCCATAGACAGAATTTGAAATCACAATCATCAGGATGGGTAGCTTGTAGCGTGTAATCGTCTCTAGTTCACCCACAGTAAATCCAAAGCTACCATCTCCCATTACCGCTACACATTTTGATTGCGGTTGACCGACAACGGCACCAATGGCTGCAGACATAGCAAATCCTAGGGCGCCATGTGCTCTATTAGTAATAAAGTGCCTGCCTGGAATATCACTTAGGAAATAAGCGGAAAAGTAGGGGCAGGGCGTTCCTGGGTCTGCGCAGATAATCGCATCTTTTGGAAGAAGCCGATTGAGCGTGTGAACGATTTTCTCAGGAAGAATGGGAGTGTCATTGCTATTTGCTAGCTTTAGAAAAGATTCAAACTTGATAGCTTTGGCTTTGGCAACTACAGCCTTCCCATCAACACAGTTTGCGCTGCGTGATTGAATATTGGCTTTCAAGTCGCGATAGAGTTGCTCAAGGCTTAGCTTAGCGTCACCAACGAGACCAACAGCAGTGGGGTAATTTGCACCAATAGTTTCAGGGTCAACATCTAAATGAATAATGGGAATCGCTTTATTTGGGAAGCGCCAATTTTCAGTTGTTGTTGAGCCAGCACGGCAGGTAATGAAAAACACTAGGTCAGCACCATTAACAACATCTCTAGTGGCCATGACACCACCATTAGCGCCAACCACGCCAGCATTCAAAGGATGTGTTCCAGCAAGGCTACCTTGACCACTTACAGTAGTGCACACCGGAATGTTCAGCAGCTCTGCAATGCTCTCTAGTATTTGCTCTGCGCCTGAATTAATTACGCCACCACCACAAATGAAAACTGGTGATTTGGCAGCCAAGATGAGCTTAGCTGCTTTTTCAATATCAGGGCTATTGGCCACATAACGCTGTGCTGGATATTCGCAATGTTCTTTTTGTGCCCAAATATCACTCGTCGCAACGGGATGTTTTTGTACATCATGCGGCAAACAAATATGGGTACTGCCTGGTTTCCCAGTTGTCATTGCGCGGAAAGCATTCCGGACGGCTGACGGAATTTGCTCTGCCAGATCAATCGTAGTATTCCATTTGGTTAGCGGTGCATATAAGGCTTGTTGATCAAGCTCTGTTAATGGAAACTTTCCGCGAGAGGTGACGGGTACATCTGAGGTGATGCCCAATACTGGAATAGAAGATTCGTTAGCCTCTACTAAGCCCGGTAGCAGATAAGTTGCTCCACCACCACTAGGTCCTTCGCAAACTCCGATTTTATGAGTGACCCGTGCGTAAGCATCGGCCATATAACCAGCGCTGCGCTCATCTCTAGTCAGAATGTGTTGCATGCCATGATCAAGTCTTGCTAGGGCATCGTAAAACGGTAGACTCGTATCACCACATAAACCGAAGATGTGCTTGACTTCATATTGCTCCAGCATGCGTACTAGAGCTTCAGCGCCAGTTATCTTTTCACTCATATTAGTCATCTAAATTCAGTTTGGTTGCTTTAACGAATTGTTGCCAACGCTCAAATTCGCGTTTGGCATATTTGTCTAGAGTTGGACCATCACTAGCTTGAACATCAAAGCCACCTTGAGTGAGCTTGGTCTTTACTTCAGGATCGTTCAGTACAGCCTGAAAATCAGCTGTCAGTTTTTTTACAGTTGCTGCAGGAGTTTCTGCAGGTGCGAAAGCGCCAATCCAAGAGTAAGCCTCAAAGCCTGGATAGCCAGACTCTGCAACAGTTGGTGTCTTAGGTAATTCAGGGAGGCGCTGAGCACCAGTCACTGCGAGTGGCTTTAGCTTGTCAGCCTGAATTTGACCCTTAAGCGCTGCGTAGCTCAAGAGGGTGAGGCTGGCTGTATTGCCTACAACAGCGGCAATAGCTGGGCCACCACCACCATAAGGAACGTGCAGTACGAAAATGCCAGCCTTACGTTTTAAATCTTCCATAGCTAGTTGATTCAGGGAGCCAACACCGGTTGAGGCATAACTAAAAAGACCAGGATTCTTCTTTGCGGCTGCAATAAATTCACTCAGATTATTCCCGGGCACGGATGGGTTTGCAGCAATCACGAGCGGAAAGCGAACCAACAGACTTACGCCCACAAAATCTTTGAAGGTGTCATAGGGCAGTTTGGATTTAACGATTGGATTAATGGAATGATTGTCAAAGCTGATTAGTAAAGTATTTCCATCGGGGGCTGAGCGTGCGACGTGTTGCGTAGCAATCTGGCTCGCAGCTCCCGGACGGTTTTCAATGACTACCGGTCTACCAATTCTTTCAGCCAGTTTAGTTTGGATTGTTCTGGCTGTAATGTCGGTACTTCCGCCAGGGGGAAAGGGAACAACTAAGGTCAGAGGTTTATCGCTTTGGGCGAGAGCAAGACCTGAAAGAGAGAATGCCGCCAATGACAGCAAGAGAAATTTAGAGAATAAATTGAGGATGATTTTCATAGTTAAGCCCTAGTGTTGGGTAAAAAAATGGTGATCGATAATGAAGTCTACAGGATCTGATGGAGATTGACTGAGCCGCGCATCTTGAATGAAAACACCTTGAGATCTATCTACTGGTTGAATATTGAGTTTTATATTGGGTAGAGAAATCTGAATCGTATTTGCACTAGAAGCGATGGCTTGATCTGAAAGCTTGAGAAGCTTTTGAAATTCAACCGCAGTTTGAGCGACATCAGGGCTTCCAAGGGTAACTTGGGGTAAATAGAGCATCTTATTTGGGTGGGAGAGCCATGCCTGTTGCCAAACATACTCAGGGTTTAAGTGTTCGCAAAAATAGATCCTGAGGCCGGAGATCGGTTGCTCTGAAAAGCGGACGGTCTTAAATTGGACTAATACAGTTTCTCCCATAAATTCACCCTCACGGGATAAATCTTGGACGGGATTTACTGCAAACCCAGATGCTTTCAGTTGGGCGTAACAGGCATCTGCATCGTTGGTGCGAAATACTAAGGCATCTAAGCCAATGGCTTGGTTGGCAATTTCCGCCCTTTGAATTGACTTGCCTTTTTCCCAACCCAATAGCTCGATATAGCTTGAGTCAAGCATGATGAGGCGATTGCTTGAGCCCAGATTATGGTGAGCAAGAGGAGTTAATTGAAAGCCTTGGCTCGTGAAGGTTTCACTGAGCTCGCTCAGACTATCTCTACCCATGATGACGAGATGATCAAATAGGTATTCTTTGGGGTGGTTTGAACTCACGGAGAATGAAATAGCAATATCAAAAAATTATCATATACGATATTGGAAATACATAGGAGACCTCGTGAAAATTCAGACCATTCGCCGATCTTTATCCATTTTCACCTTATTAGCCCTTGGGCTTTTTGCAGGGGTATTTGGAGCTCATGCTCAAGGGTCTAAAGACTATCCCAATAAATCTATTACCTTGATTGTTCCATTCCCGCCAGGCGGGGCTACCGATGCGCTTTCTAGAATTGTTGCGCAAAAGCTTTCTACAAACTTGGGCCAATCTGTCATTGTGGAAAATCATCCTGGCGCCGGAGGCACGATTGGTGCCACTATTGGAATGCGCGCGATTCCAGATGGTTACACCCTATTATTCACAACCAGTAGTACGCACTCTGTTGCGCCGAGTTTCCCTAAAAAACTTCCTTACGATTCGGTGGCTGATTTCACTCCTATTGGTGGTGTAGCTGTTTCTCCTGCAATTTTGATGGTCACTAAAACTTTGCCCATCAAAACGGTGAAGGATTTAGTGCTTTATGCAAAAGCTAACCCTGGTGAATTGAACTATGCCTCAAGTGGTGTTGGTACGGTGATTCAATTAAATGCTGAGGCTGTAAAAGCGCAAGCCGGTATCAATATGACGCATGTGCCTTATAAGGGTTCTGCACTAGCAATGCCTGACTTAGTTTCTGGAAAGGTCCACATACTATTTGACTCCATCGTCTCAAGTCTGCAGCCCGTAAAAGACGGTAAGCTCACGGCTTTAGCTGTTGGTGGAGTGAAGCGATCCCCTCAATTACCTGATGTACCAACATTAGCTGAGGCTGGAAAAGATTTTGGAATGGGTCAATTTGAATCTTCTACTTGGTTTGGATTGTATGGTCCCAAAAATTTGCCTCCAGAATTGGTGGCCAAAATCAATGCGGCCTTGAATAAAACAATCGAGTCACCAGATGTCATTGAGCGATTTGCGCAGGTTGGCGCAGAATCAACGCCAGGTACTCCAGAGAAATTTGCCAATATGGTTGCTAGAGAGCGTGCGCGCTGGAGCGCTTTAATTAAACAAGCACAAATCAATCCTGATTAAAAAGAGCAAGAAGAAAACGTTTATGAAATTCAATTGGAATAATCCTTATCCCACGATTCGTGTGCCAGTCATGGGACGTAATGTGGTTTCTACTTCCCACCCCTTTGCCGCTCAGGCTGGTTTAAAGATTATTCAGCAAGGAGGTAATGCAATTGATGCAGCAATTGCTGCAGCTGCTGCCTTAATGATTGTGGAGCCCGTATCAAATGGATTGGGCAGTGATTGCTTTGCCATTGTTTGGGACGGTAAAGAGCTGCATGGTTTGAATTCTTCCGGCACTGCACCACAGGCCTGGAATCCAGATTATTTCTCGAAAAAATACGGTACGGATACTCATGGTTTGGCAGATAGACCCAAACGAGGTTGGGATTCAGTAACAGTTCCCGGCGCTCTAGCTGGCTGGGAAGAGTTGCATAGACGTTTTGGATCATTACCACTGGGTGATCTACTGCAGCCAGCTATTGAGATTGCTGAGCGTGGCTATGCCATGGCGCCAGTAGTAGCGCACAAGTGGGCGGCTGCCATACCAGAACTACGAGATCAACCCGGATTTGCCCAAGCTTTTATGCCTCATGGCCGAGCACCAGAGATTGGAGAAATCTTTCGCTTTGAGGCAGCAGCGAAGACGCTCAAAAAACTTGCCAAGTCAGGTATTCGTGAGTTCTATGAGGGAGAGATTGCACAAGCAATTACAAATTACTCAAAGAGTCATGGCGGTTCAATGACGCTGGCGGACCTTGCTACTTATCGTCCTGATTGGGTGGGTACCGTTCATCAGGAGATAAAAGCGGCAGATGGTAAGCCCTATGCCATGCATGAAATACCTCCGAATGGCCAGGGTATTGGCGCTTTAATTGCGCTTGGCATCTTGCAAAATTTTGATTTAGCAAGCTTGCCGGTCGATGGCGTGCAGAGTCAGCACTTGCAAATTGAGGCAATGAAATTGGCATTTGCAGATGTATATCAATATGTTGCTGACCCACGTTCGATGCAGGTAACTCCTGAGCAGATGTTAGATCCTGCTTATTTGGCGCAGCGTGCAAAACTGATCGATCCAAATAAGGCAACCCACTTTCCATTTGGTTTGCCGCAATCTGGCGGAACAATTTATTTATCTGCAACGGATGAAAAGGGTCGCATGATCTCTTTCATTCAAAGTAACTATATGGGCTTTGGTTCCGGTGTGGTAGTTCCAGATTGGGGAGTGAGTTTGCAGAATAGAGGATTTGGTTTCTCAATGGATCCCAAGTCGGCAAACGTAGTTGCTGGGGGAAAACGCCCATTCCACACCATCATTCCAGCATTCTTAACTCGTAAAGAGGGCGATGCCTGGTTGCCACAGATGAGTTTTGGAGTGATGGGTGGAGACATGCAACCTCAAGGCCATTTGCAAACTGTCCTACGAATGTTGTCATATCGTCAGCAGCCTCAGGCAGCTTGTGATGCACCACGCTGGAAAGTCAATCGCGACTTCAGTCTTGATGTAGAAGCAAATATGAATGCCACCACCGTACAAGGTTTATCAGACTTGGGTCATACCCTGAAGAAAATTGATGATCCTTACATGGATTTTGGTGCGGGGCAGTTTATCTGGAGGCTGTCGGACGATATTGAGGACGGCTACATCGCAGCGAGTGATCCAAGACGTGATGGGCAGGCTGCCGTTTATTGACAGCCTGATTTCTCTTTACTTAATGAGCTTGAGATTCTTTGCGCCTTTACCAGTCATGGTAGAGGTTGTTCGATAGTGCTCGAGCAATAATTCTTTCGCAGATTTAATATCACCATTAATTGCCGCTTGAAAAATTGCAATGTGTTCAGCATGATGATCGCGTTTACCAAAATGCTTGCTGGCAGCCACTTGACGATAGCGATAGCTTTCAGTGCTTAAGGTTTCACTAAACTCTTTAAGCCATCTTGATGGCGCATTTTCTAGCAGCGTCTTATGAAATTCCTTGTGTAGCAACTCCCACTCTGGGTTTGCATTATGTTCTTTAGTTTCTAAGGATCTTGGCGTTCTTGATAATTTATGAATGAGCAACGCCAGCTTGCTTTCCCAATCATCAGTTCTATTTTGAATAGACTCTTCAAGAGCTTTACCTTCAATAAAGCACCTAGTCTCAGTTAGAGAATCTAGTTCCTCCCAATGCAACGGGGCCACATTAAATCCACGCTGATCACTTCTAGAAACTAAGCCCTCTGCAGACAGGCGATTTAGAGCTTCTCTCAGAGGGCTAGCACCGGTGGAATAAAAATTTGATAGCTCTTCGATTTTTAGTTTTTGGTCTGCCTGTAGTCGTCCTTGCAAGATATCTACCTTGAGTTGGTCATAGACCTCGCTTGCCCTTGTGGTAGCTGGTACTAGGCGCAGGGCCGTAATCGGCTTGGTTTTACTGGTCATGAAGTAAGTTTCATAAATATCGATATTTTCATGATAGTATAAAAATATCGATATTTAAAGGGGTATCAGTTATGGCGGAAAAGCTAGTAGCAAGTCATTCAAGTCTTACCTTGGCAGATGCCGACCAAATTATTGATGAGGCCCTGAAATTGCGTCTAAAGCATGATCTCCTTCCGCTGGCAGTTGTTGTACTTGACTCTGGTGGTCATGTGGTGTCCTTTAAGAGGGAGGACGGTTGTGGAATTCTGCGTCATGACATTGCAATTGGTAAAGCGTGGGCGTCCTTAGGAATGGGGATGCCTACCAGACATATCAGAGATAGGTTGGCAAATAGACCCACTTTCCAAGCTGCCTTATCGGCTGCTTCAGGCGGAAGATTTATACCAACACCTGGTGGCGTATTGATTGTGAATGATCAAGGGTCGGCGATTGGCGCAGTAGGTATTAGCGGGGATGCTTCTGACAAAGACGAGTATTGCGCAATCGAGGCAATTAAATTAGTTGGTTTTGTTGCGGAGCCTCCGATGCCTGCAGAAAATTGGAACGATGGACAGTTATAAGGACTCATGATGAAATTGATTCAATCAGCGATATGGGTATTAGCATCATGCTTGGTAATACCTACAGGATTAGCACAGACAACAAGCGCTTACCCAGCAAAGCCAATTCGACTGGTGGTACCGTTTCCTGCAGGCGGTCCCACCGATCAGTTTGCAAGGCAATATGCTCAATCGCTATCGACCCAGCTTGGCAAGCCGGTGGTGGTGGATAACAAGAGTGGAGCCAGCGGAGCTATAGGTAGTCTAGAGGTCAAAAACAGCGCACCTGATGGTTACACATTGCTCTTTGGAACAGCCTCTACGCATGTACTTTATGGCTTGATGACACCAAAGCCACAATACGATTCAATTAAAGACTTTACCGAAATTGCGGTCGTGGGAGATGCGCCGATTGTTTTTGCCGTCAGCCCTGGAACCAAAGGCGGCTTTAAGGAGTTGATTGAGTATGCGCGTCTGAACCCGGGCAAATTGCAATATGGCTCTGCTGGTGAAGGTACTTATCTTCATATCGTTGGTGAAAGGTTGAAATATGAAGTTGGTAACTTGGACATACAACATATTCCATTTAGGGGGAGTGCCCAATCCATCCCAGCTTTGATTGGCGGTCAAGTGAATATGACTGTTGATACCTTAGGCTCGTTAATCAACCAGCATCGCGCAGGCAAGTTAAAAATCGTAGCAATTGCGTCTACAAAACGATCGCCTCTGATACCGGATGTTCCTACAGTCAATGAGGTGACTGGATTAAAAGACTTTCAAGCAGCTTTGTGGAATATTGTTTCTGCGCCAGAGGGGCTATCGCCCGACATTGCAAACATTTTGATCTTGGCAACTAGTAAGACTTTGACTGATCCTGCCTTACTGGAGAAACTGTCATCAATATCTATTCAGCCAATTAACAATATTACTGGTGTAAAAGCTACGGCATTTATTGCAAAAGAGCTGGTTAGCTTACGTCCAGTAGTTCAATCGATTCAGATAAAAAAAGATTAACTTAAGGGGTCAATATGCGTTTGTTTAGTTATCTAAATAAGAAAAATGAAAAAGGTATTGGTGTTTTGTGCGCTAAAGATTCAGATCAATTCGTTGATTTATGTGCAACAGATCCTAGTATTCCCAATAGCCTCTTAAGTTTTATAGAAAGTGACGCGAGTCTTACCAAAGCAAAGCA